>Ga0206130_10008667_pt1 | contig 10840 bp, 8 predicted proteins | sample Helgoland_Spring_9_FD_148637 | JGI IMG/M metagenome (GOLD analysis project Ga0206130, IMG submission 148637) | Pelagic subsurface seawater microbial communities from Kabeltonne, Helgoland, North Sea - Helgoland_Spring_Bloom_20160512_1 | ecosystem: Environmental > Aquatic > Marine > Epipelagic ...
GGTTTCTCTGCCGATTATCAATGGCGATGCTCAAGTCATCGTTCACGAGGTCTACACGTGGATGGCTGTAGGTTCATTTGACGCGGCATTTGGTCTGTATTTAGACGGATTGAGCGTTGTGATGATCTTGGTTATAACCGGGGTTGGCTTTTTAATTCACCTGTATTCGACCGGATTCATGATTGACGATCCGAGTTACAGTCGTTTCTTTGCCATCATGAATCTATTCGTAGCTGCGATGCTCGTGTTGGTGCTTGCCGATAATTTGCTCCTCCTGTACCTAGGGTGGGAGGGTGTTGGACTTTGCAGTTACTTGCTTATTGGATTTTGGTATCAGGATCCAGCCAACGGCTATGCTGCGCGCAAGGCTTTTGTCACCACGCGTGTTGGTGACACCTCAATGGCCATAGGGCTTTTCTTGATTTTCAGCCAACTCGGTTCACTCGATATTCAAGAGTCAATGGATTTGGCCCAAGGCGAATGGGCCATCGGTTCAGGCTATGCAGTTGCCGCAGCGTTACTTCTTCTGGGTGGCGCGGTAGGCAAATCCGCGCAGCTGCCGTTACAAACCTGGCTTCCGGATGCAATGGCGGGTCCTACACCAATCAGCGCACTTATACATGCTGCAACAATGGTGACCGCGGGCGTCTACCTTATTGCTCGCACGCATGCCTTGTTCGAGCTTGCGCCTAATGTACAGCTTTTGGTGGCGCTCATCGGCTTGGCGACCCTGCTAATTGCAGGTTTCACAGCGATGACACAACACGATATTAAGCGGATTCTTGCCTATTCTACGATCAGCCAGATCGGCTATATGTTTCTTGGTTTAGGTGTTGGTGCTTGGTCGGCATCGGTATTTCATCTAATGACCCACGCATTCTTTAAGGCGCTGCTTTTCCTTGCTGCTGGCACCGTGATTCTTAGCCTTCACCATGAGCACGATATCTTTAAGATGGGCGGCAAGTGGCGTCAACTACCTTTGGCATTTGCGTCTTTCCTTATCGGTAGTTTGGCACTTGCTGCGTTTCCCTTTACCTCGGGTTACTTCAGCAAAGATGAAATCCTACTGGCCGCGCTCGAGTTAGAACACTATGGGTTCTGGCTGTGGCTTGGAGGCGTTATTGGGGCCTTCTTTACCGGCATTTACAGCTTTAGACTAGTGTTTGTCGTCTTCTTTGGCGAAAGCGTGGATCATCACAAGGCGCGGGAAGTGACTGGTTTCAGTATGGCGGCGCCGCTGCTAGTGCTTATGGTGCTGGCATTAGCAGGCGGGCTAATTCATGTCCCCACCGACTCGGTTTTCTCAGCAGCGGGAGAGCACGGCGAGCATACGGTCTCAGCATTGATGCACGCGATTATGATCGCTGTTCCTCTGCTTGGCATCGGGATAAGTTATTTGTTTTATGGATCGCGCACCCTGTCGGTTAGCCGATTAATGGCGAGCGACTTGGCGCAGTGGTTGCACAGATTCTGGTTTACAGGCTGGGGTTTTGACGGTCTTTACCGAAGGCTTTTTATTACGCCTTATCTGTGGCTAGCAGCTATTAATAGACATGATTTTGTTGATGGCGCTGCAGGGCTGCTAGTCGCCTTGAGTGAGGCAGGAAATACGTTATTTGTGAGATCGCAGTCAGGCTCGCTGCGCTGGTACATTCTGAGCGTGGTTTTCGGCACAGTGTTGCTTCTCACCTTAGGAGGCGTTCTATGATTTTGCTCTGGATTCTCCTCATTCTATTTTTCGGCGGCTTGCTTGCTTGGCTTTCCGAATGGTTTGACTCTCGTCTTCCGCGATGGATTGCCCTTTTCTCTGTTGCGGCTACCCTCATTCCATTAGTGCTGCTTTATCAGGGATATGACGCTGATAGTGAATCTAAATGGATTGTAGAATTCAGCCGCAGTTGGATTCCAAGCCTAGGCATAAAGTTTACGTTTGCAGTTGATGGGCTCAGCCTTCTGTTGGTTGGGTTAACGAGCTTTCTTGGGCTTATCTCAATTGGCGCTGCTTGGGAGGAGATGCGCGAGAGAGTTGGCTTTTTCTATTTCAATCTCCTTTGGACGCTCGCGGGTGTTGTCGGTGTGTTCACTGCCATCGATTTATTTCTGTTCTTTTTCTTTTGGGAAGTAATGCTCATTCCGATGTATTTCATCATCGCGATTTGGGGTCACGAAAATAAGCGCTATGCGGCGACAAAGTTTTTTCTCTACACACAATTCACAGGCATGTTGCTTTTGGTGTCGCTGCTTTGCCTTGTGTATTCTTTCAAGATTCAGTATGGCTATCTCAGTTTTGCCTACGAGGATCTCTTGCGAACAGAGGTAGATGGCGCTTTAGAGATAGGGCTAATGCTCGGATTTTTTATCGCATTCGCCACCAAGTTGCCTAGCGTTCCATTCCATTCGTGGTTGCCCGATGCGCATTCGCAAGCGCCTACTGCGGGTAGCGTGTTGCTAGCCGGAGTATTGCTCAAAACTGGCGCCTATGGGCTTATCAGATTCACGCTGCCCTTTTTTCCAGAGGCGTCGGCGCAGTTTACGCCTGTCGCACTGGCCCTCGCGGTGATTAGTATTTTGTATTGCGCGAAGGTAGCGCTCGCGCAATCCGATATTAAGCGCTTGATCGCTTATACCAGCGTGAGTCACATGGGGTTTGTGTTGCTCGGTATATACGCATGGAACCTTATAGGATTGCAGGGTGCAGTGATGACTATGCTCGCGCATGGTCTCAGTGCAGCGGCTTTATTCAGTCTTGCAGGAGGATTGCAGGGGCGACTGCATACCCGAGATATGCGCCTCATGGGTGGGTTTTGGGCGCTCGCACCGCGGATGGCCATCGTGGCACTATTCTTCTCTGTCGCAGCGCTTGGCATGCCGGGTCTCGGCAATTTTGTCGGCGAATTTTTGTCTTTGCTCGGCGTCTTTTCGGTGAGCATCTGGGCTGCAGCGCTGGCAGCCTTGGGCATGATCGTCGCGTCAGTCTATTCGCTCTGGGTAATGCAGGCGGTTTTCCAAGGGGCTCATAACTCTGAAGCGGATCATTCTTCACTGCCCGATCTAGATAATCGTGAACTCTTTATTTACGCATTGATGATGATCGGCCTGGTGGTAATGGGGCTTTTCCCGAATGCCTTTCTGGACCTTTCTTCGGGAGTGCTTGAAAGGCTGTCTAGCGCTAGCGATGCCTTCGCTGCTGTAGGGGAGAGACGATAATGGAAAAGGAGTTCGCCACAATGCCAATTACCCCGGCAGTAGATTTAGACGGCCTTTTGCTGCTGCTTCCGCATGAACTAATGGGGCTTGCGATAATCGTCGGTATGCTCGCTATTGCTATTGGACGCAATCACTTCGTAAGCACGGTTATCGCAACCTCAGGCATGCTTGCCGCAGGGATCGCAGGAGCAATGCAGTTCTATGATTTAACGCTGGACGCTGCGCCGAGTATGGTCACAGCTCTTTTTGTGCTCGATGCGTTATCTGCCTTGTTCATCGCATTGCTAGCCTTTAGCGCGATGGGTGTCGCGATTATGAGCTTCGCCTATTTTCATAAGCTCGCGGATGCGCGCGATGAATTTCAATTGCTGCTGTCACTAGCAACGCTTGGGGCGATCACGCTTGTCAGCAGTGCGCACTTTATCACCGTGGTTATAGGCCTTGAGATGTTGAGCATGGCGCTGTATGGCATGATTGCTTATCCCATTCATAGCGGAGCATGGGCTGCTAAAAGTCTAGAGTCTGCCATTAAATACCTTGTTCTTTCCGCCGTCGCATCCGCAACGATGCTGTTTGGTATGGCATTGATTTACGCAGCGACTGGCTCGCTCGGGTTTCTCGATATCTCTGTGTCGACGGGGTCGCTTTTTTATCTTGGATTGCTGATGCTATTCGTCGGCGCAGCGTTTAAATTGTCGTTGGTGCCTTTTCATCTATGGACGCCAGATGTGTATCAGGGCGGTCCGCTACCGGCAGTGGCCTTTCTTGCGACACTTGGCAAGGTTGCAGTAGCTGTGTTCGCGATTCGTCTGTTTAGCCAGCCGCAAATAGGGCAGCTGCCCGTTGTGACTAGTGTCATCGCACTCGTCGCGGTGGCGTCAATTTTAGTAGGCAATTTATTGGCGTTACGACAAACCAATTTGAAAAGGCTATTGGCCTATTCTTCGATTGCGCACATGGGCTATCTTCTCGTGGCGGTGCTATCGATCTCGGCGGCTACCGCAATCACCGAAGTGGAAGACTCAGCGTTTGCTCTAGAGTCGGCGTTGTTCTACCTCCTTGTTTACAGCCTTCTTTCCCTCGGCGCATTTGGCTGCGCGTTGCTCGTGTCATCGAGCGAGGACGAGGCCGCGGGGGTGGGGGACTATCGTGGCCTTTTCTGGCGATCTCCGTGGCTTGCTAGTGTGCTTCTGGTGATGGTTTTAGGTTTAGCAGGAATTCCTCTGACTGCCGGCTTTATCGCAAAATTTCAGGTCTTTTTTGCCGCCGTAGGCGATTCTCAATGGGGATTATTGGCAGCGATGGTTCTTGGTAGTGCGATAGGTCTTTTTTACTATTTACGCATCGTCTACCAGATGCTTATGCCTGTTCTCGACACAGAAGAGTCTTTTGCGTTGAGAGAAATAGGGATAGAGAGTCTGGGCGTGTTGGCGGTGCTTGCAGTGCTTACCGTCGTCGTTCTTTGGGTCGGCGTCTACCCTGAGCCACTGTTTGCGCTTATTGCGTTCGCTGCGTCCAATTTCTAAGCACTCGCTTCTTCTCACTTCACGCTAATGAGTCTTCGCCCTCGGCCCTCAAACTGTCTATCATAGCAGCTGTTGATTGCGCCTATAGGTACTACGCCTAAGTGATGGGAGAGTAAGAGTGGCAGAAGTGATGAAAGTAGCGGTCGTCGGTGGCGGCAGCTTCGGCACGGTAATGGCGAATATTGCTGCAGGCAATGGCTATCCTGTGAGCTTTTGGATGCGCAGCGATTCTCTCGCCGCAGCGATTAACCGCGATCACGTCAACGAATCTTACTTGCCAGGTTATGTGCTGAATGAACGTGTAGTTGCTACGCATGACATGGCTGCAGCAGTATCTGGCGCGCAGCTGATTTTTGTCGCTGTGCCTAGCAGTTCTTTCAGGACGGTGGTGTCGGAGTTGGTGGAGTCGGCAGATCCAGGCGCGATGTTTGTTAGCACGACAAAAGGAATAGAAATGGGCTCTTTTTTGTTGATGAGTCAGATACTCGGTGAACTCGCTCCCGAGTCGCCTATTGGCGTCCTAAGCGGTCCAAATTTGGCGAAGGAGATAGCGGCACGGCAACTCACGGGTACGGTGATTGCGAGCACCGACCTCGAGGTTCGTGACGCGGTGCAAACAGTCCTTAAGTCACGATATTTTAGGGTTTACACGAATGACGATATGTTCGGCGTTGAACTCGGCGGCTCACTAAAAAATATTTATGCTATCGTCGCGGGCATGGCGGCAGCACTTGGTATGGGTCACAATACAAACAGCATGTTAGTAACGCGAGGACTTACCGAAATGGCACGGTTTGGGCGGTCACTCGGCGCCGACCCGATGACCTTCTTGGGCCTATCAGGTGTTGGGGATCTTGTTGTCACCTGTTCTTCTCCGTTGAGTCGAAACTACCGATTAGGCTATGCGCTAGGGCTTGGGCAGACTATAGACGCTGCGACGAAGGAAATCGGACAGGTGGTCGAAGGCGTCAACACAGTGCGGTTAGTGAAAAAGCGCGCCGAGGAACTCGGGATTTACATGCCTTTAGCGTCGGGTTTGTACTCGGCCTTATTCGAAGGCGCCAGCCTCGACGCAATCATCTCCTCACTAATGGCGGGAGAACAGGCGCTAGATGTCGAATTTGCCGCTCAAGACGACAAGCAAATCGGATCGTGCGTTTAAGTTTTGTATGCTGGTTAGGATATAGAATTAGCATGGCGCTCTCTAGCGTCAATACCGTTAGCGCCAATACCGATCTCAGGGAGAATAACTATGTCGGAACAAATCGACGAATTAGTAGATAACCTAAAGCGCCCCTCACTTTGGAAGCGCGTGTTCTTCACCTTAGGGTTTGCGTTGCTGTTTAATATTATTTTGGTCCCTCTGGTTCTCCTCATGGTGTTGGTGCAGGTAGCTTTCTCGCTGTTTGCGGGTGAGAAGAATAGCAATTTGGCTGATTTGAGCGAAAAGTTAGTGGCGTATCTTATCGAAGTACTCGGTTTTCTTCTGTTTACGACAGAACATAAGCCTTTCCCCTTTAATGATTTTCCTGGATTGGGTGAGATAAACACGTCAGCAGAGGATGTCGTCGAGAGTGAGATTTCCCGAAGTGAAAGCGCTCAAGTATCTGAGTCAGACGAACGGGTCTCGGAAGAGGGCGAGGCCGAACGAGAGAATGAGGCTACTGATAAAATGCGCGGGCCTAGTGCTACGCCGCAAGGATAACCCACGGTGCTTGTGGTATTAGTGCGCCATGGTGACGCCGCATTTGGCGTTCCAGACGCCACGCGTGAACTGACCTCGCGGGGCAAAGAAGAAGTTCATAATGCCTTTCTGACCTATCGAGATTTTCGGCATCGCAGTATCCTTGGCAACAATGATGCGAATGGCGGTCTTGGCAGAAGTGCTAGCTTTCGTTTAATGGCAAGTCCTTTTCTTCGCGCTCAACAAACCGCTGAGCTGATCACCAAGGTCATGGAGGCAGACGGTTTGCAGTCGCCTGCGGCTACCAGCAGTTTCCTCGAGCCCGAAGCAGATCCCAATGACGTCGTTGCGCTAATTGAAAAAGCTCAGACTCAAGGGGTCACTGAGCTTTGGTTAGTTGCGCATAATCCACTCTTATCGACTCTGCTTAGCCTGCTCGTAGACGGTGAATGCCAGTCTCAGTCGCCTCTCGCGACTGCCGAGATAGTTGAGCTAGAGGTCGAATGGGTCGGGCTCGGGTGTGCTACTGTAGGCTTTCGCGCTTAGACTTTTCGATTTGAGTCCTCAGGAGTACCTAATGCAGTCATCGTTTTTCCCTCAACAATGCGTTATATCCGACTCGCCGCAATTCACCTCCCCATTCGCTAAATTCTCCGCGTCATTGGGCTTATTGTTACTCGCACTCCTGTCGACTCCGACACACGCTCAATCGGCAGGCGAGCAGACTGCGAGAGCCGACCATCCCTTGCTTATGCGGTTTCCTGATTCAGAGATCGTGGAATATGACAGGACCAACGAGCTAAACCACCAGTTAGTGCTTGGCACGTTGCAACGGACTCGCGGTGAGGTTGTGCCTGAGTCTGCGGAGCGGTTAAAAGGGCGAGTTACACGCATTGTTTACGCTATACCATCGGACTACCAAGTCAGCGACGTAAGGGAATTTTTCGCTCAACAGTTGCGCGAACGCGGTGACAACATTCTGTTTTCTTGTGAAGGACGCGCATGCGGCAGCAGTAACTATTGGGCTAACGATATTTTCAAACGCCGTATTCTTTATGGCCCCGAGCGCAATCAGTATTACCTGGCCGCGCGAAGCAATATAGCGCTCGAAAATGATCCTTTCCTTGCGCTCTATCTTATCACTCGCGCCAACAAGCGGCTCTATGCCTACGTTGAAATTATTGAAAGTGAGATTGCCGTTGCGCCACAGGCATTAGTCAACGAAGGCTTGCTGGCGGCAACGCTTAGGGAGAAGGGCAGCGTTATGCTTCCCTTGGTTCAGTTTAATACTGCCGGTGGAGGTGATGAAGAGCTTGATGATCCCTCTGCGCTCGATTATTTGGTGAGGCTGCTGCGGATTGAGCCGGAAATCCGCGTTTATCTCGTGAGCCACCTGAGTGCACCTGAGCGCTCCTTGGAAAGCCTGCTTGAGCAATCCGTAAAGAGAGCGCAGTTAATTAAAGCTGTCTTGCTTGAGAAGGGTATAGAAGACGGAAGAATCGAGGCGGCAGGCTTAGGTCCGCTGGCCCCCTCTTGCGCGTTGAGCGATTGTAGCGACCGCATCGAACTGGTGCTTATTCAGAGTGAATAGGTGCCAATGCGAGATGGCTGCGTGCGGCTAGCGGCTAATGAGCGAGAGAAATTCAGCGCGCGTCGTTTGACTGTTTCTAAATGCGCCGAGCATGCAAGAAGTAGTCATTGTTGAATTTTGTTTTTCCACGCCGCGCATCATCATACACATGTGTTTGGCTTCGATGATGACTGCTGCTCCCGCTGCGCCAGTTTTTTCAACAATGCAGGTAGCAATTTCATTGGTGAGATTTTCTTGAATCTGAAGTCGTCGCGCGAACACGTCCACAACGCGCGCAATTTTAGATAAGCCAATGACCTTACCCTTTGGCAAATAAGCGACGTGGCATTTTCCAATAAATGGAAGCATGTGGTGTTCGCACATCGAATAGAGCTCGATGTCTTTAACGATCACCATTTCGTCGTTCTCAGATTCAAACAGTGCGCCATTGATCACCTCATCGATATTCATGCGGTATCCCTGGGTAAGAAAATGTAGCGCCTTAGCCGCACGGAGTGGCGTGTCTTTAAGACCGTCACGCTCGGGCGTCTCGCCCACATCGTTCAGAAGCGTTAAGTAGGCATCCTGCATAGAAGCTATCGTTTCGGCGGAATGGTTAGTCTGGTCGTTGTCATGCGCGCTCACTGTGAGGCTCCCTTTTCGTTCTGAAGTCGTTTGGTTCTTTAGTGCTAAGTTTACCCGTTTTTTCGCGTAAAACCCGCCTTTGAATTTTAGGGCGCTACCCTACGCCATGAGCCGTGAAGGGTAAAGTGCTTCAGACTGACTTACCGCCAGTGCTTGGCGACATTCGGGCAGTTATTCAGCATAATGACGCGTTTATCGCCGCAGGCTGATGCGCGTTCGAGCAGGAATCTAAAATGGTCACAGTAGGCGAATACGTCGAGAGGGCAAGTGCAGTTTTTGATGGGGCAGAGCTGTTCTACGGGCATGGAACCGACAACGCGTTCGATGAAGCTGTCTACCTTGTTTTTGCGACACTGGATATCGCATTTGATGACCCAGGAGCTTATTCTCGAGTCATTGCCCGCGACGAATGCGACCTGCTGGATTCGCGAGTGGCAGACCGAGTCGAAAAGCACACACCGGTTGCTTATTTGGTTGGTCAGGCGTGGTTTGGCGGCATGCGCTTTATTGCGGATGCGCGCGCGTTAATTCCGCGCTCGCCACTCGCTGAATTGATAGCCGAGGGATGTGCGCCGGTTGTCAGTCATACACCTGAGCGTATTCTCGATCTCTGCTGTGGAGGCGGGTGTATTGGCATACTCGCGGCCCATCAATTTCCCCTTGCGCGAGTCGATCTGGCCGACCTCTCCGCAGACGCCCTAGCGCTCGCGCGCGAGAATGTCAGTTTGCACACGCTTGCCGACAGAGTAAGTCTAAGGCAATCAAACTTATTCGAAGCACTTGAGGGGCGCTATGACCTCATGTTGAGCAATCCGCCTTACGTGCCGCTAGAGGAGGTGCTCGAACTTCCGCCGGAATACTCGCACGAACCGTCGCTGGGCTTGATTAGTGAGGATGACGGTCTTGCTATTCCCCTTCAGATACTGCGGGAAGCACCAGACTATCTGTCTGATGGCGGAGTGCTTGTGATGGAGGTCGGCTACAGCGTTGAGCAGCTCAGCGCCCGTCTGGCGCAGGTGCCTCTTCTCTGGCTCGAGTTTGCCCATGGGGGAGAGGGTGTTCTTGCGATAACGCGTGACGAACTGCTCCGCTACAGGGACCAATTCAACTAGTGTATACTGCAGGGCTTTTGTTACACGGCTTTTATTACACGGCTTTTATTACACGGCTTGACGCCCTCGGCTTTCGCTTTTATCCATAAGTATTAGTGAGTTGGCCCCTTGAGTCAGCCCCTAAAGTTGCCGTTTAAATTCGTCCACCAAGAGAGATGCGCGAAACGATGTCCGGAAACACCTTTGGTAAGCTCTTCACGGTCACCAGCTTTGGCGAAAGCCATGGGCCTGCGCTCGGCTGCGTTATAGATGGCTGCCCTCCTGGGCTTGAACTGAGCAGCGCCGATCTGCAGCACGATCTTGATCGACGCAAGCCGGGACAGTCACGCTTTACAACTCAGCGCCGCGAGGACGATGAGGTGCAGATATTGTCTGGTGTGTTTGAAGGAAAAACTACCGGTACCCCGATTGGTTTGCTGATACATAATACTGATCAACGCTCCAAAGATTACGGCAAAATTAAAGACCAGTTCAGACCTGCGCACGCCGATTACACTTATCAAGTGAAATACGGCACACGCGATTACCGCGGCGGCGGCCGATCTTCGGCGCGCGAGACTGCGATGCGCGTGGCAGCAGGAGCGGTGGCTAAAAAGTACCTCGCACAGGCATGTGGCATTGAGATTTATGGTTATCTGAGTGAGCTTGGGCCGATTAAAATCGAGTCTGTGGAACGCGCTGAGATTGCACGTAACCCGTTTTTTTGTCCCGATGCGAGCAAAGTTGCTGAGATGGAAGCCTATATGGCTGCATTGAGCAAAGAGGGTAATTCGATAGGCGCTCGGATTGACGTCTGCGCGACCAATGTCCCCGCCGGTCTCGGTGAGCCAATTTTTGATCGTCTGGATGCAGATTTGGCCCACGCGCTCATGGGCATTAACGCAGTGAAAGGCGTCGAAATAGGCGCAGGCTTCGCCTCTATTGCGCAGAAAGGCAGCGAACACCGCGATGAGATGACTCCAACAGGCTTTTTAAGTAATAACGCAGGCGGTGTGCTGGGTGGCATTTCGAGCGGACAGGACATCGTGGCGAGTATTGCGCTTAAGCCAACGTCGAGCATCCGGTTGCCGGGGCGGTCTATTGACATCAATGGCAA
>Ga0206130_10008670_pt1 | contig 10839 bp, 12 predicted proteins | sample Helgoland_Spring_9_FD_148637 | JGI IMG/M metagenome (GOLD analysis project Ga0206130, IMG submission 148637) | Pelagic subsurface seawater microbial communities from Kabeltonne, Helgoland, North Sea - Helgoland_Spring_Bloom_20160512_1 | ecosystem: Environmental > Aquatic > Marine > Epipelagic ...
TACGACCTTGGTGCGAGCCAGCAGAACCGCGATATCGAGCGCAATCGCATGCCCTGCGTTCGCCGGCAGAAAAACCTTGCGAAGTCCTTCTTGGCTGCGCAGCCAGGATTTACTGCCGTCTATAGACCCGTTGTCGACAACCATGATCGTGACATCGGACGGGGTCAGTGCTCGCACTGCGTGCAACGTGTCTTGGGTGACCGCAAGCGTGTTCCAGTTGACGACGACAATGGTCGGCCCGGGGCGCAACGAACGCTTGCGAATTCGGGCCTGAACCCGCAGCAGTTTGACCGCAATGTTCCAAGGCCGGTTGAACGCGATGTCATCGACGACGTCAGCCTCCCATGCCGGGGGCCGATGGCCTGATCGACCCAATTTCGCACGAAGCGCAGTAGCGCCGCGTTGAGCGATCGACCAGATCTTTCGAAGTAGCGAAGATACAGCGGTTCGCAAAACAATCAACCCATTATCTAAAGAAGGACGGTGCCGTGGCGGATGGACCCTACGAGATAGCCGATCCGATTTCCTGCGACCCACAGCCACCGCGCTCGGCCTGTGCGCGTTGCAAGTCTCCACACGTTGACCACGAGCCATGCCCAAGACCGCCAACCGGCAAGTAGCGGTGGCCTTGGCAGCTCAGCGTCAACCAGATCTCGCGCCACCTTGGGCCGCACTACCCCATAGCTAAACCCCTGGCGCCACAACTCTGCCGCTGACCGCCGATAGGCATAGTGGACGACCGCCTCGGGAACGAATTTCGTCACAACGCCGCTCTGCCATGCTCTCACCCCGAACTCGAGGTCTTCGGCCCCAAAGTACTCTTGTCGGAGGCCGCCGATCAGATCGATGAGGCTGCGACGAACTCCGAAGTTGTTGCCGGAGGGATAGGGCAGCACGCCGTAGAAGGTCGTCAGGCCTTGGGTTGCACCCAAACCGCGAGATTTCACGAGCCACTGTGGGTTCAGGGCCCGCAATTCTTGAGCACCCGTCACCAACTCATGTTCCAATAATGCCGCAGCTATCGCCGCAATCCACCCGGGCTCGACCACATCATCGGCGTCACAGAAAGCCAGCAAAGGGGCCGATGTCGCAGCGATCCCAGCGTTGCGGGCGTGACACGCCCCGGGAGTCACTTCCGAGATCAGACGCAACCGAGAATCAGACTGCGCCAACCGAGTCACCACATCTGCGGTCCCGTCGGTGGAACCATTGTCCACGACGACAACTTCCCAGTCCTTATCCCACTCCTGAGCAAGAAGGGCATCAAGCTGACGGGGCAGAGTCTGCTCTTCGTTACGAGCCGGAATGACGACACTCAGATGCATGAGGTTCGAATTGCAAAGGCAGCAGAAGTCACGTCATTCTCCATCGGATGCCTAGCGTAGGCGCTTGTTGTTGCTTCACGCCCAGCGGTGCGCACTACAGGTATAAACGGCGAACCCGGAGCCCACCCTGTAGTCGACCAACCTGTCGACCAGCGACCCAGAGCCACCGCGCTCGCCCTGAACGGGTCCTCAACATCGGCAATTTCCGCATCATCCATAACCAGCCCTTTAACCCTGCCAGCCGAGAAGGAGCCTCAAATCCTGCAGCGCGACATCGCTCGATCAATGTGGGATGGATTGCTCCGTACTCTCGACTCTGCTGGAATAGAGTCAATAGCTGAGGGCGAAGGCGGTAGTGCACCGTTGCAGCCTCCGCGAAGTAGAGCTCGAAACCTTGTCGCCACAAGCGCAGCGATAGCTCAATGTCCTCTCCAACGCGCAAACTCTCGTCGAATCCGCCTACCGACCTGAATGCCTTGCGGGTGACGGCCATGTTGCACGAACTGGCATAGGGAACCATCCCTTCGAACAGGGTCATTTGGTTTGAGAAACTCGAGCCTCGAGATGCTTGAGTCCACGGCGAGTTGAGTCTTCCCAGCTCAACCCCACCAGCTACGAAGGCATGTTGTTCAAGAGCTTCGTTGATCGCTCCCAACCATCCAGAGGCAACGACGTCGTCAGCATCACAGAACGCGATCCATGGACTCGACGTTGCGGCAACCCCAGCATTTCGAGCGTATGCCGGGCCGCTGCGTTCCGCCGCTCGAACCACCCTGACAGGCACCTGCGGGCTCGAATAGGACAGCGCTACGGCTTGAGTTGCATCGGTCGATCCATTGTCAACGACTAAAATGTGCCAAGAGACCGCGCACGTCTCGTTGCACAGTGCGCCGAGCTGCTCGCCCAACGTCGTCTCGGCATTAAATGCCGGGATAATCACTGCCAGTTGGTATTCCCCTGGTTGACCGGGTTGTACCTCGACCATTCGTAGGCCTCAGCTATCATTCGAGGTAGTGGCGAGACGGGTGTAGCCGTCTGCCCTACCATGGATGAACCAAGGTAGCCTGCGGCCGATGACATCACGAGCACATGCGCCTTGGACTCGGTCAACAACAAGTCTGCCGGGTTCACGGCCCTGGAGTGCAGAGTGAGCGATACAAACCAAATGACAGCACACTCGTCGAGCATTGTTGAAGGTGGCGCAACGATTGGCATTGGCACATCGATATGGCACCACGCTCATGTCCGGGCGGGCGCCACCATCGGTGATGACTGCACCATCGGAAAGAACGTCTACATCGACATCGGTGCGGTCGTAGGAAGTCGGTGCAAGATTCAGAACAACGTGTCGATCTTCAACGGGGTCACACTCGAAGACGGCGTGTTCGTCGGTCCCGGCGCTGTGTTCACCAACGACCTCTATCCGCGTGCAAATTCGGAGCTCGGATGGGAGATTGTTCCGACACACGTCGGGCAGGGCGCTGCCATCGGCGCCAACGCCACGATCCTTTGCGGCACCCAGTTGGGCTCGTGGTCAACGGTCGGTGCCGGCTCGGTTCTGATCAGATCGACTGTTGCCTACGAATTGGTGGTCGGCAACCCGGCCCGCCACGTAGGGTGGACCTGCCGATGCGGACAAGTCGTTTCACGTCAGAATGACTTTCCTTCAGGTGCCACTTGTGCGCGCTGCGACCACGTACTCGAGGTATCGCAATGATCCCGATTTCGACCGTGAGGCTGCCCGCCGAATGCGAGCAGCTCGTCAGCGAGGTGCTTCGGTCTGGCGTCCTGGCACAAGGACCGATGGTTCTCCGGCTTGAAGAGGAGTTCGCCCGTCTCTGTGAGACTGAACATGCCATAGCGGTGAACTCAGGAACAACAGCCCTTGTCGCTGCTATTCAGGCACTTGGTATCGGCGAAGGCGACGAGGTTGTCACTAGCCCATTCACCTTTGTCGCTACGGTCAACGCCATTCTTGAGGCAGGTGCATCGGTGGTATTTGCCGATGTTGATCTTGGCGATGGGCTCGTGTCGCCAGCGCATATGAGCGATGCCTGCACGCAGCGCACGAAAGCGCTCATGCCTGTGCACCTCTTCGGCCAGATGTGCGACATGAAAGGACTTCGCAGAATCGCCGATGACGCAGGCATTCGGATCATCGAAGACGCAGCTCAGGCCCACGGGGCGCGTGCTCGACCAACTAGCCGCGAACTGAGCACCTCGAGATGGTGACACCCAGCGATTCACCGAACAGCTACTACGCACGGGTCCGGCGCCTGGCACGTCCCTTTCGCAAGCGGTTGGTGGTGCCCGCGCGCCGAGCGACCTGGTTCCTGCGACCGCCACCTGACGTTCTTTTGATTGGGGCGATGAAGGCAGGAACCACCTCGTTCGCCGCCGCACTAGACCGACACCCGCAGGTGCAGATGGCCAGTCGCAAGGAGGTTTCATACTTCGACATGCACTTCGACAAGGGTCAGCATTGGTATCGGTCTCACTTCGCGATGCGCTGTCCCACGGCATCATTTCCTCTTGCGTTTGAGGCGACGCCGTACTACAGGTTCTTTCCGGATGTAGCGCGCCGAGCGGCCGCTCTGAATCCTCGCATGAAGCTGATTGTGCTACTTCGAGACCCTACCGAGCGGGCCTATTCTCACTATCAGCACATGAAACGTACAGGCAAAGAGCCGCTGGCGTTCCTAGCAGCCATCGAGGCTGAGACGCAACGGCTTGCAGGCGAACCAGAGCGCATTGCGTCCGGTCGCCCGGCCCCAGCCGAATTCGGTCGAGGCGGGGCGCTCAAGAATCACTCATATCTAGCGCGGGGTCAGTATGCCGTGCAACTTCAGGATTGGCTGCGCCACTTCGACCGAAGTCAGATGATGGTGCTTAAGGCCGAGAAGGTGTTCGAAGACGCCGCTCCCGCACTACGTAGGGCGGCCACCTTCCTCGGTATCGAGCCGTTCCGCTCCTCGAACTTCGACAGGTTGAATCGCGGTATGGCAACGCAACTTGAACCATCGGTCAAAGCCGCTGTTGCGGGGCACAACACGACAAACACTTGACGCTGACCAAAGCGGCGAAGCGAAGCAATATCGATGCCCGACCGATCCAGGTGACCTTGGAAGACCTTGACCACATGAACTCGCTCGGGATGCCCAAGAAGTTCACGACGAAGATATCTCTGTGTTCTTTGTGGATTCTCCTTGTCTGCATTGAACCGAACGCGGTGGAGAAGTTCACCATGGGCTCGAACACCTGGCTGCTGACCAAGAGATTTGTCAAGCAGAGACGAGCCCGAACGTCCGACGCACAATATGTAGATCACGGCCTCGGGTTGGACGCCCGTTCGCGAGCGGATTTCAAGCCGGGCCCGCCGCGCCCACTGAAGTGCCAGCTTTCTCGCTCGTGACAAGCCGCGACGCACGCTAAGGGGTATCACGCAGAGAATCCTTTTCGGGGTTCCGTCTCGACCCTTCTGGCGGGTGCGAAATGGCGTGGTCTAGAAGCCATACCCAAAGGCCTCGAGGTCCTGTTGGTAAATCTGCCCGACCTTCTGCCTCGACCAATCACTGTAATACCGTCGATAGTCGGTTCTCTCACTTGAATTGTGATGGGGCAGTGCGAGCCGTGGAAGGTTGAGCTGCGTGCAGATCGAGTCGAAATCACCTTGGAGGTTCTCGTATCTGCCCACAAAGGTCTCTGTTCGGCTTTGCCCGAAATCGAGCCAATCGGTCTGAGGGTTGCATTGGCTCAGCCCCTTGGTGTTGTGGAGGCCGACCGGGTCGATGCTCCCCGAGATGAGTTCGACAAAACCATCAAACGGGAGGTCAGAAGGGAAAAGATCAAATCGCGCCAGGTAGGCCCACAACGACACGGTTCGATCATACGGATTTCGCACAAACGAGAACCTGAAGGCATCTTTCGCGAAGTCCTCCGTGACGCTACCTTCCTCAGCTAATGCCCGGTAGCTGATATGACCGAAGGTCACACAACCTCGAGAATCAAAGCCCGACCGAACTTCGTCGATATCGTTGATACGGCGACACCCATAGGGTCTCAGCGCGCGAAAGATACTCGTTCCTGCGACTTTTGGTATCCAAATGAAAACCGACGGTTCAGCGAGGCGATGACGCCGGACCGCGATTTCGTGGCGAACTCGCCGCCCGGCACGCGCTCTGACATTGCCACTTCGTACTTTGTCCAGCCAATCGCTAACCATCGCCGACTCCAATCCCTGTATTGGTCGCGCAGACGCACGAGGCCAACGGGTCAATAGACCCTTCAGTCCGCTTCGACGCAATCAAGGGACAAGCTCAAGCTGTCGGTCGAGCAGATCGCAGACCGCGTCGTAGTTGGACACGATGGCACTCAGTGGGCGTTCATTCACCTTCGTGTAGTTCGTCAGGGCCGTGGCCGTAGTGACACCGAGAAAGGGGGCCAGCCGTTTGTCGAGAAGGTCTTGAGGATCCGCGATCATCTCTTCATAGTTCACGAGCAGGCTTTGCCCCGTTGCCCACTCGACGGCCATCACGTCGGCATACAACGCTTCGAGTCGCTTAATCCACAGGGTGAGATGTTCGCGGCTGACCTCAAGCTGTATCTGGGGATCACCCGACGGTGTCGTTCCCGTTGCGTGCCACCGGCCGGTCGCTTTGGCCAACTCGCCAGATATGTACTGCGCACCAATTGCTCGCCGCCATAGGACAACAAAGCGGACCTCCGGAAACTCGGCCCGGAGATCATCGAGGGTCAAGCCTCTCCCTTGCAGACCTCGTAGAAGTAACTTGGCGCCCCGAACTGGCGTATCACCAGCTGCAAGCGACCTACCGACGTGGCGTAACACGTGTTTCGTAGCAGCACCTTCGTGGATGCCAACACCGCCACCCGTATGGATCCACTCGCCTTGGACCTGGACACCCGGTAGGCAGTTCATGTAGTTGACCAGCAGGGTGCTGCCGGTCCGCGCCGTGGCGAGAACAAAGACAGGATCTGACGGGGCTTTCTTTGACAGCGAACACGCTGCGATTCGTAGACGATTCACGTCTTGTCGAAATCGCAATGGCGGACGGAAATTTTCACGGTTCATGGCTGACCACCGCCATTGTCCGAAACCTGCGCCGGGCGCAGGACCGCTGCGATTCCGGTCACCACTATGGCGGCGAGGTCGTTTGCGACTCGAAGCAACTCGTATCTAGCTGGGAGGCGTGGTCCCTGACGAGACCGCAATATCTTGCTGTATTTCCAAATGAGATACTTCGCTGACTTCCGGTGCCGCCGCAGCGAGTTCTGGCGCCACTCGTCTAGGCCAGACCCCTTGTTCGAGCGAGCCTCGAGAGCGAGGTAGTGGACCCACTTCCGCGCCATAAAACGAGCAGTCGGCAACGGTTTCAGGTGAGGCTGTAGTAGCGCTCCGGTACGAGTATCCACGATCGGGAGCACCTCGTGAACAGGACGCTCGTATCGCAGACCTGACCCGATTCGGAAGAGTCGCGGTTCGTAGGCGGGATAGGTCGTCGCCTGCTCTATGACGACGTCGTTGACCACGTAACGAAATGGAACCTGAAAAGCATCGATTTCGTCAGACGAAGTGAGTGCCAATCGGAGCTCGTTCATCAACGATAGTGACAAACATTCATCGGAATCCAACTTATAGAACCAAGGCTGCGAGGCGCTCTCGACCATCTGATTCATCGCCGCGGCAAAGTCGATCAGTCGACCTGACGGGTCCTGGCAAGCGGTGTCCTGAGAAAGAATCTGCACACCCCGTGACCGGGCGATCGAGAGGGTCTCATCGGTGCTGCCGCCATCGCTGATAATCACTTCAGCGAAGCCTTCGACCGAGTCAAGCGCGCGATTCAACGTTGCCTCGTTGTTAAACGTCAAGATCCCGACGGTGCAGGGAATCAGTACCACCGACATGTCAGAGTTCTCCGAGCGTCGAGAGAAAGACGCGAGCGATGGCATCGGGGTCGACCTCGGGACGTTGCGCGAAGGTGCGCGAACGATCGACAAGTGCTGCGTACGCACGTTCATCCGTATACAACGTTCGGAGGGTTGACGCCCAGAGTTCGTCCGATGTCTCGGGCGCCAGCAAGACGCCACCCTCACCAACTGCGTCGCGTAGCCCGGCACGATCCATCCCCAGAACCGGAATGCCGTTGTGATGTGCTTCAAGCACCGACCGTGGACGATTTGACTCCATTCGGTCCGTGTACGGCGCTAGTAGCAACCTCGCGTCTGCATAGACGGCAGCAACATCGGTCGTGAACGGGCGAAGTTCAACATTGGGCAACCGAGCACCTATCTCAAGGACGGTCGCCGTTTGCTCGGGAGTGAGTCGAGTCGATTCCTGAAAAACGAACTCGATCTCGGGACATAACTCAGCCAGGCGCACCGCGCTGTCGAGTCCATAGTCAAGTGTTGGGTTCAGCAGCAGCGTTTTGGTGCGTTCGCTGTCGACTTCGCATATCGACAAGTCGATTACCGACGGCACAAGTGTGGCGTGCCAACCCAACTGTTCAGCGCTCTCAACCAACCCTCTCGAATTCGCGAGCACGAGATCGGGCGGTGATGCCAACCCAAGATGGGGCAGCAGCGCTTCCTCCCGAAGATACAGCACACACGCGGTGCCAGCGGCTGCGGTGTCACGGCGGATTCTTCGCCATGCCATCCGGTCGATGCTTGACACCACGACAACGTCGGGCTTCCACGATTCGAGCACGGAACGAGCCGCGTTCTCAACGGCCCCACTGGTCCACTGAGACTGCGTCGTTTCGCGGGGCCGCGAACCCCACCAGCGATTCGCCTTCTCGATGAGGCTCTGTGAGTCTGGACCACCCAACTTCACGGCAAGATTCGTTGCACGTCGGCGGACGTATTTCACGACACCCACCTCTTGCGAAGCATGAATCAGCCGCACCTCTGCGCCCAGATCCGAAAGACGGCCAATGAGCTCGCGTGTGCTCATCAAGCTTCCGCCCTCATACGTTCCGTTGACGTAGAGCACCTTCATCGCTGCCGCCGACATCTACGCGAGTTGCTCCGACAGGTCCACATACTGGCGATGGATGCCGTCGCACAGACCGACCAACGGCTGCCAACCGAGGTTTTCAGCGGCCGATGAAATATCTGCGCCCGTTCGAAACACATCTCCAGGAACCTTCGCTCCGAATGTGATGTTCGGTGACTTCCCGGCAGCTGCGGTCACCGCCGCGACCACGTCGTGCATGGTCGCGGCCGCGCCACCGCCGATGTTAAAAACGCCTCCGACGGCTTGGGGCGCGCTAGCTGCCTGGATATTTGCCTGCACGATGTCGTCAACGAAGGTGAAGTCGCGAATTTGTGAACCATCGCCGAACATCGTGAACTCAGAGCCGGTGAGAGCCGAATCGATGAGCCGATGCGTTGCCATGTCGGGGCGCTGTCGTGGCCCATACACAGTGAAATAACGCAATGACACTGTCGGAACGCCAAAGTTGTGGTGATATAGCGAACAGAGGTGCTCAGCCGCCAATTTCGTCACCCCGTAGGGACTTACCGGCGCCGGCACGTCGGTTTCCAACGTTGGATAACGATCAGCCGAGCCGTACACCGACGAGCTGGACGCATACACCAGTCGATCGATCGGCTTGCGCTTCGCAACTTCGAGAAGGCGTTGCGTAGCTATGATATTTAGCTGCACATACGTCTCAAACCCATCCGCCCAGGACAGCCGGACGCCCGGCTGGCCTGCCTGATGGAACACGACATCGGCGCCGTCAAGGACAGGATCCAAATCACAGGTCAGCAGATCCGCTTCCAAAAGGGTGAAGCTGTCATGTTGGCGGGCTTGAGCAAGATTCGAATGCTTCCTATCCTGTGAGTAGTAGTCGGTGAAGCAATCGATCCCAACGACTTCGTGCCCTTCGGCGAGAAGCTGATCACAAAGGTTGCTCCCGACGAACCCAGCCGCACCAGTAATGAGCGCTCTCATTCAGTCCTCTCATTCTGGACGGCGCTACCGTATCGGCTCGCTCTCAAGCCATGCATGCGGCCATAATCTCCACTATCCGATCAACTTGCGAGTCGGTCAGCGCCGAGCCGGTTGGCAGGCAAAGACCTTGACGAAATATCCCATCACTCACGCCGGACCCGACCAACGATGCTCCGGAGAACAGGGGCTGTTTATGCATAGGTTTCCACGCTGGCCGAGCCTCGATCTTGTGTTTTGCCAGAGCGAGGCGAAGAGCCTCAGTCGTTGTACCAGCAACGGCCGGATCAATGGTCAACACCGTCAACCACCTATTCGGCTGACTCTCTGCAGGCACTGGCATGAAGCCAACGCCAGGAAAATCAGTCAACGCGCTCACATAGCGACTGTGAACCTCTGCTCGACGGCTCATCATCTCCGGCAGACGTTCGAGCTGGCCTCGGCCCAGCGCAGCGAGGACATTCGACAGGCGGTAGTTATAGCCGACGTCGATGTGTTCATAGTGAGGTGCCGGAAGTCGTGCTTGAGTCGACAAGTAGCGAGCTCGCTCGATCAATGCCGGATCATCGCCTACCAGCGCTCCGCCACCACCAGTGGTGATGATCTTGTTGCCGTTGAACGAAAGGGCCGCGAGCATTCCGTGTGACCCGGCTCGTCTACCATTTCGCCATGCGCCAAGAGCTTCAGCGGAATCGGCAATGAGAGGCACGCCGTATTGAGCACAGATCGGTTCAAGGCGATCGTAGTCGGCGCATTGGCCGTACAGATCGACGGCGACAACTGCCGCAGGCAAGCAGCCCACCTTTGCACGCTCAGCCAACACCTCGGCCACAAGATCGGGGTCGATATTCCAGTCCGACGCCGAGCAATCGACAAAGGTCGGCGAACCGCCAGCCTGAAGCACAGCATTGGCACTGGCAACGAAGGTAAACGTGGAAACAAGGACTTCGTCGGCACGCTCGACTCCTGCGAGCAGAAGTGCCAAATGAAGAGCGGCGGTTCCACTGGATAAGGCTGCGACATGCTGGCGTCCCGTCCATTCTCCAAGTCCAGCCTCGAACGCATTGAGGTCAGGGCCAACTGGAGCGATCCAGTTGCTGTCGAACGCCTGCAGGAGAAAGGACCGCTCGACCTCGGACATGTCTGGCGGCGAGAGATAGATCTGATCGTCAGGCACAGCCGCAGGATAGTACCCTAGTGAACCGGACAGCGCCACGGCATCCGCTGCCGCTCCAACTAGGTCATGTCCTAAGTTGTAGGATAGCCCTCTTCGCTCCCGATTTCGCGACTGCGCTCAAGCGCGATCGGGTTCTCTTCCTGACGATCCTCGTCCAAGTTGGCAGATCGTAAGACCTTCGCTCAGGCGAAGAAAAGCAGCGCTCGAGTCGACCGCTCTTCGCCAGGGCCGACGCAATGCCATGGGTCGCATACGGGTGCTGATGCACCTTGACGCTCGGCAAGCCCTTCAACTCCGCGACTCTGCGACTATCCCATTCGTGGTACTTCGAAACATGGATGTGATACCGGGTGACACCGTTGCTT
>Ga0206130_10008676_pt1 | contig 10830 bp, 7 predicted proteins | sample Helgoland_Spring_9_FD_148637 | JGI IMG/M metagenome (GOLD analysis project Ga0206130, IMG submission 148637) | Pelagic subsurface seawater microbial communities from Kabeltonne, Helgoland, North Sea - Helgoland_Spring_Bloom_20160512_1 | ecosystem: Environmental > Aquatic > Marine > Epipelagic ...
TAAACTATCACGTTTGATAACAGGAGAGGAGCAAGGAGGTAAAGCATACTCCGTAATGTATACCGCTTTTAGTAGCGAACATTTAGCGCAATATCAAAAGATGCATGCCGCAGGACTTCAAGAAGAGCACACTAGAAAATACCAAGGTAAATTTGCGGCCTTCAGAACAGAATTAAAGATCATAGAAGAATTTAGTCATGAAGGTTAAGGCAAAAAAACATTTAGGGCAGCACTTTCTAAAAGATCCTTCAATTTGTCAGCGAATTGCAGGAGATCTAAAAATGGCTAAAAGTCAAAATGTTTTGGAAGTTGGACCCGGAACAGGTGCCCTTTCAAAATGGTTAATAGCGGATAAACGCATTCAAGAATTATATCTCATGGATGTTGATGAAGAATCCATAACCTATCTGAAGATGTTGTATCCTGAAAGGTCCTCAAACATACTTTTTGAAGACTTCCTAAGCTATGATCTGAATAAATTTCTGCCCGATGCGTCTTTTAACGTGGTCGGGAATTTCCCGTATAATATTTCTTCTCAAATATTATTTCGATGTTTAGAATTTAAGGACCGTATTCCAGAAATTGTAGGCATGTTTCAGCGTGAAGTCGCCCAAAGAATAGCTAAAGGGCCAGGTAGTAAGCAATATGGTATTTTAAGTGTTTTTATGCAGGCGTATTATGACATTGAATATCTGTTTACCGTTGATGAAGATGTTTTTGATCCGCCACCGAAGGTAAAGTCAGGCGTCATAAGATGTACTCGTAACCAAAGAACATCATTACCTTGTGATGAAAAACTTTTTAAAAGGGTGGTGAAAACAGCCTTTAATCAAAGAAGAAAAACACTACGAAATTCATTAAAGCCATTATTAAGTGGACTTGAACTTCCCGAAAAGTATTCAGGTGAACGACCGGAGCAATGTTCTGTTGAGGACTTTATATTGTTAACGGAAATGATTGGCCGTCAAAATGAAGGTTAGTTTCGAAGCTCTCTCCCTTTTAAGAATTTTTTACGAATATGAACGTTTCCATTGTTATCAAAAATAATGAATGAGCCATCTTTTAGGTCATTCTTATATTCAATTTGATATTTAATCTTGCCACGTCTCGTAAATTGCTGAAATAAACCATGTAGCTTCCCTTCTTTATATTTAGCAACAATCGTTGGGATTACCCCTCCTGGATAGTAGTCTATAAAAGTGCCATTTTTCTTTCCTTTTTTATAGTTCCCCTCAGCTTTTATGGCGAAATCAGTTTCAGAATAAGCCTTAAAAGGACCGTGTAAAACTGAGATTTCTTCATTTCGACCAATTACAATAATTTCATTTTCGTTTTTCGCACTTTTCATGAGTTTATAATGTTCTTCAAGAAGTATGTGGTTTTTATCATCATAGGTAATCCATTCCCCGACTTTGAGGCCTTTTTTGTAGTTACCAGATAATAATAGTCTTTCATTGGGGCTGTATGAAGCCCATTTACCATTTAAGACGCCAGCCTTAAACGATGCTTTATTTTTTATTTTTCCATTTTCCCAGAAATTTGTCCAGACCCCTTCTTCTTTACCTATTTTATAAAGCCCCGACATCAAAAGGTTACCAGATTCATAATTCGTTTTCCAAGGACCATCTTTTAGGTCATCGAAATACATACCTTCTTTAAAGAGCTTCCCATCATCAAAATAATAGGTCCACTTTCCGTGTTTTTTACCTTTTTTATAAATGGCCTCATAAGAAAGCTTTCCAGATGAAAAATAATAGCTCCAAGCACCATCTTGAAGTCCATTATAAAAGCCTCCCGACATCTCTAATTGTCCAATTGTGTTGAACCAGCTCCACTTACCGTGCTTTTCTCCTAGCTTGTAATGACCTGTTGTGTTGATGGTTGAGTCATTGTTCATTACTAAATAAGTACCGTGTAGTTCATCATTCTCGTAATGCACACATTTTTCTATTCTGCCATTTGGGAAATAAAAAGTCCATTTACCATCTTTTTTACCTTCATTGAACCTACCATTAATCGATATAATACCGTTAGCCAACCTTTCCTCAAAAGGACCAGTCATTAAACCATTTGTGTACGTATAATTTTCTTTTAATCCCCCGCTAACATAATAAGTCTTAATTGTTCCATTACCGTTAGTGATTAGTTGCGTATGTGAACTATCATTTAAGAAATGATCTATTAAATAGATGGTATCATTAGAGATGCTTTTTTTTGATTTTAGTTTTCCGTTATTATAAAAGTAACGCCATAGCCCTTTTGGGCTTCCCATTTCATATGAACCCTCTGTAATCAACGTGTCTTCCTCAGTCCATTCCCTGTATATACTATCTGCAACATTATAAACAAAATAGCTTTCAGTTGCTTTGGCTTTATTGGCATGAAAGGAAATTTGTTGCCCATGAATTCGATCCCTAAAGAAATGTTGTTCCTCAGTTATGTGACCCTTTGCGTCGTAAAACCACCATTTACCATGTTTTTCTTTGGTGTCACCAATAATTGGATCTGTATAATAAGCCCCTCGTGAACGGATGTGTTTTTTTTCTGAATCCCAGTATAAGCGTTCTCTTTCGGTTAGATTTTCCTTTAGAACTTTTTGAGAATCAACAAAGTGTGGTGTAATAAAAAGAAAGCAGCAAATGATTGTTTTTTTTAGCATGACTTTTAAGCTTATATCGGATAAATTCTGAAGTAATTCTGAAATAGAAGCACAACTCCAAATAAGAAAAACACAAGACCAATTAATCTATTTAAACCAATTAATACCCTGTCGGTTACAAGAGGCTTGAGCTGTTTAGCGCCTAAAATTTTTAGTAAATCAAATCCTAAAAAAGTAAGAAGTACAATAATTAGAAAAAGAAATAACATAAAATCACTTGCGTCATCCGAAATAGATTGATTGGCGAGGGTTAGTACACTAAACCAATAAAAGAGAATCAATGGATTGGCAAAATTAAGAAGGAATCCTTTTAAAAAGGTTCTTACAAAGTCTAGTTTTTGGTATTCTATATTTTCTAATGAAGACTCGGTTCTTATTTTGAGCTTTTTGAAAAAATTGACAATCCCGTAAATAATAAAGATTCCACCACCAATAAAACCAAATACGGCTTTATTTGTGCCTGTTGACATTTTATCAACCTCAGCATAGAATAGATAGGCTAATAAAATATATAATGCATCACTCGCAAGAACGCCAAGGTCAAAAATAAGTGCTTCGCGAAAACCTCTTCTAATACTTGTCTCGAGAAGAATGAAAAACACAGGGCCTATCATAACGCTCAATAAAAACCCAACACTGCATGCCTTCAAAAGGAACTCCATGAGACAAATTTAAAATTTCTTTCTCGCATTACTAGAGCTGTTCATAATAATGCATTGAAAAGACAAGAATAATGTTTGGCCCGTTTGTGTTTTTATTCAAGTAAACTCATTAAATTTGTCAAAAATTGAAATAATTGATATGAAAACTCAGGAAGCAAATGACAAGCTTGATGCAATTCTCGCCAAAGTTGAAAAGAAAGGAGTTGAAGCTCCGAAGCTTATTGAAACTTTAAAAGACTTGCGAAATATTGCTTTGCAGGAACAAGACCCCTTAGTTGTGAAGACTTTGAGATTGACCTATGAGTTCATTGAAGAGAATAAAAGTTTTAGTGTTCAGGCACAATATGAGGAAGATGATGAAGGAAATGAATACCCTTTAGAAATAGAAGACACAGAGAATTTGGTGTACCTCTTAACATTACTCAAAGATGCAGACCACAAAATCAACCGAGAAGAAATAAAAGATTATCGCACGGTCCTCAAAGAGGAGTTGTATTAATTCTTTTTATTTCAAAGCAACCCTGCCAATAACTTTTTCGTCTTTATAGCATAGTACGAACAATTTCTTTGTTCATATTTGGTTTTATTTAACTTGCAGATTACCTGAAAAGATTTCGAACAAATTTTGATTTCTTTTCAGGTTTTTTTATTCACAGTAGTTACAATATTTTGAATCATCGTTATGCTCAAAGGCTCGTTGCTCATCAAAAATCTCTTCAAGTAGCTTTTCAAGAAAGACCTTGAATAAGTCACATATTTCTTCTAGACGTTTAGTTTTGGAATTCAATACATAAGACATGTTTTGTACATCGGTAAGCGAAAAAATACTCGTTTCAGCAGGATAAAAACCTTGATTTTCTTTTAAAAACAATGCATATAGAGTGAGCTGAACCGCATGCTTACATTTTTGGAAGCTTAGAAGCTCAGTGTCTTTATCAACGAACTTCACATCTTCGTCTTTTACTTTTCCTGATTTGTAGTCAATCACTCGATAATGGTCTCCTATTTTATCAATTCTATCTATATATCCTGTAAATGATATTTCTCTTTTCTTTCCATGAACCATAAGCTCAAGCTCCATTATTTGTTTGGCCTCTACCTGAACTATAAATAGGTCCTCATTTAAACTATTTATAAAATCCAGTTCTTTTCGAAGCGTATTTTCTACGGTGTCTTGGGCAATAGTATAGCTTACAAGATTTTTACCTTTTAAAAATAGCTGGTCATCTTGATCGAAATAATTATGGAATTGTTCATACAATACCTGCTTATAAACTTTAAGCATTCCCTGTATGTCTTTTTCTTTTAATGCTTCGGGTTTGGGATCAATTTCTTTTCCATTAGCATCAAATAGTGCAAAAGGTTGATACAAAACTTCAAGTGCTTTATGCACAAGGGATCCGAATTGTTGGCTCTCAATTCCCTCTTCTACATTTTGTTCCTCCCCAAGCTCAGCGATGTAGCGGTAATAAAAATCTAAAGGACACCTGAGGTAGGTATTAATTGCAGAGGCCGAAATAGATTTTTCAAAGTAATTATGAATACGACTCATAATGAGTGGCGTACGTTCTATAATTTGAGAGTTGTTATCGGCAACACTCATAATAGGGACATTATACTGAAGCGTTTGAATTTTAATATTCGGATTAATTCGCTCTAACTCTAATTCTAGCTGGAGTAGATAGCGACTTTTTTCTTGTGAACCGATTTGTTCGCTAGTTGATGAAAAGGTTGCAATTAAATTTTCACAATGTCCAAGCAGACGATAAAAGTGATGTGCAAATAAACCTTGCTTTTCCCTTGTTGTAGGTAAGCCTAGCCCATGTCTCAGGTCCATAGGGATAAAGGATTGAATAGGATTTGTTGCAGGTAATTTACCTTCGTTCATTCCCAAGGCAATAATTGTTTTAAAATCGAGCATTCTTGTTTCTAAAAGTCCCATGACCTGCAGTCCTTCTTCTTGATCACCAGAAAAGGCAATTGACCTACCTATCCAATGTTGATCAAAAAATAATTTGAAGCTTTTTTGACTCATTACAGGGATTCCCTCATCAATGATATTTTCAAGTTCAACCAATGCATCATCAAAAACATGAAGAATGGTTTTTTCAAAATTCACTCCATCACTCATTCTGTCAAGAAAGAATGCATTCAAGGTTCTGATCTGGCGCAAAGCCTTACCCCAGTCTGAAGACCAATTTTCAAACACTAAACCACAAAGAAGACTTAAGTCTTTACTCTTTTGAAGGACTTTGGGATTTTGGAAAATACGATTAAAACGTATTGCATTTCGTTCAACATCACCTAGGTCTTGGAGCTCTGAAATGTTCAATGCACTAATTGTGAAAGCATGATTAATGAAACGCTGTAGGTCGTAAAAATAAATTGAGTCAGATTGGAATTTCACTTTGTTGTCCTGTATTTGGAAAAGGATATCAATCCAAGATTTGACGGCTGTTTGTGTTAGCGGAAGCCCAAGCGTTAAATTAGTCTTGTGAACATTTTTCGGGATATGATGAATCATAGAGCCAATTAAGGCTTCATCACAAAGTAAAACGAGGGTGTCATTTATTTCATCCTCTTTAAGTTTACTGAGCTCATCAGCTGCAATTTTCACTTGTCCAATATGTTGTGCACACTCAATGATTTTCACATTCATATGCTTGTTTAAAAGCTGCTCAGAAGGCTTAGGGTTATAGGCAACACCCATAAAATCATGATTCTTCCTAAGAAAACTCCCTGCTTCATGCAAAGTATCTTTGATATAGAAGGTATCCGTTTCACTCAAAAACGATCCTTTTTTTACAGCAACTATTTTTTTTATAGATACGAGTTCGGCCTTCGATAAAGCATTGAAGCCTGCAAAAATGAAATAGTTTTGTGCTGTCGGTGAAAGATATTCTTGACGGTCTTCTGCAAATTTTTTGTAGGCACGACCTGAGGTAATTTGCCCCCTCTTTTCTAAAGCTTTATTAAAAGCGACATACATTTCTGGTAAGACCTTCCAAAAGCTCAAGAATTTTTTTTGTGATTCAGAATATGAAGCTTCATCTATTTGCCAGCTTTCTAGTTCCTTAATTGAAGCTAAGTTTTTAAATACAAGGGTAGGATCTAATAAATAACGGTCAATTTCATTGAAATCTTTTAAAGCAATTTTACCCCAGCTAAGGAATTCTTCAAAACTCTCATTTGGGATGTCTTGAAATTTTTTGCAGACCTCATGAAGACATAAAAGTTGTCTTGTTTCATCCGCAACCATAACGCCATCAGGCTTCATCCATTTATCAATAGTTTGAATGTTAGGGGCCAAAATCGGAGTAGATAAGGTCTTTGCGATTTGAATGCGAAGCTGATTCGCGGCGCGATCCGATGGAACAATTAGTGAAAGGTGCTCCATGTCAAGCCCTAATTCTGCAATGTGTTTGACTATTTTTTTAATGAACGAAATAGATTCTAAACTGTCTTTTGACATTATTCGGAATTGTGTTTCGTGAAGATACGTTGAATAAGATGTTCACCAAAAGAATAAGGGATATATGCCAAGGAGGATATTGGTTTTGTCATTATAATGGGTGCATCTAGTCCAAGAGAAATCTTCCCATGAGTTTTTTCCAATCCCATTGCATATGCCGCATTTATGGTCATAGCATTTAAAGCTTGCTCAGGTGTAAGATTCATTTTAATACAAGCCAAGGACCAAATTTGAGGCATACTATAACAGGGTGTTGATCCCGGATTAAAATCACTTGCTAATGCAAAAGGGATCCCTTCATTTATTAACGCTGTTGCTTTGCCAAAAGGAATACCTAAAAAGTGAGAGCATCCAGGAAGGAAAGTGGGCATACATTTACTTTCTTTAAGCGCCATCAAATCTTGACTGCTTAATTCTTCTAGATGATCAACGCTTAACGCACCTGACTTAATTGCTGATTCAATACCACCCATTGTTGAGAATTGATTCACATGCACTTTTGGTATTAAACCAATCGATCGACCTGCCTCAAGAATCCGCTCCATTTCCGTTACAGAGAAATAGTTCCTTTCGCAAAAAACATCAATGTAGTCCGCAAGACCCTCTTCCGCAATAGTGGGTAACATTTTGGAGATAATTTCTTCAATGTAGCCTTCATGATTATTTTTATAATTCGTTGGAAATGCGTGAGCTCCCAAAAACGTTGCTCTTATTTCAATTGGGGCTTCCGCCTTAATTCGTTTAATGACGCGAAGCATTTTCAATTCCGCCTCTACTGTTAGACCATAGCCTGACTTTATTTCCAGTGCGCCTGTGCCACTTTCAATAATTTTCTCAACTCTTTTATAGGACCTTTCGTATAGCTCATCCTCGCTAAGCACCGAAAGGGCTCTCGCTGAATTTAAGATCCCGCCACCTTTTAGTGCAATTTCTTCATAACTCAAACCATTTATTCTATCAACAAATTCTCCTTCTCTTGTTTTAGCGAAAACGGTATGCGTATGCGCATCACAAAAAGCGGGTAAAACATAACAGCCTTCCGCATCAACGACTTCAAGGTTTCTCCAGTCGTCTATGCCGTCCCAATCTTCCATTGAACCATAGGCGACAACTTTGCATCCATCCTCAAGTGCCAGGAAAGCATTTTCAATAACAGGGACTTTTGAGGCATCCGCACCACCGATGCGATTGGGTAGGTTTTCACCAACCTGCACAAGACCCTTTATGTTTTTTATAAATATATTTTTCATGTCTCCTGTAATCTTATTGTAAAGATAATTTTTATTCATTCTGTTTCATCCTAGTTCTTTTGCAGATTTTGTATCTTAAATAGGATACAATGAGAAGTAGCATAAATAAAGGGAAATATGGAGAGATAATTGCGGCTGAATTTCTTCAAGCTAAAGGATATAAACTTCATTTTACAAATTTCCGTTTAGGAAGATTTGAGGTCGATTTGGTTTGCGAGGTTGAAAACATGATTGTAGTTGTAGAAGTAAAAGCACTAAGCTCCTTAAATTATAAGCAACCATTTGAGTCCGTATGCATCAATAAACAAAGAAAAATCATTCAAGTTGCAGACCATTTACTAAAGACGAGGTTTATGAATCGAGATTGCAGGTTTGATGTTGTTTCGATTTACCTGTCGAACACTGGACCACAAATTGAACACATTGAAGATGCTTTCATTCCTGAAATAGGTTCAGGTTATTGAAAATTGAGTAATTTCAAAACATGAAAATAAGTCTGATTTTTTTCATTGTAATAAGCTTCCATTTAGCAGGTCAAGAGTATGGCGACGCGCAGAAGAAAACCTTTCCAGAAAAGGGTGCGGGCTGTGCACCTCCCACGACTTCAACGTATATGGAGATTAATAATGTGCGTGCCTTAATGCATACTGCAGGGAATTTGTGGCAAATTCCGGGCTTGAATAATTCAATGTACGAGGTCCCAAAAAACTCTGGAATTATGGCCTTATTTACTGCGGCACTTTGGTTGGGAGGAACAGATGTTAATGAGCAACTCAAGCTCGCAGCTTTAAGATACAGAAACGGACAAGATTATTGGACTGGTCCCTTATCCGAAGTTTTTGCTGAAACTGATTATGAAACGTGCGACGCATACGACCGTCATTTTATTACAACCCAAGATATGATTCGAGAATTTACTTCTTGGTTTGAGTCTGGTATTTCCGATCAAGAAAATGGCACCAATACGCAAGCTACATTGCACCCCAACTATGAGGTCCCAGAAATTATAAAAAACTGGCCTGCACATGGTGATCTTTCGGCGGGGCAGGATTATTACTTAGCCCCATTTTACGATTACAATGAGGATGGTCACTATAATTGGCAGGATGGAGACTATCCCTGGCATGACATTAATAGGACAAAAGAATGCACTGTTGACCGCACGGTTTCTTTATATGGTGATTTGAATTTTTGGTGGGTTATGAATGATAAAGGCAATATTCATACAGAAACGGGTGCAGACCCTATTGGTATGGAAATTCGTTCTCAGGCTTTTTCTTTTGCCTCTAATGATGAGGTAAATAATATGACTTTTTACAATTATGAACTAATCAACCGCGGGACTCAGACCTTATACAATACTTATTTTGGGTTTTTTACAGATGGTGCACTTGGCGATCCTTATGATGATTATGTCGGGTGCGATGTCAATCGCGGATTGGCTTATTACTATAACGGAGATAATTTAGACCTAGACAATTCAGGCTATAAGGGCTACGGATCCTCTCCTCCTGCAGTAGGGGTCGATTTTTTCGAAGGTCCTTATCAAGATAATGATGGGATTGATAATGCTTTTGGTATTAATGAAAACGAGGCGTTAAACGGTATTGGTTTTGGTGATGGAATTATAGACAATGAACGGTTTGGGATGCGTCGGTTCTTGTATTATTCAAATACAACAAATGGGGCAAATCCAAATCAAACTGATCCTACAAACGCATCAGATTATTATAATTACTTGAAGGGTTTTTGGAAAGATGGCTCTAAATTCATTTATGGTGGAAGTGGACACATATCCGACGAAGAGGCTGATCCGAATACACCTTGTGACTTTATGTTTCCAGGAGACACAGATCCTTTAGGATGGGGGACTGGTGGATATCCTCAAGAACCTTGGACTGAGCAAAGCAGTAATAATCAGCCTAACGACAGACGCTTCGTTCAGTCTGCAGGGCCTTTTGTTTTAAAGCCGGGTTCCGTAAATAATATTACCGTAGGTATTGTTTGGGCAAGATCAAACGGGGGTGAACCCTTTGAATCTGTTGAGGTGCTTAGACGTGCCGATGATAAAGCCCAGGCGTTATTTGAAAATTGTTTTAAGATTTTAGAAGGTCCACATGCCCCTGATTTGGTAATTCAAGAGCTAGAGAATGAGCTTATTCTGACATTAGACAATAACTCCTCATCTAACAATTACCAGGAAGGTTATGCCGAGTATGATCCATTTATTGTTTCTGAGGATTCTTCTGCAGATAAATATTACCGTTTCCAGGGGTATCAAATATATCAACTTGTTAATGATGAGGTTTCTTTATCAGAGCTAGAAGACCCAACCAAGGCGAGATTGGTTGCGCAATGTGATAAAGCAGATGGTGTTGACCGCTTGATTAATTTTGAATTTGATGATGCGTTAGGCGCATCTTTGCCTAACGAGATGGTAGATGGTGCAGATCAGGGAATCAGACATTCGTTTAAGCTCACGGAAGATAAGTTTGCCCAGGGGAGTCCTACACTTGTGAACCATAAAACCTATCATTTTATGGCTATTTCATATGCATACAATAATTACAAAGAATACAACCCTGAAGACCCAACGGCTTTGGATGGCCAAAAAAAGCCATATATCCCATGTCGAAAGGCTGCTGTTGGTGGGGTGAAAATTATATCCGCAGTTCCCCACGCCCCTATTGCAGAAGCAGGTGGTACAGCTCAGCTTATTGAGTATGGTTCATCTCCTCGCATTACGCGTTTGGATGGCTATGGTAATGGGAACAGGGATTTAGAGTT
>Ga0206130_10008683_pt1 | contig 10823 bp, 16 predicted proteins | sample Helgoland_Spring_9_FD_148637 | JGI IMG/M metagenome (GOLD analysis project Ga0206130, IMG submission 148637) | Pelagic subsurface seawater microbial communities from Kabeltonne, Helgoland, North Sea - Helgoland_Spring_Bloom_20160512_1 | ecosystem: Environmental > Aquatic > Marine > Epipelagic ...
CGGGTGTTTGGGGTGGTGGCGTGTAGGGGTATCGATGCGCCAGGTTGAGGGCGCGATGTTTCGTTTTGCTTGATGTCGTTTTCTTTAGTGTTTTGTGTATTTTTTCCTTGACGGGCGGGGGTGATCCGTCATATAACACGCCTCAAGTGAATGAATCGGGTGGTTAGCACTTATGTGGATTCCTCTTCAAAGTCCTGCGTTTCTTTATTTTTGGAACGTTTGGCATTGTTGAAAATCTCATGATTATCCCCCCTGAAGAAATGTTTTGAAAACTATAAAGTAAGGAGCTTGGCCGTATGCCAACTATTCAGCAATTAATTAGAAAGCCCCGCGCAGTCGGCGGCAAAAAAGCGATGAAAGCAAAGAAAAATCGTGCGTTAAAGGAGTGTCCTCAACGTCGCGGTGTTTGTACTCGTGTTTACACAACAACTCCAAAGAAGCCGAACTCGGCGCTTCGTAAGGTTGCGAAGGTTCGTTTGACAACGGGTCATGAGGTGATTTGTTACATTCCAGGTGAGGGTCACAATTTGCAAGAGCACTCAGTGTGTTTGGTTCGTGGTGGTCGTGTAAAAGATTTACCGGGGGTGCGTTATACTGTCATCCGTGGAACATTGGATACACAAGGTGTTAAAGATCGTAAAAATGCCCGTTCACGTTACGGCGCAAAGAAGGGTAAATAGACATGTCAAGAAGACACGCAGCAGAAAAAAGACAAGTTCTTCCAGATCCACAATTTGGTGATATGGTTTTAACGAAATTTATGAACAACATTATGTTGGACGGTAAGAAGTCTGTGGCTGAAAAAATTGTTTATGGTGCATTGGACATCATGAAGGACAAGGCCGCGAATGAAAATATCGAAGATGAAATCGATGAGAGCGGTACGACTTCATCTGAAGGTGCGGGTGGGCATAAGGGTTTGCGTTTGTTCCACAAGGCGTTAAAGAAAGTGGCTCCTCAATTGGAGGTTCGTTCTCGTCGTGTTGGCGGTGCAACGTATCAGGTTCCTGTTGAGGTTCGTTTTGATCGTGCACGTGCATTGGCGATGCGTTGGTTGATTGATGCGGCTCGTAAAAGATCAGAGCGTACAATGATGCAACGTCTTGCTGCGGAATTGTTGGATGCGGCGAATGAGCGCGGAAACGCAATTAAAAAACGTGAAGACACGCATAAGATGGCGGATGCAAACAAGGCGTTTGCTCACTTCCGCTGGTAAAAATAGTTTAAAAAGAAAATTTAGGAACATATTGAAATGTCAGAAGTACAAATTCCATTAGAAAACTACCGTAATTTCGGAATTATGGCGCATATCGATGCGGGTAAAACCACAACGACAGAGCGTATTCTTTATTACACGGGTAAGTCTCATAAAATCGGTGAGGTGCACGATGGTGCGGCAACGATGGATTGGATGGAGCAAGAGCAAGAGCGTGGTATTACGATTACGTCTGCGGCGACAACGACATTTTGGGATCATCCTGCTAGCGAGAGTCAGTTGCGTTACAATATTATTGACACGCCGGGCCACGTTGATTTCACGATTGAGGTCGAGCGTTCATTGCGTGTTCTTGATGGTGCGGTTGCGGTTTTGGATGCGAACGCGGGTGTTGAGCCTCAAACTGAAACAGTTTGGCGTCAAGGTGACAAATACAATGTCCCACGTATGGTTTTTGTGAACAAAATGGATAAAATCGGTGCTGATTTCTATAACTGTGAGCAAATGATGATTGATCGCCTTGGTGCGACGCCATTGGTTATCCAGTTGCCAATTGGTGCGGAAGATGAATTTGCGGGCCTTGTTGATCTTTTGAAAATGAAGGCAATTATTTGGGATTCTGAAAATCTTGGCGCAACTTTCCATGAGACGGAAATTCCTGCTGATCTTCAAGAGAAAGCTCGTGAGTACCGTGAAAAGCTAATTGAAACGGCTGTTGATCAAGATGATGCAGCAATGGAAGCGTACTTGGAAGGTAATGAGCCATCCATGGAAACGTTGGTTGCGTGTATCCGTAAGGGTACGATTTCTGGTGATTTTGTTCCAATGCTTTGTGGCTCTGCGTTTAAAAACAAGGGTGTTCAGCCAATGTTGGATGCTGTTGCTTTGTTTTTGCCGTCCCCTTTGGATGTCGGTTCTATGAAAGGCATTGATGTTAAAACGGAAGAGCCTGCGGAGCGTAATATTTCTGTGGATGAGCCGTTTTCTGGTTTGGCGTTTAAAATTATGAATGACCCGTTTGTCGGTTCATTGACATTTGTTCGTATTTATTCAGGTGTGCTTGAATCGGGTTCTTATGTTCAAAACTCTGTTAAAGATAAGCGCGAGCGTGTCGGTCGTATGTTGTTGATGCACTCAAACAACCGTGAAGAAATTAAAGTTGCGCGCGCAGGTGATATTGTTGCCTTGGTCGGAATGAAGGTTTCTACGACTGGTGATACATTGTGCGATATCAGCAATCAGATCATTTTGGAACGTATGGAGTTTCCTGCGCCAGTGATTGAAATTGCGGTTGAGCCGAAAACGAAGGCTGACCAAGAAAAAATGGGTCTTGCTCTGCAACGCTTAGCGGCAGAAGATCCGTCGTTCTCTGTGTCTGTTGATCATGAATCTGGTCAAACGATTATGAAGGGTCAGGGCGAATTGCACTTGGACGTTTTGGTTGATCGTATGAAGCGCGAATTTAAAGTTGAGGCCAATATTGGTGAACCTCAGGTTGCTTATCGTGAGACAATCACAAAAGAAGTTGAAGTTGATTACACGCATAAAAAACAATCTGGTGGTTCTGGGCAATTTGCGCGCGTTATCATGCAATTCAAGCCTTCCACTGAAATCGATGAAGAAACAGGTGAAAGAGTTAATTTTGCATTCACTGATACGGTTGTCGGCGGGAATGTTCCTAAAGAATATATCCCAGGCGTTGAAAAAGGTATTAAATCTTCAAAAGACAATGGTGTGGTTGCCGGTTTCCCTGTGATTAACTTTGTTTGTAACCTGTCTGACGGGTCGTATCACGATGTTGACTCATCTGTTATGGCGTTTGAAATTGCTGGTCGTTCTGCGTTTAAAGAGGCGATGCAAAAAGCTGGGCCTCAGTTGTTGGAGCCAATGATGAAGGTTGAAGTTGTAACGCCTGAGGAATATATGGGTGATATTATCGGTGACATTAATTCACGTCGTGGTGTAGTTCAGGGTATGGACGATCGCGGGAACGCGAAAATTGTAAATGCATTGGTACCATTGTCGAGCATGTTTGGGTATATTAACCCATTACGTTCAATGTCGTCGGGGCGTGCGCAGTTCACAATGGAATTTAGTCATTATGATCCTGTGCCACAAAGTGTTGCGGATGACATCAAAGAAAAAATGGCTGCATAACGCGCATAAAATAGAAAATTTAAAGAAATAAACCCTAAGGAGTAAGTATTATGAGTAAAGAAAAATTTGAACGGAATAAACCACACGTTAACATTGGAACGATTGGTCACGTTGACCACGGTAAGACGACATTGACGGCGGCGATCACGAAATATTTTGGTGACTTTAAGGGTTATGATGAGATTGACGGAGCGCCAGAAGAGCGCGAACGCGGTATCACAATTTCAACGGCTCACGTTGAATATGAAACAGACAACCGTCACTATGCTCACGTTGACTGTCCTGGTCACGCTGACTATGTTAAGAACATGATTACTGGTGCTGCTCAAATGGATGGTGGTATTTTGGTTGTGAATGCGGCGGATGGCCCGATGCCACAAACACGTGAACACATCCTTCTTGCTCGTCAAGTTGGTGTTCCTGCGTTGGTTGTATTCATGAACAAGGTTGACCAAGTTGATGACCCTGAGTTGTTGGAATTGGTTGAGATGGAAATCCGTGAATTGTTGAGCTCGTATGAGTTCCCTGGTGATGATATTCCAATTATTGCTGGTTCTGCATTGGCGGCGATGGAAGGTCGTGATCCAGAAATCGGAGAGAACAAAATCAAAGAATTGATGGAAGCTGTTGATGCTTATATTCCTGAGCCAGCTCGTCCAATTGACAAGCCATTTTTGATGCCTATCGAAGATGTGTTCTCAATTTCAGGTCGTGGTACAGTATGTACTGGCCGTATCGAGCAGGGTGTTGTGAATGTTGGTGACGAAGTTGAAATCGTTGGTATTAAAGACACACAAAAAACAACAATTACGGGCGTTGAAATGTTCCGTAAGCTTTTGGACTCTGGTCAAGCAGGGGACAATGTTGGTGCGTTGTTGCGTGGTACAAAACGTGAAGAGGTTGAGCGTGGTCAGGTTTTATGTAAGCCAGGTTCAATTACACCACACACAAAATTCACAGGCGAAGCGTATATCTTGTCAAAAGATGAGGGTGGTCGTCACACACCATTCTTTGCAAATTACCGCCCACAATTTTACTTCCGTACGACAGATGTTACAGGTGTTGTAACATTGCCTGCAGGAACTGAAATGGTGATGCCTGGTGATAACGTGAATATTGACGTTGAATTGATCGCACCAATCGCGATGAGCGAAGGCCTACGCTTTGCGATCCGTGAAGGCGGCCGTACTGTTGGTGCTGGTGTCGTTGCGAAAATTACTGAGTAAGAAATAGAAGGTTTAGAGGAGCATAAAAATGCAAACACAGGATATACGCATTAGATTACAGGCGTTTGACCATCGTATTTTGGATACGTCAGCATCTGAAATTGTTAACACGGCAAAACGGACGGGCGCATCTGTGCGCGGTCCTGTGCCTCTGCCTACTCGGAAAGAACGTTTTACAGTGATACAATCACCGCATGTGTATAAATCATCTCAGGAACATTTTGAGATGCGCACACACAAAAGATTGATTGATATTGTTGATCCAACACCGCAAACAGTTGATGCGTTGATGAAATTGGATCTGGCCGCTGGTGTGGATGTTGAAATTAAATTAAAAGATGCCGCGTAAGAGGGTATCGACTTAACCGACGCTTTGAACGTGATTTAAAGTGGCGAAAGTGAGGATGAAGAAAATGAGAACTGGATTAATAGCAAAAAAGGAAGGTATGACACGCGTTTATGATGCGGAAGGTCGTGCTGTTCCTGTAACAGTTTTGAGTGTTGATGGATGTCAAGTTGTGGCACAACGCACAGAAGAAAAAGACGGATATATCGCTCTTCAATTGGGTGCGGGTGCACGTAAGATGAAGCGCACAACAAAGGCGATGCGCGGGCATTTCGCAAAATCAAAAGTTGAGCCAAGACAAAAAATGGCTGAATTTAGAGTTGCTCCTGAAAATATGATCGACGTTGGTGCGGAGCTTGGTGTGAACCATTTCGTTGAAGGCCAATTAATTGATGTTGTTGGAACATCAATTGGTAAAGGTTTTGCCGGCGCGATGAAGCGTCATAACTTTGGTGGTATGCGCGCATCACACGGTGTGTCTGTTTCTCACCGTGCACATGGATCAACAGGCCAATGTCAGGACCCTGGTAAAGTTTTCAAGGGTAAGAAGATGGCTGGTCACATGGGTAATACACGTATTACAACTCAAAACCTTAAGGTCGTTGCGATTGATGAGGAAATGGGTTTGATACTTGTGAAGGGCGCGGTTCCAGGTTCGAAAAATGGTTGGGTATACGTGTCGGATGCTGTAAAAAAACAAACTAAAGATATTGAGCTACCGTTACCAGCAGGTTTGAAAAAAACACCTGCAGGCGAGCAAGAGAATAAAGTCGCGGATACTGTGACCGATGCTCCTGCTGATGATAATACAGTTCAAGCAACAGAAGAAAGCAAGGGAGAGTAAGACATGAAACTTGCAATTAAAACATGGGATGGCAAAGAGAGCGGTGAGATCACTCTTGAAAAGACAATCTTTGGGTTGCCTGTTCGCGAAGATATTTTGAACCAAATGGTGAAGTACCAATTGGCAAATCGTCGTCAAGGATCCCACAAAACAAAAACAAGAGCAGAAGTTAATGCGACTGGTAAAAAAGCATTCGCCCAAAAAGGAACTGGTCGTGCTCGTACAAGCACATTGGTGACACCTCGTCATCGTGGTGGTGGTACGGCTCATGGTCCTGTTGTTCGTTCACACGCGATTAACATGAATAAAAAACTGCGCGTGTTGGCCTTGAAAACAGCGTTATCTGCAAAGGTAGCAAGCAAGCAGCTTATTATTGTTAAGGATGCGGTTGCAAAGTCTCATAAGACAAAGGCAATGGCAGATGCATTTACTAAAATGAATATTGCGAATGCTGTTGTTGTTACAGGTAAGGATATTGATGCGAATTTTGATCGCGCAACAAACAATATTCCATGTATTGATGTTTTGAATATCGATGGTGCGAATGTTTATGATATTTTGCGCCGCGATAATTTGGTGTTGACAGAAGAAGCTGTGAAAGAATTAACAGCGAAGTTGAAAGGATAAGTCAGATGGCTGCTAAGAAAAAAGAAAAAATGGTTGCTGCGCCTTGGATGTACGACGTTGTTCGCCGCCCAATCGTGACTGAGAAAACGGCACGTGGTTCAGAAAACGGACAAATGACATTCGAAGTTGCGATTGACGCGACGAAACCGAAAATCAAGCAAGCTGTTGAAACTTTGTTTGAAGTTGAGGTTAAGGCTGTTAATACTTTGATACAAAAAGGTAAAACTAAACGCTTCAAGGGAATTATGGGGCAACGCAAAGATATTAAAAAAGCGATCGTGACTCTAAAAGACGGTCAAACAATTGAAACTGGATCAGGCGTTTAATAAATAAACTATGGCGGCTACGCCGAAAACGAGCAAAGAGAGTAAAAGAAAATGGCATTAAAGAAGTATAATCCAAGAACACCGTCACAGCGTGAGCTGGTCACTGTTGACCGTTCAGAGTTGTGGAAGGGTAAGCCGGAAAAGTCACTGACTGAAGGTAAAAAGAAAACTGGTGGTCGTAATAATACTGGTCGTATTACAACGCGTCACATTGGTGGTGGACACAAACAACGTTACCGTTTGATTGATTTTAAGCGTCGCAAATTTGATATGGTGGCCACAGTATTGCGTTTGGAATATGATCCTAACCGTACTGCGTTCATCGCATTAATTGAATATAGCGATGGAGAAAAGGCATATATCTTGGCTCCTCAACGTATTCAGCCAGGCGATAAAGTTATTGCCGGTGCAAAGACGGATGTTAAACCTGGTAACGCAATGCCTTTGAAGGCAATGCCGGTTGGAACGATCATCCACAATGTTGAAATGAAACCTGGTAAAGGCGGTCAATTATGTCGTTCTGCTGGAACATATGCACAATTGGTTGGGCGTGATGCAGGGTATGCGCAGGTTAAACTTGCCTCTGGTGAATTACGTTTGATCCTTGGCGATTGCATGGCGTCTGTTGGGGCTGTTTCAAATTCTGATCATTCAAACACAAATGATGGTAAGGCAGGTCGATCACGTTGGAAGGGTAAACGCCCAACAGTCCGTGGTGTTGTTATGAACCCGGTTGATCACCCACATGGTGGTGGTGAGGGGCGTACATCTGGTGGTCGTCATCCTGTGACACCATGGGGTAAGCCAACAAAAGGTGCGAAAACGCGTAACAAAAACAAAGCATCAAGCAAATTGATTATTAGAAGAAGGAAGACTAAATAATGGCACGTAGTATTTGGAAGGGTCCATTTGTACACCCAAGCTTGTTGAAAAAAGCTGAAACAGCACGCAACGCAGGCAGAAACACGGTGATCCAGACATGGTCTAGGGCATCAACGATTTTACCGCATTTTGTTGGGCTGACATTTGGCGTTCATAATGGAAAAAAATTCGTACCTGTTTTGGTTACGGACCGTATGATTGGCCACAAGCTGGGTGAATTTGCGCCAACGCGCACTTACACAGGGCATGGTGCCGATAAAAAAGGCAAGAAATAATTAGGTTTTAGATAAAGAGAGTTAGAATTATGGGACAATCAAAAAATGCATCAAGAACGGCTAGTAATGAAGCCCGCGCGTTTGTTAAATACGTGCGCACAAGTTCACAGAAGTTGAACCTTCTGGCGCAAATGATCCGAGGGAAACGTGCCGAACAAGCTGTTTTGGATTTGGAATTTTCATCTCGTCGTGTTTCTCAAGATGTTAAAAAATGCCTTGAAAGTGCAATCGCAAATGCAGAAAATAACCACAATCTCGATATTGATAAATTGATAGTGTCAGAGGCATATGTTGGTAAATCAATCGTGATGAAAAGATTCCGTGCGCGAGCCAAAGGCCGTGGTGCAAGAATTTTAAAACCATTTTCAAATCTTACAATCGTTGTAAAAGAAAAAGAGGAAGAATAATAATTATGGGTCAGAAAATTAATCCAATCGGGCTTCGCCTTCAAATCAATCGTACATGGGATTCCCGTTGGTTCGCGGATCGCAACTATGCTGATCTTTTAATCAAAGATTTGGAAGCTAAAAAATATATTCACACAACGATGAAGCCTGCGGGAATTTCGCAAGTTAAAATAGAACGCGCAGCCAAAAACGTGACCGTTACAATCTATGCGGGTCGCCCGGGTATGATTATTGGTAAAAAAGGCGCAGATATTGAAAACCTTCGTAATAAATTATCTAAACTTATGGGGACGGCAGTATCACTGAATATTGTTGAAGTTCGTAAGCCAGAAGTTGATGCCCAATTGGTTGCGGAAGGTGTTTGCCAACAATTAGAGCGCCGTATTTCTTTCCGTCGTGCGATGAAACGCGCAGTTCAAAACACGCTTCGTATGGGTGCGTTGGGGATTCGTATTAACGTGTCTGGCCGCCTTGGTGGAGCAGATATCGCGCGTACGGAATGGTATCGCGAAGGCCGCGTTCCATTGCATACATTGCGTGCCGACATTGATTACGGTTTCGCCGAGGCGTTAACAACGTACGGAATCGTTGGTGTTAAGGTTTGGTTGTATAAAGGCGATGTTATGGCCCATGACCCATTAGGGCATGATAAAAATATTGAAGCCGCCAACCAGGGGCCGTCTTCTAACCATGGCTATAATAAACGTAAATAAGAATTTTCCTAATTGGGGATATTAAAGAGAGCCGGAAGGCTCTTTTTTATTTTTCTCACATGGTTTTTTAGCGCGAGTGAATGGGGGGCAATAGTTCTCTATAGGGTAAATTGTGTTAAAAAGTATGATGATGGTGAATTAGATAGAAAAACATTAAAAAAAGATTAAATAGGACTTGCACATGTTCTGTTTATCAGGTTATAGTGCGCAAGAATTTAACGATAAGTATCAATAGGTGCTTGGCAAACATACGGAAACTCTGGTTTTAATGAAAATCAAAAGTCTGTGTGATGAATAATTTTTTATGTGGAGAGCGTGAGTAATGCTGCAACCAAAAAAGACAAAATACAGAAAAGCCCATAAGGGTCGCATCCATGGCAATGCCAAGGGCGGGACAGATTTGAATTTCGGTTCAATCGGTTTAAAGGCGCTTAGTCCTGATCGTGTTACAGCACGTCAAATTGAGGCGGCACGTCGTGCAATTACACGCCATATTCGCCGTCAAGGTAAGTTGTGGATCCGTATCTTCCCTGATGTGCCTGTGACAAAGAAACCTCTTGAGGTTCGTCAAGGTAAGGGTAAGGGGTCTGTTGAGTTTTGGGCGGCGCGCGTTAAGCCTGGTCGTATAATATTTGAAATGGACGGTGTCCCCCATGATTTGGCGGTTGGTGCGTTAGAACGTGCGCAAATGAAATTGCCTTTGAAATCAAAAATTGTCACACGGATAGGTGAATAAGATGAATTATGATGATTTAAAAATGAAATCAAAAGATGAGCTGGGTAAAGTTCTTCTTGATCTGAAAAAAGAGCAAATGGACATGCGCTTCAAGCATTCTTCTGGTCAGTTGGATAAGACACATGAAGTTCGTGTGATGCGTCGTGATATTGCCCGTGTTCAAACAGCTTTGAATGCACCGGTACAAGAGGTGATCGCGAAAAAGAAAGCTCCGGCTAAAACGAAAACAACGACTAAAAAGTCTGAAAAAGCAGCGTAAGGAATAAGAGATATGCCACGTCGTATATTAGAAGGTAAGGTAGTGAGTGATAAGCAAGACAAAACAGTTACTGTTTTGGTTGAGAGCCGTTACATACACCCAATCTATAAGAAATATTTGAAGAAAACGAAAAAGTTTTCTGCTCATGATGAGGGGAATACTGTTAAGGAAGGTGATCTAATTCGTATTATCGAATGCGCACCTATTTCTAAGAATAAACGTTTTACTGTTTATACTGGTGCGGAGGCGCAAGCGCCTGCTAAGGCTGAAGAGAAAAAAGCTCCGGCTAAAAAAAAGCCAGTAGCGGAAAAGACAAAGGCGGCTCCTAAGAAGGCGGCGGCAAAGAAAAAAGACGATAAGTAAGAAGTTTAAGGTGAAGGGCTAAAGCCATGATACAAATGCAAAGCGTATGTGAGGTTGCCGATAACTCTGGTGCAAAAAAAGTGATGTGCATCAAGGTTCCAGGTGGTTCAGGTAAAAAAGATGCAAATATTGGGGAGCAAATTGTTGTTTCTGTGCGTGAAGCGCTTCCTCGCGGTCGCGTTAAAAAAGGTCAGGTTATGAAGGCTGTGATCGTGCGTACAAAAAAGGGAATTCAACGCAAGGATGGATCTGTGATCCGTTTTGACACTAATTCAGTTGTTTTGATTAGCCCAAATAAAGAGCCGATCGGAACACGTATTTTTGGCCCAGTGACGCGTGAACTGCGTGCCGACGGGTATATGAAGATTATTTCATTGGCGGAAGAGGTTTTATAGTCATGTCAAATGTTAAGATGAAGATTAAAAAAGGTGATCAGGTTGTTGTGA
>Ga0206130_10008686_pt1 | contig 10820 bp, 6 predicted proteins | sample Helgoland_Spring_9_FD_148637 | JGI IMG/M metagenome (GOLD analysis project Ga0206130, IMG submission 148637) | Pelagic subsurface seawater microbial communities from Kabeltonne, Helgoland, North Sea - Helgoland_Spring_Bloom_20160512_1 | ecosystem: Environmental > Aquatic > Marine > Epipelagic ...
CCAGAAAGTAGCGGTAATTACGCAATATTTCGAACCGTGTCGCATTCTGACCATCTTGCAAGAGTATCGAGTAAATCACGTTGAACATCGAATTGTCAATAAGATTATTAATCGTGGGTCGCATCAGCGGGTCCTTCTCGAAGGCATACAATTGTTTGGAGGCTGCCAAGCATTGTTTTGTCATATCGTCCAACCGATCATCGTACTCTGTTCTAAACAGACAATTCAATATGTTTCGAAGGTTTTGTTTGGGAGGGAGATAGGCAAGGCGGAACAGACGTAGACCATCTGAGCTTAAACGGCGTCTAGGCATTTACGTTGTAATATTTTTACTTATATATTGCATTTTAAATTATACAAACTATGCAAGTGGATATTTCATTTGCAAAACCAATTGGACCTTACAGCAACCCTATAAATTGGATACCACCTACGTATTGCCATGTTGAAGTGAGTTACCATACAAGCGCCGCGCAATTTAGAAAATACTTGGAAGAAGCGAAGGAGATCGCGCACGCACCAGCAGAATTAGAAAAGCTCCAAAAACGAATCAAAAACTTCGCGGGGAAACTAATAGTGTGCTTCTTTATAAATTGGGGGGAGACGGTTTCCGTTAGGTATTTATCAGAATTAATTGATACGCCGTATTTGAGACCCCCTGGACCTCCCGTATATGACGTCGTTCCTATATCCATGGAACTTGAACAAGTCGAAAAGATGACAATGTTTTACTTGAAACACGTGGGCAAAAAATACGATTATACCAGAGCGATTTTGTCGCTATTCCCGTTCACACTACGCGAGACGACGCTAGATAGATTTTATTGCGCTCAGCTGGTTATGCATTCTCTTAAGGCTGCTGGAATGGAGTTTGATGTTAATATGGATCACGTTTCTCCACTCTGTGTATACAATTTGTTAAATAAAATTAAATCTTAGTTTCTTTTATATATTTAAAGAACGCTTCATACTCGTCCTCCGTATCGAAGGTTCCGGAATACTCTTTTCCCTTTATCTTGATTCGCGCCTCAAACCGACCACTTTTGGTGACGCGAATGCTGCCAGTGCCCATTTTTCGTCTGATTCTGTCCGATTCCATTCGTTCTCCGGTTCGAACGAACAACTTCCTTGCCCTCTCTGCCTTCTCTTCGTTGTCGTATAACCCCACGAACTTACGGTCTGGTGTGGGTCCGTCCACCCGCCATTTCTTATGATGTTCACTGTAAGAAACGCAACCAGACCCCACGCCTCTCCGTTGGTTGTACCCGTGAGGTGCCCGTGTGTTTTCGCGTTCGATATAGAAATTCTCGACCTGTTGTTCCAGCGGTACATTGTCGATAAGTATCTCCACCTTGAAATTCTCCCATCCATATTTATTGATTGCTTTGGTAATCAACATGTTGGGTTTGCAGTTTGGATCTTCGTGTTCCCCCATTCTATCGTCGAAACGATCCGTTTTCCCGACGTATGCCATCAATGTGATCATGTTTGTAAGTTTGTATATACAGTATGTTGCCATCTTTGTATAAAGGTTTGGAGACTTTAATACTTTTATTTAAATTTTATTTTTTTAATATTGTACGTGGGATTCTGAAGCTCCACGAGGACCACGAGGTCCATAAGGTCCACTAGGTCGATAAGGACCCTATGATAATAATACGATTTTAAGTACATATTTTGATAGGAATTATATTTAATATTGTTTAAGCAGGACAGGTTTCTCCACGGGCTGGGTCACAAACTTTTATCCAATACTCCATGAGACGGTCGCATTCGACATTGTTGCTTTTCCCACAGCATTTCAAGCCCGTATTGAATCTACTACGTAACGATTGATCCCCATCGGATCCGTCACATTCTTTACAAACACGTGCGCCGTTGGCACTATCGAAAGAATATTCGTACTTCTCAGCAGCACAGCAGGTAGTGTCGGACTGTGTAACTCCAGCAAGGACGGCAACGTCGCCTTTCAAGTTAAATTCCCCGCTTAAACATGCTACGCACACTCCACCACTTACTCGTTCACTCTCTCCACAAATGACATCGTTACAGGTGGTATCTCCTCCATATTTATCATCACCCGCCGCGTTTTGTGTTCCTGACGAGCAAGACACGCACCTCTCGTTTTGAACATGCTCGTTGACATCGCATAGGCTATTGGCATCAATACATTTTGTACCATCTCCATTGCTGGTTTTGTCGCCGGTACATTCACAAATGTTGCTAGTGTACTGTGCATGTTCAACGCATCGTTCGTATGTGATTAGGTTACCGGTGGAGTCCGTGTACGAACACTGTTGACGCAAATTTGAAATTGCACCGTCACAATGTGGGTCCTGTGGATGAACGGCACGTAGCTTTCCAAACAATCTCCGCGCGGGCATGTCGTTTGTTACGTGAATGGTGGTGCCATCACACTCAGCAGTAATTGTACCATTATCAAAATGACACGCCGTCAGCTCTGCGCATAACCAGGTTTGAAATGTGGCACAAACCGATCCAGTGTCAGGCTTCATGAGGATAGTTTTTTCACTTTCGAAATGTCCATCGACATTCACAGGACGCGTCAACAGAATGTTACTTCTCGCCGCCGCTGGCGTGGCATGCGTAGGAACATAACGTTGGTTTTGATCAATAAGTTTAACAATACGATCACCAGTTCCAGCGGTCGCGAACAAAACAGCGAGAATTTCTTCAACATGGGTCTGTCGTTCTATGGTCATAGTCCCATCGTTGTAAGTCGCTACCCCAATTTTACATGTACATTGAGTTCCTTTGCCTGGAACCACCTCACAGGTACTCGCAAGAGGCTTATGAGAGCATTGGTAAGGCAAGCAAACATCTTTAGGTGAATCATTCGATGTAACTTCCGTAACCGGGTCTATCACGTAGAGGTCTGCCCCATTATTAGAATTCACGGTGGTGCCGTTTCCCTCGATTACTTTGACCGTAGGCTTCTTCGAGCTATCCGACTTAATTTCAAGGTCGGCATTCTGTGTCTCGGATACGATTAATTGGCGTTTGCACTGTGCGCCTGAACAACCGCTAGAATCGAAGTTAACCTTTGAATTAGAGAAGCTTGAACGCTCTATTTGAACAGCGGAATTCACGGCGTCGATGTCTACATCGGTGGTCACCGCTTCGAAAATACTGGTAGAATCAGTCATAGACGCTAATTTTCCTGTTCCTGTAACTACGACATCGCGTACTAACACCGCTCCACCATCTTGAGTAATAGCGTCTTTGGTAATATCCAATGTACTGTCCGCAACAGCGATAGTGGCGCCTCCAGCGGCAGTAAACAGCTTGCGTTCTGTGCCACTGACCACGATATTCTTTGCTAGTATGCTACCGTGGACAGTGCTAACTTTAAACAGTTCAGCGGGTTTCTCTCCGTTTCCTTCTATGTGTACACCGTCCAAAACGATTGCTTTGGCACTCTCGGCAACTGGGGCATCGTCACTAAGACCTGATAATTTAATGTTCTTCAACGTAAGCTGATACGATCCAGTATTAAACGCTGTTGTTACGGAACCCAGGTCAATACTAACAATAGGAAGAGCACCTGAGCGTAACCCCAGCGGGGGCTGAAGGCTCAAATCGCCAGCCAGCGTGATTTGGTTTGAAATTTGACACGATTCACTTATATATTTTGGTCCGCTAGAACTGGCAGGAATTCCACAATCCTTCCATGCCACTGTAATCATACCTACCATCTTCGGGTGTGAAATACAAATGTAATAGTAGGTACCAGGAGCATCCGGAGTCCATACGATGTTTGCAACTCCCTGTTCCGCATCTGGCAACGCTGGCAACGCTGATGCCGGCAAATTTGTACGTTCGCCGCTAGAACAACCGGTACAGTCCGCAGCAGAAACAATTCGCAAAACATGTCCCGGTGAATCGCGAATAAACGTGTATTGCGTGCCAATATTCAAAGTGATGGTCGGGTCATTATTGCCTTCATGAACATAATGATCTTGCACATCCGTAAAGGCTTTTACAATGCCAGACGTACCACAATACGTTTTTCCATTGTCGGGATTGTCGCCCGCCGCACGCGTTTCTCCTGCCAGACATGCGACACATTGACTGTCCAATACGCGGTGGTTCTCCGCACAGGTGCAAGGAGCAGGCGTTTCGATCTGACAACAAGCGACACTGTAACCATCCTCATACGGTTGGATACAACCGGCAGTTGTAGCTGCCTTTGTAGAACAATCCAAGGTACTCAAACATGCGCCCGCTTTATTGATGTCGCTTACCTCGTCGTACCACATCGCATTTTCATTCTTTGAACAGCTAGTCTTTACTTTCGATCCGACCGCGTTCGAGTTCGCGGGACAGGCATTGCAATTTGTTTCGTCTCCTTCAAACCCGTCGTTGCACACACATGGATCATCACCACCAGCGTTGGTCGAATCCGCTGTACATTGAGTACATGTACCGGCATTGTCGGTCAATACGCCTCGAAACCCGGCGTTGCACACGCATGGGTCATCGCCCCCCGCGTTGGTCGAATCCGATGGACAAGATGCACACGACGGATTGTACGTTCCAGCACCACACAGACAATTCTCACTAGGTGCTCCTAATGCGGGGTCGGAGCCAGCAGCTATTGTGGAACCAGCTGGACAATCCTCACAAGTGTAGTAGTTTTGGTACTTGCGGTAATGCGCCTGAACATGCATGCCATCGACATACTTTTTGAAGTGGTATTTTCCGCCATCACACCAGCTTTGTCGATGGAAGGAAGGAGTCATACTATATTGATAATTTGCGCACCCTGGATCACCTAGATTATCACGGTAATACGTGCTACCACTTTGGCTTCTGTATATACCTGGCGTTTCTGGGGTACGATACCCGTTGCCCATCAACCATTTCCCTTCGGTGCCCCAATTCTTTTCCGCGGAGATAACATCCGGATCGGTTCCGGACGCCGTTCCGTAGGAATAATCATAGGTCCCAACAACACATGTACCACCGTAGCTAATGGTTTGACCATTTATCAAAGCCGAACCACCGGATGAGCACCCCTGAGTAACGTACCCGGTATTCCATCCCATCCAACTGTTATCGTCGTTTTGTCGGTAATAGAAATTGCATCCCATTAGGTATACATATGGGAAAGGTGTACTATCTAAAGTTCGACTCCCTTGACCAAATGCATTGGTAGGATTTTCACGGAATTCAAACTCAATCACACGTTTACACTCGGCTTCAGTTGAAATTACAGGGTCGCCACCGCCTGTTGTAATTGAGGTATCAACATCGGTTATCTTGATACTGTACCCTTCGCACGTTGGGTCCGCGTCACATTTGGTTTTGCAATCGCTTCTACTGGTACAGGAATGTCCACTATACATGGTAAGCTCAGTTGGATTGAAATTGAGTCCATTACTATCTAAACTGTAGGCATTTGGATCGTCAAGACTCGGTGATAGATCGGGTCCCCAACCGGTAAAGTGACTAAAACCATTGCAACTACTCTCTGCCGTTGATGCGTCAACCTGCCAAGCGGTACTACCTTGTTTCCATACCGCTACATTCCCAGGCGAGCATTTTGCTACACAATCCGTGTAATTGTGGCATACACCCAATGACCAATAAAACTTGCCGGGACGGTAATTAACGGCGGTAATGTCAAGAAATTCCTTTACCGCACCCTTTATCTCAAGCATATCAGCATTATTCATGTTGGTACTTGTGTATACCCCGGCACTTGCAATACGGTTCTCGCCACATTTGCATGAGCTTTCTTCTCCCAACCCGACCGCTACGGGGTTGATATCGCCGTTCGAACATTGCGCGCAACCCAACTCGTCTGGATAATATTTATAATTTTCCATAATGGTTAAGTCATACAGTTTCCCATATTGATACCATGTTCTCAACGTCATAGCATTATTAGCGTCGCCAGCACCCCACTTGTTATGGTAGACATAATTGGCTATGGGAGGTCTATCGTTTCCAGAGCAAATTGCACAGGTAACACCGGGTGTGGTAAAATCGGATGTCGTGAAAATTGGAGACGACTGCTCGTTGGATAAATCGCCCGCGTCATACGTTTGCTTCGGACCATATGTCCAATACTGAGTAGTAGGCATTGGATAACAGCGGTAGGTGGAAGAACATGAGGTTGCGGGGTAAGATTGGCTCGGTTCATGAATGTTGAAGAAGTAGCTGCCGCTCTGGCTATAACATCCGCTTGGTCTGGGATTGTTACCGTATTTTTGTTCAATATAAGCAGCTCCATTAAACCCATTATGTCTTGCTAGCAGTTGGCACGTGGCATAGTCGGTAGTCGATGTTGTACCACTGGTTGTACTCCCCGGTTTGTAGTTATCTAAAGTCCGCGAAATTCCCTCGCACGTTGGATCCGCTAAACATTTCGTTCCACAGTCCGCTTTATCGGTACATGTGCCACCCCCGATGTAACGATAATCGTACATTCTTCCTGTATGTTGTTCATATCCAGGCTGACCAGCAGACCAACTAATTCCAATGCCAAAGTAGCTCTTCCCTTCCCATCCTTCAGTACGCCATATCGCCGGTCTGACCCAACTGGATCCGGAATTAGCTACTTGCTCCTTCGCCAGTGCAAGTGTGTCGTAGCTAGCGCCATATACACTCCATTTGTTGGCGTTGCTGAAACTGTTTAATGTTGGTATCGGTTTCGATTCCAATTTCCCAAATTCAACGTTATAATCTACAGGGCACATGCAAGCCGTATCCCCGGCGTTCGTGAGGTCACCAGCGGGACGTACGCCGTCCGCACATGCCTGACATGCGCCATTGGACACGTGCTCGTTCTCCAAACATTCATTGGGTTCACATGGACTAGGATCGATATTACTTCCACCCGTTTTAAAGGTACCCAAGGGACATGATACGCATGCGATTGCATCAAAAAACGTGTTTGTGGAACATGGTGTATTTGGGTCGCACGCCGTGTCCGCACCGGATTGCGAGTCCCCTGCTCCGTTGGTAGACCCTTCTGGACATGGGGTACACAGATTGCTCACCACATTTTCATTTAGAAGGCAGTTGTAATTGCTACAGGATGTGTCTGACCCGTGCGCATCCGCCCCGGAGCTAACTTTCCCGGGATCGCAAGGCACGCACTCGTTGCTAACGACCTTCTCATTGTCCGCACAAATCGTGTGGCTACATACCAGAGCGGTAGCGTTCCATGCAGAACCAGCGTCACATATACATTCCGTGTCTCCAGCATTTGCCACTGGACCGTCGGACGTACCATCGACACACTCTTGACATGCTCCATTGGAGACGAACTTGTTCGCGGCACATGTTTTTGCGGTACACGTCGTTTCCGTGTTTTCAAACCCGTTGGTGTGTCCGGCACCGCAATTCACGCATGCCCCATCCACCAATTTTTGGTTGGTAAAGCATTTGGTAGAAGCGGTGTTGCTAAAAAAAGACACCTTTGAATCGTCCGCAATCGCCAAATGATCGTGCTTGAGGGCAATTTGCTTTCCAAAGTTGTTCTCACCATCAAAGACCTTGTACTCTTCGTATATCTCAGATTTAGAAAACATGTGCAAGGTTACCTTGTTGTTACCACCGACAGCCATAACATCGCTGGATAATTGAACCGTATCACCAGATACAGTACCTACATCGGACCAGGCGAGGGTCTTTTGGTTCAATTGTTTAAGTGCTATGGACCCTCCAGTTTGGATGGCAAACACCGAACCGCGACAATTGACGCTCGTAGCTACCTTGCCGTCGCCGGAAAGACTAAGGACTTCCTCTACGATGGCACCCAGCTTCAGAATAGAGACCGAAGCGCCTCTTACAATCATGTAATCTTCGTGATTGATATCGATGTCTATGTCGTGGTCTACGGCGGTGGTCAATGCGGTCTTTCCACGGTCTTGCCAAGCACTACCATCATAATAAAACAATTGATACCCCTGTTTGCACACAGTGGCTGCCCAATTCGCGCCTGTGGGCATCACCAGTTTACGGTTGCATTCATCGGCGTCTACCGAAAATGTCTGAGAACCCAATACTATATCACTGGAAGTAGTGTACCCCACTTGTTTTGCCCACCCGTAGCGTTTCAACCCGGGACCTTCGCCGACGGCAACGCTTAAGGCGGTAGCGGAAATAGAACTACTTTCGGCAACGCTATCGGAACCGTAGCTCTTAACTGAACCACCAACAGCGACAACCTTGTCACCTTTCTGAGTAAAATCAAAATCGACCGGACTTGAAATAGAATTCTGGTACGTGTAATCGAAACGAAAATCACTTCGCAAGCGACCTTCGTCTCTACACATCGGCGTTAGTGCATGGACCTGAAGTCCAAGGAAGAGAAATATTGCCAATCTCATTTATATATTGATATTACACATTATATACATATTTTTTTCAAATCCCGTATAAATGAAGGGATGAGTGTACAAAACACGTGTGTACAAAACATGTGTCGCTTCGTATTTTACACATTGTTTGTATACGCCATTGTACAGATCCAATTTAGATGGAAGCACGATTCAGAAGAAGAAACAAAGCCGTGGAGAAAGGTATTTTACGGGAATACTTCGCTGTACAACGCAACGGCAACTGTGTTTCAATTCCCGGAAAGTACCGGTACGAGACTCACGGTACTCAACAATACATTCACGGTAGAGAGAGCCGTTCCTGTTGAGATCCATGGCATCATCAATATTAAAGGTCCACCATTACAGATACACCGCTTCGAAATCATGTCCAATGGTGTTACGCTTCGTGCCATTACCTCCGTTTCGCCCACGTCCGTCGATTTCATACACAGGATGGACATGCGGGTGGCACATAACATACAGTTCGTACACTACTTCGTTGACTACGTTTCCGTTTCCGTTTCGAACGCCAACATTGAAGTAGGGTTTAGTCGGTTGAACGGTATATAAGGTTTTCGTATACTTAGAAAATGTCTGCGCACTTTCCATTGCCACGAGCCTCTCAACAGTGTTACACAAAATGGTACAATTTCACGGTAAAGTCCGGTGCGTTGAGAAATAAGACGATTCTATGGGCAGCAGAACAGTTGCCATGTAGGTTTCGGTCCGAACAGGTCAAAGACATCATTGGTCCACAACATGTCTTTATTCTTACATTGTCGAAGCAGTTCTACTACGCGCTTATAGATTCTACCAGTACCGTGTATCGGCTACCCAAGAAATACTTTACCAGCTGCTTTCCTGCCATACAATACAGCCAGGTACCCAAAGACAACCGGTGCAAGGTAAAACTTTCCAACAGGAATTCTGTAGTGCTGCCGTACATACCGGAATCTTTTCTAGAACAGAAGAAGAACAAGAGTACGAGAAAGAGGAGAAGGACAGAGACCACTGGAAACAACATGGAGGCAATCGATTTCAACGAAGATGTGCCGGAGTGGTCCATTCTAAACAACGGGACACGCGTCTCTTCCAACAAGGAACAGTTGTTTCACTTGATACGCTCTATTATAGACTTCAACGACACCAACCAAAACTTTGAACTTACGAACCCATTTGAAGACAAGACCATAGAACAAGTACACGGGGACGAACGGCTGAAGGAAAAATTGAAAATAGTTATCTCCTTTATTTATTTTTACTGTAGGGACGAAGTGGGGTGCTTTCGGAGACGCGACATGATGCCATCTAGTGAATTGCAAACATGGATTGCAAACTTGCAGTCTTAACATCGTACACGTAATAGTTTTTGCATATGAAACAAGATGGATTCTGTAACAGGTACTCTTCACCACACTTCTTATGACAGTACATACGCTGACAAGGACAGGAAATCAAACCGAATTTGATCTTGTGGGTAATGCAAGGTGCCAATTCCTCTTCACACAGATGACACTTCGGAACAATTCGTTCCCGCTTTGGATACACTGGTGCTGCCAGAACTGTTGGGGTGCTACTCGATATCATGGTATCCAGGTACTGCTCAGGTGCATTCTCTACCGCCTTCTTGCAAAACTCCCATTGCTCCTTGCTATTCATATTGTACCCATCCACCATGTGGACGTTGGTCATCCAACTGTACGCATGAACCAATTCTTTGTGGTATTTTTCAGGAACCTTCTTTGCGAGGGTGTCGTATTGCTCAGACAGTCGTACACCGTCACCAGAACGGTCAAAACCCAACATATGCGTTGTATTGTGTTTTAAACTATATAAGGTTAACTTTTTTTTAATAAAATCCGGGGATCTGGGGGATCTGGGGGATCTGGGCGGGGTCCGGGGTCCATCAACTTTAGTGGACCCTCACAACTTAACCCATCGTAAAAAAATATTTTTTTTATTTTTTTCCATTACAACCATACACCATTGCTACGAATCACCCCCACATGTAATTAAAATTTTTCCAAACAACAAAGTTATATTCACTCAAAGTCGATGTATATATATCACATTACCTATAAGTGACTCGAAATCAACTATACGTTTTTTGTATACTGAAGGGTCATTTTAGTCCTCACTGTGTTCGTTGTAAACACTCTAATGGTGCGACATGCTACCACACTGTGTCTATGTTTATAGGCTGATTTTTTGTAGTCCCTGCTGACACTGTGCTATTTTCCCCTGCTGTGAACGGAACAAACATAATACATACAATACTATTACAGGCGTATGTCTATGTTATATTGACATGAACGTATACTGTGTCAGCCTAGCTTTTAGCATGTAAATAGTATTGTCATGATGTGTAGTGTAAAAAGGCTCGTAGTGGTGATGTCTAGTATGGGTTGGATACATGTCACAGCGTTCCCGCTAATCGAGCCTGGTAATACTATCACCCTACTAAAT
>Ga0206130_10008687_pt1 | contig 10819 bp, 7 predicted proteins | sample Helgoland_Spring_9_FD_148637 | JGI IMG/M metagenome (GOLD analysis project Ga0206130, IMG submission 148637) | Pelagic subsurface seawater microbial communities from Kabeltonne, Helgoland, North Sea - Helgoland_Spring_Bloom_20160512_1 | ecosystem: Environmental > Aquatic > Marine > Epipelagic ...
ATCGTTGGTCGAGCGTGGTCACACGTGTACTCAAAGGCTTCCAGCAGGTGGTCGGCGATTGAATTTAAGTTGGTTTCATGCGGCACTATCAAATCTCCCCTCAGCTCTCAGTATGCATCTAGTCTTCTGGCAACCCATCCCTAGCTTTCATCAGGAAGGTTTTTTAAATCTGCTCGCTCGGGCTGATTGGGTGCAATCGGTCACATTAAAAGTGGAGCAAGATCTGCTTGCAGACTTCCAAAAGTCAGGCTGGCCAGCACCACGCTTTGAAGGGGTTTGTTGCGAGCGAATTAAGCCCAATGAACAGCCTCAAGATAGTGCGCAGCATCTGCATATCTTTACCGGCTTCAAGACGCACGGGACTCTTTGGGAAGTGTTTGGGCGATTTTCGCGTCAGCGAAAAAGCCGTGTCTTTGCATATGCTGAGGCGCCATCGCAGTATGGATACGCGGGCTATCTGAGATGGTTGAAATATCGATGGAATGGGTATTCTTTGAGTGCGCAGTTAGATGGTGTGTTGGCGCTTGGGCAACGCGGCGTTGATTTTTATTCGAGTATTCTACGGCGCCGCGTGCCGGTATATCGGTTTGCTTATTATGATCAGCCGTTGTCTGAGTTTCCCGAACTGATGCATCTTGAGCAGAATTCTAAAGTTCAGTTCTTGTACGTTGGGCGATTGATCTCACTTAAAGGCTTAGACCGAATGCTGCGTGCATTTGCAGCCCTTGGTGACCAAGAATATGACTGGCATCTGACTTTACTTGGCGAGGGTCCGGTTCGTCGTAAGCTACAATTATTAGCAGAACGCTTGGGTATTGCAGCAAAGATTGAGTGGCATGCCACTGTCCCTGCAGGAGAAGTCGGAGCCTATTATGCCGTCGCAGATTATCTGATTCAGCCGAGTCGTGCGGATGGGTGGGGGATGACGATTCCAGAGTCTTTACGCCATGGCTGCCAACCGATTGTCAGCACTGCATGCGGTGCGGCTGATTTGGCCTTAGACTCGTTCAAGTTACCGACTGAAGCTGAGAGAATGTGGCCGACAATTTTATCGGATGCGTTACGGCTTGGTCCCTTGACTGACTTGCAACGCCGCGAAAATCGCAAGCGTGCCGAAGCCTATACTGCTGAAGCCGGCGTAGATCGGCTCAAATCAATTTTAACTGGCAGTATGAGTGATGACTGATCTTAGCATTACAAAGCCCAGACCGGCTGCGCCGAGCACCGCTTATTAACGCTTATTGAACGCTTATTATTGCTTTGGAATGTATTCTTTAAGGATGAAACGTTTCCATTCCACAGAAGGCGGACCAAAATTAATCAAATAACCCACTGCTTTCTTTGTGATGTGCATATAGTTCAGTAGTTGCTGTTCGTGCTCTGAGTTCAGCGCTTTGACAGCTTTGAGCTCTACGATGAGCGCACCGTAGACATGAAGATCCGGAATATAACGTTTGTTGAGCAGATGTCCTTTGTAGTAAACTTTCAGTTCTGACTTCGGCAGGAAGGGGATCTTGCGCAAGCCCAACTCCCATTCCAAGCTCTCTTGATAAATTTCTTCAGATAAGCCGCCACTTATCTCTCGATGCACCTCGAAGGCTGAGCCCATCAATTCATAACCTTCATCACTTAGATACTCTTTATTCATATTCTTTATAATGAGCGTTAAATAAGCGTTAATGAGCGGTGCCCGCGATAGCGAAATTACGAATGATTGGGCTTTTCTGATGTGATTTCTGTTATCCCGATTATAAACGCTTATTTCCAGAGCCACGAACCAAAGTCAGGTAACCCAGACCGGCTGCGCCGGGAACCGCTTATTTACGCTTATGAAAGGATCGCCAACAGGCCAATCCAAGCCACCTCAGTGACCCTAAAACTCTCAACTTAAATTTCAACTCTGCAGCTGACCGCTCTGTGCTCTCTAGCGAAGCGGTTGGTTCAAATTCAGGTCTACTTTCTTAGCTTTCAGATCTAATATTACCGATGGTATCAGTAATAAGCGTCCACGGAGTGCGAGCAGCACGTAGATGGTCTGCGAGGTCTGCCGAACTGGCCCCGGCTCGTGCGGGCGAAGCATCGCGAAGACCCAATAAGCGGAAATAAGCGGTTAAAAAACAGCACAACCCCAGCCACTCTCTCACTCCATAATCGCAGGCCACCGCGGTGAGACTGCTTCGCCATCACCTATTAATCATCAGTCATTAATCATCACGCCGTAGGCGTAGCACACTTTGAAAATCTTCGTCTGCATCGAAAGTTATTTACCCGGCACCCTCGGCGGTGGCCCTGTTCGGGCATTAATCAATTTGGTCGATCACCTGCATCCCGAGCACCAGTTTTTTATCTTCACCCGCAACCATGATTACTTGGAGTCCAGCGCGTATACCGAGCTAGAGCCGAATGCCTGGCACCCGCAGGCGCAGGCCTCGGTTTATTATACGGATGGCAAGAATCTAGCTGCGCAACTGTTGGAACAAGTTCAACTCGTTCAGCCCGACTGGATTTATTTGAACGGCGCACTACCCGAGCTGACACGGACCTATCTCAAATTGCGCCAAAAGGAGCGTGCGCTTCAGGCAATCCCGGTGCTGCTCGCCCCGCACGGCAATCTTTCTGCAGCAGCCTTGGCGTATCATCGCGTGCGCAAGCAAGCCTGGTTGACTTATGCGAAAGTACGCAGCCTCTATCGCGACGTCATTTGGCACGCAGCCTCGGAGCGCGAGTCTGAGCAGATCCACGCCGTTTTTGGCGCAGCCGCACAGATCCGCGAAGTGCCGATGGCACCGCGTGCGCCTTTGGCGAGTGACATTGTGAGTGATAGTGTTCCGAGGAACGGAGTGACGACAAGACCGGGCGCGAAGCGAACCGGAACAAGTGGACGAAGCGCAAATGTGGAAAGCAAAGGGCAACCAACAACCAACAACGAACAACCCCCAACTCTCAGTGCTCCTCCCTCAAGTCTCAGGCCTCCGCCCTCAGCTCTCCCTCCACACCTTAATACTTTTCCACCTTCACACTCCAGCAAAGCTGGATCCCTCAAGTCTCAGGTCTCGCCTCTCAAGTCTCAACCCACCTCCCTCCGCCTGGTCTATTTCGGCCGCTTGTCACCGGAGAAGAATCTACCGTTTGCCTTTGAGCTGCTCAAAGAATTCGCACAGGCGCACCCCGATCAAGCCGTGGTCTACGATTTAATTGGTTCCGGTAGTGCTGCTTACGAAGCAAAGCTGCACAGCCTCAGCGCCAAACTGCCAAGCACGATTCAAGTCAATTTCATTGGTCAGTTATCACCCGAGGCACTCCAAACCCGCCTGCAGCCCTCAGGCCTTAGCTCTCAGGTCTCAGGTCTCCCTCCTTCCCCCTCAGCTCTCAAGTCTCAAGTCTCAGGCCTCTACTCTCAGGTCCCACCTTCCTCCTCATCTCCTCCCCCTCAAGTCTCCAGTCTCACCCCTCAAGTCTCAGGTCTCTCTTACCACGCCCTCCTCATGCCGAGCCTGACGGAGAACTTCAGCTATACCGTGTTGGAGTCGCTGCAGGTCGGCATCCCAGTGCTGATCAGTGACCAGACGCCCTGGCTCGACTTGCAGTCTCAAAGAGTCGGCTGGGATTTGCCCTTGGAAGATCGTAGCACTTGGGCTGCTGCGTTGGAGCAGCTGTCGCATCAAGCTTTGGCAGAGCGTTTGGAGCAATCGCAACGTGCTTTGGGATACGCACAGGAGTGGGGTGCCAATTATTCGCAAAAAGCTGCGATGCTGTTTCACTAAAGATAGCGCGCTGCTCTCACCTTTCTTCGTCGCACTCGTCGTAAGTAGAAGCGTGCTTCCAGCCGCTTTAATGCAGAGGCAAGCGGCTGGAAGCCGCTTCTACTTTGGCCTACGTTTCCTCTTTCCACCTTCTCCTCAGCTGGCCCCCGCAGCGATCCGCTGCATTCTGCAGTCATTAATAATAATTGATCAGCCATCTCTCAATACGCACTTTCTATTTCGTCCTCTTTCCAAGTTTCAGCGTTTCCTCTTTTCAAGTCTCCGCCCTCAGGTTTCTAATCTCGTCTCCATGATTTCCATCATCATTCCCAACTACAATGGGGCCAAATTTCTGCGTGAGGCGATCGACAGCGCGCTCGATCAGCAGGGTGTCGAGCTTGAGGTGATCGTAGTGGACGACGGCTCAACCGACGACTCCCGCGCTATTCTCGAATCGTATGGCGATCGTATACGGCCGATCTTTCAGCACAACCAAGGCGCGTCTGCCGCAAGAAATGCAGGACTTGCGATTGCGCGGGGAGAGTACGTCAAATTTTTAGATGGAGATGACTATTTACTTCCAAACGCCTTACATCAGCAGGTGTTGCAAGCAATTGAACTGGAACAAAACGAGGACAAGCGTTGTGTTGTCTATGGAGACGCGCGCTTAATTGATGCGGACGGACTAATTATCAGTCACAACTATTTTCCAGTAAGTAAGTGCCGTGGTAAGAGCTCTTTGGATGAGATTATTAGTCAATGGATTCTCACTACCGTGCCATTGCACCGAACCGATTTATTGAGAGAAGTCAGTGGCTTTGATGAGCGGATGCCCGCTGCCCAAGATTATGACTTATCAATGAGGCTTTATTTTGCAGGAGTTCGCTTCTTTTACGTTGGTGAGCTTTGTCTAGTTTATCGTCATCACCAATCGTTGTCCCGTATTTCTACCATGCACCATAGTGCAACATCCTTCAGTCGGCGCTATGCAGGTTATAAAAGGCATCTCAGTTTGGCATCGGATCATTTCAATCGACGATTACCTTCGGCAGTGAAGACAGCCTTTGCGCATGTCTTTTGGGAGGCTGGTCGTTTTGCGTTACGTTGTGATCAAGTTGTTATCGGCAAGCGTTATTTTTCGACTGCAGCTAGTTTAGTAAGTTACAACTATATTTCGGGAGGTCGTGGCTACCGGCTCATTTGTCGCTTGTTAGGCCCCGTTTTCACCGAGACGCTTTCAGCGACAGTTCGCAGAATAACCCGCCCATCTAATTCTGATGTCTAGCCTGCGCGGTCAACTTTTTGAGTCGCTGCCTGGCGACGAGGTCACGCAGCGCGCCTCTCGCAGTCTGCTTGCGACTCTGAGCACGCAAGCTGGGAGGTTTGTTCTGCAACTGTGCTCGACCGTTTTGATGGCCCGCTTGCTGCCTCCGGAGGACTTCGGCCTCATTGCCATGGCTCTGGTAATCACGAATTTTATTGGTGCCTTTCGGGATGTCGGGCTCACTCAAGCGACTGTGCAAGCCGCTACGATTCGGCATTCGCAAATCAATACACTTTTTTGGCTGAATACTTTTTTCTGTCTAGCCCTCTTTATCGTCGTTGCGCTCGGTGCGCCTCTGGTCGAGAGGCTCTATGGAGATGAGCGGCTGCTATGGCTCACGATCGTTTTAGGCTCTACGATTGTATTGTCGGGCCCGGGCTTACAGCACCTTGCCATCTTGCAGCGTAATCTGAAGTTTGGTAAGATCGCCCGAGCCGACTTGTTGGCCAACAGTCTGGCTCTAGTGGCGGGGCTCTGTGCGGCCTTGCATGGCGCTGGTTATTGGGCGATTGCTTGGATGGCTGTCATTCAAACCGCTACTAATTCAGCGCTCCTCTGGCACTTGAGTGACTGGAGGCCGAGTCGCCCCCAATGGAGCGATGGGATGAGGCCTTTACTGAGTTTTGGCGGTAACCTTACGGGATTTTCTTTCGTCAATTACTTTGCCCGCAACGCAGATAATTTTCTGATCGGTAAGTTTGTCGGTCCAGGCGCTTTGGGGCATTACTCCAAGGCTTACCAACTCATGATGCTACCGATTCAACAGATTAACGGCCCCATTGCGGCTGCACTGGTGCCGACCCTGTCGCGTCTGCAAAATCAGCCGGCCGAGTTCGCTGCGCTTTACTTGCAATGGTCCGGGCGCATTGCCTGGATGACGGCCATCCCGATCGCCTCGATGGTGTATTTTGGAGAGGACTTGGTCGTCTTTTTACTCGGAGATACATGGCAACCGGCGGGGGAACTCTTTCAGTGGCTAGCGCTCGCATCAGTCTTGCAGCCGCTATCCAATTTCATGGGTGTCTGCTTTATCGCCACTGGGGAGACGCGGCGTATGTTTTATTGGGGCTGTGCTTCCTCTGTGCTTATTGTCATGGCCTTTGTCGGTGGCTTGGCAGTCGGGGGCGTGCAGGGCTTGGCTATCGCTTATGCTCTTGTCTGCAACTTGCTGTTTCCGCTATTGGTGCACTATACGTTGACGACTTCGCCGATCGGCATCACCGATTACTATCGCCGCATCGTATGCCCTGTGCTGATTGCATTGACTCTTTGCATGGCAGCGCTTCGCTTTGCCTAAAGTATGAAAAACGAACAACAATGGCAACCCACCCGCTACGTCCAGTCAGGGCGTCTCTGGAGAGCTTCCCGTCAGACCACCGAGGTTGCGGTCGGCTCGCGCCTTTGTGTGGACTTGGTCGGAGAGCATTATTCGAGTGCGATTCCACGATTTGCTCGGGGTGATTTCTTGGACTTGGGCTGTGGTAAAGCTCCGCTCTACGGGCTTTACCGTCAATACCAGGATACGGTTACTTGTGTGGATTGGAGTCAGAGCTTTCACGATTGTAGCTATATCGATGTCGAGGCGGATTTGAATCAGCCCTTGCCTCTGGCGACTGAGGTATTCGATACCATCTTGTGCAGCGACGTGATCGAGCATTTAGCTGAGCCCAATCTTTTTTTTCGCGAGACTGCCCGCATCCTTCGCCCCGGGGGGCACCTGCTCTTAAATACACCGTTTACTTATCCCCTGCATGAGGCCCCGCACGACTACTTTCGTTATACGGCTTTTGCTTTAAGGCACTTTTGCGAGCAGCATGGTCTCGAAGTCGTTTCGCTCAAGCCGATGGGTGGCTATCCAGAAGTCTTGGCAGATTTGTTGGCCAAGCTCTTCTGCCGCCTCCCTGTCATCGGAGGTCTTCTGGCTGCCGCGCCCCAGTCACTCGCCTTCAGGCTTCGATCTGGAGCGAGATCGAAAATGAGCGAGACTTATATAGTCGCCCATTAATGTATGCGCTGATCGCGCGTAAAAAGCCCTAGCATGATCTGTTTAACATGACTGAAGTAGCCGAATTTTATGACGCGTTTAACTCCCGCTTAGTGAGCGATTTCCTCTTCGGCAATCGGCGAGTCGCTGCGCAACGGAAGTTTTTCCTGCGTCTGTTGGATGATGTGCAGATCAAAACCGTGCTGGTCGTTGGCTGCGGCATTGGCGATGTCTCTGCCGATCTAGCCAGAGCACTCGAATCCAGAGGTGGGCGCGTGCTGGCCGTGGACATCAGTGAAAAGAATGTAGCCACCGCTCAAAAGCTTTTCCATAGAGATAATTTGCGGTTTGAATGCCGCGATATTATCAAAGCACCCCCGCAGAACCTCGTCTGGGATTTGATTTTATTTCCAGATGTCTATGAGCACATTCCCACCGCAGCGAGAGCAGCGCTGCATGCGACTCTAAACAGCATATTGGCGCCGGGTGGGGCAGTCGCGCTCACTTGTCCTACTATACAGCAACAGCGTGCTTTGCTCGCAACAGGAGAGGGGCTGCAGGTGGTCGATGAGGATGTAAGCGCCGAAGATGTCCTGTGCCTCGCGCATGATCTGCAAGCGTATTTGGTTCATTTTAGTTATCTGACGGTATTTTTCCGGCACGACTATTTCCATGCACTCATCAGCCGCATCCCTGCTACGGCAGATTTACGAGCCTATCCGCCGCAGCCGAGCTATCTACATTGTTTATGTCTGCGGGTGTATGTGCGTTTCCGTGCTCTGCTTCGCTTGCGCTTTTTGAAATCACGAGACATCGGGCTGTAGTAGTTATGAAAATAGCCTACTTCTTATCGGCAGAAAATGTCTTGTCGGAAACTTTTATCGCCGATTTGGTTGCAGGGTTGAGCCAGTCGGGGGCACAAGTGCAACTCGCACCCAACCAGTCGCCCGATTCAAACTCGGCGCTGAATTTTGAGCAGCGCCCCATCTTTGACCGCTTATTGGCACGGCTCGCAACTGCCTCTGCCGGGCGTTGGCGCTATGTAGATCGCTATCGTTGCTCTACTGCCGCTAGGCGGCGAGTAGATCGCTTCCTACGTCAAACTAAGCCTGACGTGGCTTATGTAGACTACGCGACTCAAGGGATGTTGCTCGCGCCGATATTGCAGAAGGCAGGCGTCCCGCTGGTGGTGCATGTGCACGGATTTGATGTAACTGCGACGATGGAGAATGCTTTTTTCGTTGAACAACTAGCGAGTCTCTTCTCATTTGCCCACGCCTTCATCGTTCCCTCTCAGCACTTACGTCGTCGTTTGCTGCTAGCTGGTTGTGAACCCTCGAAGGTTCATGTCGTTCATTGCGAGCCTGACCTTGAAGGCCTCACCGCGTTGCCCATTGAGCAACGAACAAAGTCGCCAAGTGTGGTCGCCTTGGGGCGCTTAACCTCAAAAAAGAACCCTTTAGCACTTTTGAGGGCTTTTGCTCAGGTCCACGCGCAGTTGCCCGCCGCGCGTTTGACCTTGATTGGAACGGGGCCACTGGCCGACCAAGTCCTGCAGCTCATTCACGAGCTAAATCTAGAGTCAGCAGTGGAATTAACCGGCGCGCTTCCCCGTAAAGAAGCCTTGGCTCTCGTCCGCCAGCATTGGCTCTTTGCCCAGCATAGCGTCACCGCTCCGAATGGTGATCAGGAGGGCTTTCCCGTCGCGATCATCGAAGCCTGTGCGCTCAGTATGCCTGTTGTCTCTACTCGGCACAGTGGGATTTCCGAGCAAGTGATCGATGGCGATACCGGTTTTTTGATCGCCGAACATGACTACGAAGCCATGGGCGAAAAAATGCTCGAGCTCTTGCAAGGTTCCGCCAAATGCGCCGCGATGGGGGAGAGAGCGCGCGAAAATATTCGTCAACTCTGCCCTCAGGGACATCGGGTAAAAGCGATCATGCGACTGCTTGAGTATGCAGCACAGGATCGCTAGGCGTCAGGAGGGGTATACGCCCACGAAAATCAATGTCCGTCCTCCGCCATCCGTTTTCTCCTTCCCTCCGAGATCGCATCAGCCACAGTCCAACCGCAACTCTTAACCGCAGTTCACCGCGATAGCAGTCAAATCGCGTGCGCGGAGCGTTTTGCGCGACGCGCTGGCCCCTCTCTCATTTTTCACTTTGTTCATTTTTTCTTGAACAAAGCGACGATCGTCTGCATCTTCGCAACTTTCCGCTAAGGCTTTCCCCTTATGCAGCCCACCTCTCCCCAGTTCCGCTGGCCCCCTTTTCTCGTCGCGTTGCCCCGCCCGACCAATGGCGGTAGCGTGCTAAGTTGCTGTGTGGGGCGGTTGAACTAGTAGAAGCGACACTCTTGTCGCTTTAGCTCTGAGCGATGGCAACCGCAGTAAAATAAAAAAGCGACAAGAGTGTCGCTTCTACCGCCTCAGCCCTCAGGTCTCCCACCCCAGCAATGCTGGTTTCGCCCCTTACAACGTTAAATTAAAAACAAAAATATTATGAAAATTGCAATCATTGGTCTAGGTTATGTTGGTCTACCGCTTGGGCTGCGTTTTGCGGATTCAGGTGTTTCGGTGCTCGGTCTCGACGTCGATCAGCAGAAGGTCGATGCGATCAACGCGGGCGAAACCTATATTCGCCATATCGATGCGGCCGACATCGCAACGGCGCGCAACAGCGGCCTGTTGGAAGCCTCTACTGATTTCGCCCGCGTGGCAGAAGTCGATGCGATCCTAATTTGCGTGCCGACGCCGCTGAATAAATACCGCGAGCCAGACATTTCGTATGTGCTCAAATCTGGCGAAGCCATTGCGCCATTTCTCAGAAGTCAGAAGTCAGAAGACAGTAGCCAGAAAAAACTGATAGTCTTGGAGAGCACGACTTACCCCGGCACCACCGATACGGATTTACTTCAAGTCCTGGAAGCTGGCTCAGGCCTCAAGGCAGGCGTCGACTTTCATCTCGCTTTCTCCCCCGAGCGTGAAGATCCAGGTCGCAAAGATCACTCCGTTAAGACCATCCCGAAAGTGATGGGCGGGCTGACCCCTGAATGCTTGGAGCGTTGCGTGGAGCTCTACTCGCTTGCGCTCGATGCGGTCCACCCTGTCAGTTCCTGTCGGGTGGCTGAGGCGACCAAGTTGACCGAAAATATTTTCCGTTCTGTTAATATCGCACTGGTGAATGAATTGAAAATGGTCTTCCACGAAATGGACATTGATGTCTGGGATGTTGTCGATGCTGCAGCCACCAAGCCTTTCGGTTATATGCCATTTTACCCCGGACCGGGCCTTGGCGGACACTGTATCCCGATTGATCCCTTTTATCTCACCTGGAAAGCCCGTGAATACGATCAGCATACCAAGTTTATCGAATTGGCTGGTGAGGTGAATACCGCCATGCCGGACTATGTGGTGGCCCGTGTCGCTGAGGCGCTCAACGACGACGCGAAGTCGATCAAAGGCTCAAAGATTTTGCTCCTCGGGATGGCCTATAAACCAAACGTCGATGACGACCGTGAATCTCCCAGCTATGTGCTCACCGAAAAGCTCGAAGCCAAGGGCGCGCAGGTCAGCTATAACGATCCGTATGTTCCGGAGATCCGTATGACCCGTGAGCATCCACATCTTGCCGGACGTAAGTCGGTCGACATTACTGATGACTACGATTGCATCCTCCTCGCCACGCATCACGACGAATATAAGGCGTTCGATTTTAGTGGGTTCAAATGCCCCGTCGTGGATACCAGAAACTGTGTGACAACACG
>Ga0206130_10008688_pt1 | contig 10819 bp, 14 predicted proteins | sample Helgoland_Spring_9_FD_148637 | JGI IMG/M metagenome (GOLD analysis project Ga0206130, IMG submission 148637) | Pelagic subsurface seawater microbial communities from Kabeltonne, Helgoland, North Sea - Helgoland_Spring_Bloom_20160512_1 | ecosystem: Environmental > Aquatic > Marine > Epipelagic ...
GTGGCGGTGGTATTACTGGAACTGGTCTAACAACAGACCAACAGGAATTCCTATCACACTGGAACTACGATGAAAACACTCGTCGGCTTACTTCTACTAAAGCTATTGAAACAACACTTAACTCGCTATACCTAGGTGAACAGCACAAGATGTCTTCTGGTTCAGAGAACATTTTCTTTACTAACCTATCTAGCGACATCAACTTCTTCCCTATGTGGGGCGGTCTTAAAGACCAGTCTATCACAGCTAACCGTGGCGCTTCTGGATTTATCCCACCAAGTGGTCGTGTATTCTCTGACATGTTCTCCTTGCCTCTCGGTGGACAGCCAGACCCTTTGACTTCGGTTGGTTATGCTGGTGACAACTACTTTGGCATTAACATCTCTGGCCTTGGTATCACTACCACTGCTGCTGAAGCTGTTGGTCCAGAAGTACGTCTTGAGTACCGCATCCGAATCAACGGTCGTCAGGTTTACATGCAGGAACTTCCACGTTCTGCTGCTCGTTCTTCTGCTGGTGCTAACATCTACCCCGGTGATGTTATCGAGTGGTTCTTTGACCACCCTGTTGATGTTCGTGCTGGTACTACGCTTCACGCTTCTATTCAAAAGGTAGACAATGCTACTGACGCTGACTTGGGAACCTTCCAAGTTCGTCAAGGTGACACGGTAGACCCTAACACTGGTTTGCTACGCTACCAAGCAACAGTACACAACCGTTTGTTTGAAGACAAAGACCTAGAGCTAATCTCTCCTTACCTTAAGTATAAGGCTATGGACTTTAGTGTTGACTCTACAGGTGCTTCCATCTTGCTTAAGGACTTGTCCTTGCCAGCTGGTTCACAGATGCTTATCCCTCATAACATTAACACAATACAAGCTATTGCTAATGGTACTGAGATTAAGATTATGGTTAAAGATGGCGCTAAGATTCTTATTGAATCCCTGCCAGTCTCCGCTGTAAGCATCAACGGTACTCTTGTAAACTCTGTATTGAATAACGCTGTAACAGAACTTAACAACTTGTTTACTAACACACTAAGCTTTGCTTCTCAGGGTAATCCTGTAACTGGCTTTCTGTTATCAGAGAACAACCTCACTATTAGTTTAGCTGACGCTACTTCCTACACAGTAGATATTAGTACTCTGGGTGTAGACACTAACAGCTTTGTTGCTAGTGGTGCTATTGTTGGTTCTGACTTAGTACTTACTATGAGCGATGGTTCAACAGTAACAATCGATGCTACCAACATGATTAACGGCTCTACTCTTACTGCTACAAATGACGCTTGGTACATCTCTTACGGCACTAACGCTAACGAACCCGTTGGTACTAGCGCCATCAATACTACCCTAGTCGGTGGTACTGAGGTACGCTTGCAAGGTCCGTACTACTTTGGTCAGAAGCTACAACGTGGGCAAGAGTTCAAGTTCAACATGGACTCAGGTAATCAACTTCGTTTGGGTATCTGGGATGGCGCTGAAGTAGCGACTTCTTACACTGGAAGCCCTTCTATGGCTGAAGCTGCTAACTGGAACACAGTGTTTAGCTATGCTAACGGCACTGGTAAGTTCACAAGCTCTACTAACACAGATGTAACAACATACCACGCAAGTGGCTATACCGTTACTGACAATGCGCCCATGTCTGTTCGCTTCGGCAATGATGGACATCTGACTCTGATGGACTTGTCTGGTGGTACTGAAGTTATCGTCGCTAAGACAACTATCTCTTTGGGTGTCACTGAGTTTAACCTACAGTTTGGTGGATTCAACAACTCAACCTTCCCTAACGGTATTATCGACTCTACTTCTTTCCTTTGGGAAATTGTACACGATTTTGCTGGAACTGAAGCAGGTATTATCAACGGTATTCTTGACCACACAGTGCTTAAGTCTAACATCTCTATTCTCCCTGGTGAGAAGATTATGTTTATGCTTGATGAAGTAGGCCAAGGTGATTTCTTTGGTACTGACTACACAGCCGCTGCGACTGGTGTTACTACAGCTGAAGAACAGTTAGACGGTACATTCATTTATCAGACTAATGAAGCTATCGTATTTGATACTGCTCAAGGTGTTTCTGATTGGACGGCTAATGTAAACGCAACCGATTCCGGTGGTGGATATTTCTTTAATGCTAGTCTACACCAATATAGGCATGGCGGTGGCGCTGGTACAATTCAAGGTATGTTTAGCTTACGCTACACAACAGACAACTCAATCACACTCTATGATGAAGACGCTGGTCATAAAATTGCTACACGTAAAGCAGATGGTGACGGTACTACTCCTCTACACCTCTTCTTCGGTGTTAAAGGCAACCGTGCTTACTACTCTATCCCAGTAATCTCTAAGCAGTCTATTACAGGTGGCTCACAGCCTAACCTAACGTTTGCCCCAGATGTTTCTAATCAAACATTTACTGTTGAAGAGAACACGGCATTTAACTTCCAGATTGCTCTTGATGCTAACTCTGATATTGTCAATATGTATGGCGAAAGTGATGCTCCAACTTGGGCAGTACTAAACCAAGTAACAGGACAGTTCATTGGCACTTCAGCTGCCTTCACGGGTTCTAGTGACGCTTATGTCATTAACTGTAAAGCGGCTAATGCTATCGGCGGTATTACTAACTTCACTGTGACTATCAATGTAACACAAGCGACTTACACTAACTCCAAGTCTCTGTCCTTTGATGGTACAACGGAATGGCTCCAAGGCAACCCTCTTAACATGACTGCTCTAGAACGGGCAACAAATGGTGACGGCAGTGCTTGGACTATCTCTATGTGGGTTAAACCAGATACAACAAACACAGGCAATCAAACCCTATTGGTTTACGGTGCTGGTGATGATTACAACGGTGGAGCTATCACGCTTAAGCAATCAGGTGGAACTACCTTAGTATTAAACTACGGTACTGTTTATGATAACATCATATTGGTAGCCGCTAACTCATTTGTAAACAACACATGGCAACATGTAATGATTACTTTTGATGGTGGAACTACTGGAGTTGACGTTAACCAATCTGGAGCTTACTACGGTAGGTTTAACATCTTTGTTGATGGTGTCAATAAGTTTAAAATCGGAGTTGCCACAAATGGCGGTTACGATGGAGACATTAGCGGTGCTGTTGTAAGTGATAATATCTATCGTATCGGTCGTGCTAGTAACATCCACAACAACTACTATGACGGTATTATCAACCAAGTAGCTATTTGGGATACAGACCAAACTGCTAACGTGGCGACTATCTATAACAGTGGCGCTGCACAGGACTTGAGCCTTTTGGCTACAGCCCCTGCAAACTACTATGAGATAGAGTCCTCTGTAACGACTATAGCTGACATTGAAGGCTCTGCGCCTTTGACTGGTTATAACTTTGTTGCTGGTGACTTGGTTACTGATACACCTTAACTAAAATAAAATTGCGCGTCCCCTTCGGGGGGGCGTGTAACCTTAACCCTTATCTGCCCAACTGAGGTTCGGCAAAGGAGATGAAATGGCACGTTCAAGAATTAACTCTGCCTCTAAAGACATTATTGATGATAACGGCGCAGTCCTTATCTCAGTAGTAGAAGGCGAGCAAATACACATGGACATGACCCTGAACTGGCTAACAAGCCTGTCCGGCTATACTGTAACAGCTAAAGTAGTTGAAGCAGACATGGCAGGAGTAGTTTCAGGCGCGTATCCTACAGTGAAGAAGGTAGGGGGTCAAGTAACAACCTTGACACTCCTAGATGCTACTGTCACTGACAACACATTTAAAATTGTAATCCCAGAAAACCTTATTGATAGCTGGGCTACACAACCGACTCCACAATCCCCTACTTATGGCTGGATTGGTGTAGAAGTCCGGGACACTGGTGTAGGTACAGCTCAACAGATTTGGAAACCCTTTCGCGGTCTAGTTGAAGTTCTTTATAGCCCTTCTGAGGAGGTATAACTATGTCTTCTTACAAGGTTACTGTATCAAACAATAACATCAAAGTAGACACCAACACCGTTAAACACGAAACCAAAGTAACAACCCCTGAGTACGCTACATCACTCTCACGAGTAGGTGGGCAAGGCTCTAAGGGTGATTCTATTACTGATGTTTCTTTGAATGCTAGTAATGAAATCCTTGTTACTGTATCCACTTCTAACGGGGATGTTGTAGAAACATTCAACCTTGGAACAAGTGGTAGTGCTATCGCCTTTGGAGACCTTCAAGACGTAAGTCTAGCAGGTATCGCAGACGGTCAGATTGTTCAGTATGATGCAGGGACTACTACCTATGCTCCCCATACTCTAACAACTAGCAGTATGACTGACATTGATAACACTAACAAAACAGACGGTGCTGTCCTTCTCTTTGATGGAACAAGCAATAAATATAAAGCAACTACAACACTAAATAACGCAAACACGTTTATGATTGGAGGGTCATTCTGATGGCTACTAAAATTCTCATTAAAAAGTCTGTTACGAGCGGCTCTGCCCCAGTATCAGGCGATATCGACGCAGCGGAACTGGCAGTTAACCTTGCTGACCGCAAGATTTATACTAAAGACAATGGTGGCTCTATCATCACTCTTGATGGTGCTTATGTAGACTCTACAGCCCCAGCTAACCCCGCTGAAGGTGACTTGTGGTATGACACTACAAACAACCTGCTTAAAGCACACAATGGTTCTGCCTTTGTTTCTGCTGGCTATCAGAACTTATCTGAACTTGAAGATGTTACTCTCACCGCTATCGCTGATGGTGAACTTCTTCGTTGGGATGGTGCCGCGTTTATCAACAACACTCTGGCTGAAGCTGGTATCTCTGCTGTTGGGCATACTCACACAGCCTCTGAAATTACTGACTTCACTACTGCCGCACAAGCCACTATTACTGGTGGTACAGGTGTAGATGTAACTACTGGTGTAGTCTCTATCGGACAAGCTGTAGGTACAACTGATAACGTAACATTCGGCAAAGTAACTACAAGCCTTATCGAAGGTGGTTCTACAATCACTATCGACCCTGCTGCTCTTGGTGATAACACTGGTACAGTTGTTATTGCTGGTGACTTGACTGTTAACGGTACAACAACAACAGTAAACTCAAACGAAGTAAACATCGGGGATGCTATCCTCTTGTTGAACGCTGATGAGACTGGTGCTGCTTCTGCTAACGCTGGTTTTGAAATTGAACGTGGCACAGACGCTAACGTTTCTTTCATCTGGAATGAAGCAGACGATAAGTGGGACTTGAACAACGAAGAACTACAGAACGTAACTCTGGACGGCGGTACTTACTAAGCCCGTACAACACTACTGGGGGGTGGCTCTATAGCCACCTCCTTCCTCGCACATAGGAAGATAGCCCAATGGCAACTAAAATTATTCATAAGAAATCCTCGGTCGCATCCAGCATCCCTTCTTCGGGTGACTTGGAACCCGGTGAAATCGCAGTCAACTTGGCTGACAAGAAAATTTATTCTAAAACTACTGGTGGCACGGTTATTGAACTTGCCCCCAATAATGACCAACTTGCTCTTACAGAGACTTGTAAGAACGTCTCAGGTGGCTCCCTAGATATCGGTACACCGGTGTACCAGAGTGGCACCGCAGGGAACGCTATGGAAGTTCAGAAGGCTCTGTCAGGCACTGCTGCCTCTATGCCAGCTGTGGGCCTCCTTTCAAGCACTCTGGCAGACGAAGCTGAAGGCACTATTGTCCTCTCCGGCTTCCTGCAAGGTTTAAACACCTCTACCTTCTCCGAAGGTGATACCCTCTACGTAAGCTCTACAGGAACCTTGACAACCACAATTCCTGCTGGTGAAGCTAACCTTATTCAGAACATCGGTAAAGTAATCAAAGTACACGCCTCTAATGGCTCTGTTATGGTTACTGGTGCTGGTCGCGCGAACGCTACACCTAACCTTGATGATGGTAACATCTTTATTGGTAATGCTTCTAATCAGGCTGTAACAGCAAGCTTAACAACAGAAGTTCAAACTATCGGGGATGCTCGTTATCTTGAATTGGCAGACCTTGGCGCGTGGACAATTACAGAATCAAGTGGTTCCCTGTACTTCGCTACAGGTGGAACTAACAAAATGAAGCTTGATGCTTCTGGGAACTTAGACGTTGTTGGCAATGTTAATGCTAACGCGACGATAACTTAAGGAAGACATGTTATGTCTAAATCAAGAGATATTTCGGATATCGCTACAGGGGTTACTGTCGTTGGTACAGTAACAGCCACTGACTTTTCAGGCGATGGTTCCGCTTTGACTGGACTGCCTGCTGGTTACGCTGACTCGGATGTGAATACTCACCTTAATTCAAGCTCAGCTACGTCTGGGCAGGTTTTGTCTTGGGATGGCACGGATTATAGTTGGATTGCTGCAGGTTCAGCGGCTAGCACCTCTTACGGGGCCGTTGGTACTTACGCTGTTTTTGTATGTCTTGACGACAATATAAGCATCGGGGCTACCCGTTCGGGCAGCAGACTAAGACGAAAAAGCTCAGAAAATGGAAACGGCTTTGTTGGCTTCAATGGTACTTCTAGTACTAGCACTCCGTCAGGTACATGGCGCTTGATGAGTATTCGCAGGACAAATGTTACTAGCGGTCAAAGTGGCACCGATTACACGGCCCACCTTTGGGTAAGGATTTCTTAAATGATCATTATAATAACAGAAGTCCGCAATGCGGCATCACTACAGTCTGACAACCTCCGTATGGATGTGGAAATTAACCATCCAGAGCATGGCTGGATAGACTACACAGTTGATCCAGATGACACTGACACTACCATCGACAACGATGCAGTCATGGCCTTGATAGGCGAAAACTTTACAGCCTATGTCCCGCCCACACAAGAAGAACTTGATGCAGCACTTGCGGGAGAAATTCGTTCTGAACGCAATCAGCTACTCTCAGAAGTAGACGCTTACGTGTCTAACCCTCTTCGTTGGGCTGAACTAGATGCAGCTACACAAGCACTTTGGTCAACCTATCGTCTAGAGCTTCTTGACGTACCACAACAGGCTGGTTTTCCAAACACAGTGACGTGGCCTACTGCACCATAAACAAACGCTATTAGTAAGGAAATTACGAAGATGGCAATTAAAATTTCAGGTACTACGGTCATCCCAGATACTCTGGGTTCGGCTAACCAAGTACTACGCATTAACTCTGGCGGTACAGAGGGTGAGTGGGGAGACGCCTCTGGTGGCGTTACCTACCTCTCTAAAACCGCTAACTACACAGCTAGTGCTAACGAAGGCATTCTTTCAGACACCTCTGGCGGGGCTTTTACAGTCACCTTGCCAGCTAGTCCGTCCGAAGGAGACGTTGTAATTATCAACGATGCTGCTGGTAGTTGGAACACTAACAACCTCACAGTAGAACGTAATGGCTCTACTATTGACGGTGACGCTGAAAACATGACTTTAGATGTTGACAACGCTTCTGTTGAATTTATTTACGATGGGGCTACTTGGGGTGTTTACGCCGGAGCGGGCCTTGTGTCTAGCTCTGCTACTTACGATAAGACAGAATTCACAGCTACAGCAGGTCAAACAAGTTTCACTGTAGACTATAAGGTGGGCTTGGTAGACGTTTATCTCAACGGGGTTAAACTAGCCGCTTCTGACTACACCGCTACTAATGAAACTAGTGTTGTCCTTGTAGAAGCTGCAGCCTTGAACGATATTCTTGAAGTTGTAGCTTGGAACTCCTTTTCAATACCAACAACTGGTGGTTTTTATAAAGGCGATAACGGAACAGTAGGCTCCTCCGCTGGCGACATTTTCCGCGTGAATGAGCAGACACTTAACACATCAACAACAATCGACGCAGATGAAAACGCAAGCGCAACTGGCCCCTTGGCTATTGCTACAGGTGTTACACTGACAGTCACAACTGGAGGGAACTTGTCCATTGTCTGAGATTAGAGCAACAACAATAAGCGATGCGGCTGGTACTGGTCCCATTGCTTTAACAAAGCAGAGTGCAGCTAAGGCTTGGGCTAACTTCAATGGTACAGGGACTGTTGCTATTCGTGATAGTTTTAACGTGGCTAGTTTAACTGATAATGGCACTGGTGATGTAGACTTAAACTTTACTAGTAGTTTTGCTAATGATGACTACTGCGCATCAGGTGCGTGCGGGACTGTAGGTGTCCAATCAGGTTTTGTTACTGACTTGGGAACTAAAACTACAGGCGTTTTTGGTGTTACCCCCCGCACCGCCGCTGGCTCTGCATACGATTTCATCAGAGTTAGCACAGCTATCCACGGAGACTTAGCATGAGCACTATAACAGTAACAAACATCAAGAAGACTGGCGAGACCGCTAGTCGTGATGTGTCAGGTGTCGCTGCGGCTTGGGTTAGCTTAGATATGACTACAGCAACAGTAAACGACAGCAACAATGCTTCAAGTGCAACAGATAACGGCGTTGGCGATTTTAGTATGCACTACACAAGTAACATGGGGAATACTAATTACATACATGGTTCAGGTTGTCATAACGATTCGTCATCCAGTGTTATATTTACATTAGAGGGTGTAGACGGTGTTGCAACGACAAGTGTTTATCAGACAAGTCTTTTCAGAATGAACTGTGTTTGGATTAATCCTTCCAACAATAGAACAAATTACGACATTAAACGTGCAAGTGTAACAATCCACGGAGACTTAGCATGAGTACTTTAAACGTAGCAAACATCACAGATGGTACAGACACAGTAGAAACTGGCTATGTCGTCAATGGCTCTGCTAAGGCTTGGGTTAACTTTGATGGCACAGGGACTATTGCAATTAGGGAAAGTTTTAATGTTGCTAGTCTTACTGATAACGGAACAGGAGATTATACAGTAACTTGGTCTACAAGTTTTGCTGCATACGATTATTCAGCCCCAACTGCTCAGGACGGTTATCGACATTTCGGTCCTGAAAGCGCTAACCCGCCGACATCTTCTTCAATAAGGTTACTTGCTAGGAACGGTCAGGTAACAACACCACAAGACCTTGAATTTGCAGGTATTTCAGCATTCGGAGACCTAGCATGACACATGGACACCTATGGGATCGTCTAGCTGAAGCCAAGTCTCGCCTTACACCTGTGCAATCGCAGTACCGTGTACTCTTCGAGAACCCTGCGGAGCCTGATGCACCCGCTGCGGTGCTTGTGCCTGACCCGAACTGGATGGCAGCAGCCATAGAGGGCGGTGTACTACCTCCAATCGACACTTACTTGCGTGATCAAGGGGTAGCTGATGGGGAACCTAAAGAACACCCCTACGCAGAGCCTATTGGCGCTATGACTGAAGAAGAGGCTATTGAGTACCTCATACAAAAAGACATCCCGCCACAGATTTGGCGTGAATACAAAGGCAACAGGTGCATTATGAAAATTGTACCAGTAGAGATGATCCCAAGTGATCGATCATTTAGAAATGCATGGAGAATTGCACAATGACAACTTATATTAATATCAACGGCGACCTTCGTGATGCGTCGTCGCTTAACGTACCACAAGACCGTACCTTCCGTGGTGCTTGGCAGTTTGATGGAGACGCTGTAGAAGTTGATATGACTGCTGCTAAGACTATCCACAAAGACAACCTACGTACAGAGCGCGCTCCTGAGATGGAAAAGCTAGACGTAGAGTTCATGCGTGGTCTTGAGCAAGGCGTAGACGTTTCCGCTATTGCAGCTAATAAACAGGCACTCCGCGACATCACAGAAGATACTCGTTTGGATGCAGCAACTACCCCTGATGCACTTAAGGCACTGGACTTGGTTACATTGCTAGGAGAATAACGACATGGCTACGTTATCTTCTAAAATTAACGAGTTATCAGGGTTAGCTACAGCTGATCAGGGTACTTTGGCTGACACCGCAGTACAACCCAACGACAGCCCTGCGTTTGCTACGGTAACAGTAACGAACATCACTGACGGCACTGACACAGTAGCAACAGGTTATGTCGTCAATGGGTCTGCGAAGGCTTGGGTTAACTTTAATGGTACGGGCACTGTGGCTATTCGTGATAGTGTGAATGTTGCTAGTATCACCGATAATGGCACTGGCTATTACAACATCAACTGGTCGTCAGCATTTTCAGCGGCAGACTATGCCATGACAAGTAATGCCCAAAACGGAAATGCTGGTGACTTCAACAGGGTTAGCAGTTCGATGCCTTTTTCAACGTCATATGCCCCAATCAACGTCTGGGCACCGTCAAGCACAACTGTGCAGGACTCTGTTCATGCCCAAGCAAAAGCCCACGGAGACTTAGCATGACTCCTGGGCTGAAATGCTAAAGCAGCCGCTAATGAGTAACACCATGAGAACCTGCTACGAAAGATGGGAGCTTTGCCTTCCCGTAACAATGCTTTGCATCAAAACCTACATCAAGGCGATGAGCATCAAGAACATGGAGTATGGCCCTAAGAGAACTTTTTTGTTTCTCCTATGGGTCATCCCCTTCTTGTTAGTAGACATTGTTTACAACTTCACCGTTGGTGCCTACATCTTCAAGGCTTTCCCCAAGCTCCTCTCAGATAAAAGAGAAGTAATGCTTACCTATGTCGTTAAACGCATAGAGATCAGTGGGACACAGGAGCAGAAGAAGGTGTCAGGTGTTATTAAGGTACTATTAAATAGTTATGACGAAGGTCATATTTAAGAAAACCTAGAGCGGCCTTCGGGCCGTTCTTACAATCCAAATAAACATGAACACCTTTGAGGTAGCAGAATGTATTACACAGTAGAAGAAACTAGTTTGGCACTTAATGAGGCCAAGACGATTATCGACTCTCG
>Ga0206130_10008690_pt1 | contig 10818 bp, 8 predicted proteins | sample Helgoland_Spring_9_FD_148637 | JGI IMG/M metagenome (GOLD analysis project Ga0206130, IMG submission 148637) | Pelagic subsurface seawater microbial communities from Kabeltonne, Helgoland, North Sea - Helgoland_Spring_Bloom_20160512_1 | ecosystem: Environmental > Aquatic > Marine > Epipelagic ...
ATCAGATCAGATAAATGAGCAAGTTCTAGTGCTTGATATACTTTATCTAAATCAATTTCATTCTTTGGAACTCCAAAAGCTACATTTTCAGCAATAGTTCCTTCTGACAGAAATATATTTTGTGCTACAAATCCAATGGTATTCTGCCAAGACCGGCAATTTTTATTGTTAATAGCTTCATTATCAATACATAAACTGCCTTTTTCTGGGTTTATCAGCCCGAGCAAAATATCAATAAGTGTTGATTTACCTGAGCCTGATGGACCAACTATACCAATCACACTATTTACTGGTATTGTTATATTTAAATTATGTACTGCAGATTCTTCATTTCCAGGATAGGTAAAAGTAACATCTTCAAGAGATATTTGTTTTTTTAAGTGAAGAAAGGTTCTTTGTGGTTGGGATGATGATTCTTCAGTATTTAACGAATTGGTCAAATCCATTTGAATTGATGTGAATCCTGGACTATTGCCTTTAATTCTAGCAAGACTTGTATATATTAATTGAAATGATGGTAGTAACTTAAATCCCGCAAGTGCGTAAACAGAAAGTATAGGCAAAATCAGTCCCAGATTTCCATTATAATTAGCAATTAAGTAAAGTACGAGTGCAATCATTGAGCCAAAAGTAACCAATTCCATTAAATACCGTGGCACCTGAGTTAAAGTGACATTTGTTCCTTGGCTATAGGCAAGTGAATTACTTGTCTTGTTAAAGAGTTCAATAAAATAAAGATCTCTACCCATTAATAATACTTCCTTAATGCCTCCAAAACCCTCATTCATTAGACGAAAACGTTCCTCATTAGTATCTGATATTGCTTTACCATTGCGTTGTAATTCTAATCTAACTAATTTAAAAAGTACGAAGTAAGAAATCATAAAAATAATTATTCCTGTTGCGGCTACAATTGGATCATAAATAAAAATTGTAGCCGCCATAAAAAATGAAAGAACTATTCGTGCATTCATGTTCAAGAGAGGCATTACGATTCCAATTGCCACTCTAGAAGCCTCAACAGCAACTTTTTTTGTTAGCTGAGCACTACTGCTAGATGAATGAAACAACCAATCTTGTTTAAGATAGTGGTTAAATAGCTTAGCTGAGATTTCAGCTCCTACTCTTGTTGCAAACATAGACATCTTCCATGTTGTAAACATTGAAACTATGGAGGATAAAAATAACATAACTAAGACGCCCACGCCTATAAGAAATAAAAATTGTGATTCAGAATTTACACCACTAGCTTGATAAACTTTAGCAGCAATTGTATCTTCTTGAAGTTGACTTATGTCACCAACTAATGCCATAAATGGAATAATAGATGCAACTCCAAGTATCTCCATGAAGGACATCAATAAAACCAAAACTTGAAGTAGGTAAAAGTTTTTTCGCTGCTTTGGTGACAACAAACTGAATAAGTCTTTAATAAGTTTTAGCATATTATTTAATATCCTTGTATTTTTTATACCAGTTTGCAAAATTTTCTATACCTTGCTTAACGCTTGTATTGGGCTTGTAGCTAAAGTGCTCAACCAAATCATCAATATCAGCATAAGTGTCTGGTACATCCCCAGGCTGCAGTGGAAGAAATTCTTTTAGAGCTTTTTTGCCAAGTGAATTTTCTAATGCTTCGATGTAATCCATTAACTCTACAGGTTTATTATTGCCAATATTATAGACCCTGTATGGCGCACTGGAGCTTGCAGGATCCGGACTATTGCTATCCCAGTCGTGATTAGGTTGTGCTGGACAATCTAATGTTCTGATAATACCTTCAACGATATCATCAATATAAGTAAAATCTCGTCGATGTTTTCCATAATTAAAAATCTTAATAGGCTCATCATTTATAATTGCTCTAGCGAATTTTTGCAGTGCCATGTCTGGCCTATCAAACGGACCATAAACAGTAAAAAATCTTAAGCCCGTTGTTGGCAAGTTATATAAATGACTATAGGTATGAGCCATTAGCTCATTTGCTTTTTTGGTTGCAGCATATAGGCTTACTGGATGGTTAACTGCTTCTCGTGTTGAAAAAGGTTGTTTAGTATTTAGGCCGTAAACAGAGCTCGATGAAGCATATACAAGATGCCCAACATTATTTTGTCTACAGCCTTCAATAATATTTGCAAAACCTACTAAATTTGAATCAATATACGCTAAGGGGTTATCGATTGAGTACCGTACACCAGCTTGAGCAGCTAAATTAACTACACATTCAAATTGGTGTTCTTCAAAAAGCTTTTTTATCGCTTTGCTATCTTCGAGATTCATCCTGAAATGAGAATAATTCTGATGATTAGCATGTCTAGCTAATCGCAATTCTTTGAGTGATGGATCGTAATAATCATTGTGATTATCAACCCCTACAACAATATCATCTCTGTCTAGAAGTTTGATTGATAAAGCTGACCCTATAAAGCCAGCAGATCCAGTTATTAATACTTTCATAAAATAGACCTTATTTTTAATTCCTTTTCATACTTATTAATTTGTATTAAATAAGTCTCTAGTGTAAACCTTGCTCTTTATATCTTGAAGCTCATCTACCATTCTGTTTGCTACAATAATATCGCTAACCTCTTTAAATGTTTGAAGATTATCTATAATTTTAGAGTGAAAAAACTCGCTTTTTCCTTGATCAACTAGAACTGGTTCATAAACCACCACAACAATACCTTTAGCCTTGATGCGCTTCATAATACCTTGAATGGAGGAAGTTCTGAAATTATCGGATCCTGACTTCATGATTAATCGGTGTATACCAACAACTTTAGGATTTTTGGCTAAAATTGAGTCCGCAATGAAATCTTTACGAGTGGAGTTAGCATCGACAATAGCACTAATGAGGCTGTTTGGAACATTTTGGTAGTTAGCTTTCAGTTGTTTTGTATCCTTTGGTAAGCAGTAGCCGCCATAACCAAAGGATGGATTGTTATAATGGGATCCAATTCTTGAATCAAGACCAACACCCTCTATAATTTGTTGAGAACTAAGATTATTTGCTTCAGCATAAGAATCAAGCTCATTAAAGTATGAAACTCTCATAGCTAAATATGTATTACTAAAAAGCTTCACAGCTTCTGCCTCTGTGGCACCTGTTAGCAAAACATCTATATCTTCCTTGATTGCTCCCTCTATTAAAAGGTTAGCAAATACTTTCGCCCTATCTGACTGCTCTCCTACGATAATACGCGATGGGTATAGGTTATCATGAAGTGCCACCCCTTCTCTTAAGAACTCTGGTGAAAATATTATATTTTCATTACCAAACTTTACCTTAATGCTTTCTGTATAACCAACAGGGACAGTTGATTTTATAACCATAATTGCATTGGGGTTGATATTGATGACATCTTGAATTACAGATTCTACCGAGGTGGTATTAAAATAATTGGTATTATCATCATAGTCAGTTGGTGTAGCAATGATTACAAAGGTGGCATCTTTATAAGCCAATTCTTTATCAAGCGTAGCTTTAAAATCAATCTTTTTGTTGCTCAAAAAATATGAAATTTCTTTATCAACTATTGGTGAAATTTTATTATTGAGTTGTTTTACCTTTTCAGGGATTATATCTATAGCAATTACTTCATTATTCTGGGATAAAAGCATAGCATTTGAAAGGCCAACATACCCTGTTCCGGCTATTGCAATTTTCACGAAAAATCTCCTACTACAAACGACTCATTAAGTAAATTTTGTTTATTATATCTATGTTTTAAATACTTACCATTCTTGTAGGTTTGTAAATCTTTTCCTACTTCATTAACGATAGCATGAGCTGCTCCAGTATCCCATTCCATTGTAGGACCAAGCCTTGGATAAATATTGGCTTCTCCTTCTGCAACCAAGCAGATTTTTAAAGAGCTACCAATTGAGATAACTTCAATTTTTTTATCAATCTTTAAATTATCAATGAATGCTTTGGTTTCTTTTGACATATGCGAGCGGCTAGCAATGATTTTATAAGCCTTATGACAGCTATTATTTTTTTGAGGAAGCTTTTGTCCATTTTTAAAAGCTCCCTCTCCCTTTTTTGCCCAGTAACAAGTGCCTAGCGCTGGAGCATATACAACACCAAGAACTGGAGTATCCTTGTGAATAAGTGCTATATTTACTGTAAACTCATCATTCTTTTTAATAAATTCTTTGGTTCCATCAAGTGGGTCGATTAACCAAAAATAATCCCATTTTTTTCTTAAATCATAGGATATCTCATTGCCTTCTTCTGATAATATTGGAAATTTATAAGTAAACTCACTAAGGCCGTTTACAATAACATCGTTAGACATACTATCAGCAAGAGTTAACGGTGAATTATCATCTTTATACTCTACTTCGAAATCTTCGTTATAGACCTGCATGATAATTTCTCCAGCTAACTTAGCTATGTTTACTATGTCCTGAATATTAATTTGATTTAGCATAAATTTTTATAAAACTAGCAAATATTTTAATTTGTCATGATATTTCTGATCAAAAAAATAATAATTCAGCTATCTGGTGCGTTCATCCCTAAAATATTGTCTGATAATCACACTTAGTATGCCTAACATTACTCCAAGCAGAGCCCCTAAAATTGAAATTGATGAGCGGCTTGGCTCTAACCTCTCTTCCATGACAGCAGGTGGGTCTAGATAGGAGAATACATAATATTCATTTGCCTCTATAAGAGTAAGTTGTTTCATTTTTTGCTGAAGTAATTGAGCAATAACCTGCTTAATTTCTGTATAGCTTGTTTGAGAGATCTGAGAATTCAAAAAACTCATCGCTGCCTCAGCTTCTTTTTTATCTTTCATTCTAAAGAACAAGTTAAGTTGATTTACAATCAGTTCTGTCCAAGCCTTCGCAATGAATGGTGACTGATGCTTTACAGAAATAGTAACAAATCCTGTATTCTGATTTTGAATGAACTCAAGTTTAGTCATAAAGACCTTATAGCTTTTCTGTGAACTTGGAGCCTCACTCCAAGCATTATTTTTTATGGAAAATTTATTTTCATGATAAGTAATCTCATTACTCTCAGGATTCCAAGAATTTATTGCCATAAGGTCAGGTAGAAAAATATTAGGTAAGATATTTTCTTCAAAAAAGCTAAGAGTTCTAATTTTTTCCAACGCTTTAGTAGTATTACCGCCTTGATTATTTGATAAATTTAAACCAGCTATTGCGGCCAATGAACTACCACCCAAAGCAGCACTACTTTCTTCGCTGACTGAGCTTAGAAGGGCTTTAGACTGATAAATATTTGGTAGGCTAAGACTGTAAATGACAGCTGCAATCGAAAATAAAACTGTAAAGGTGATAATTTGTAACTTGCCCTGCCACACGATGTTAAGTAAATACCTAATATCTATTTCATCGTCAATATGATTTGGAGTGCCTGTGCTTTTGTTATTTGTCATAATAAATGATTATACAGTTTATTGTGTGATAGGTGTTTTAAAAAAATATTATAGAAATGCGTGGTGCAAAAAAATTAATATGATTAATATTGTTTACTATATTAGATTAGAAGGAACACGATAGTCTATATTGTAAATATTTTTGCAAAAACAATGCCATTGTCAGCATATTTATAAAAAACTAATTAAGTGGTACCCGAGGCCGGACTTGAACCGGCACGATATTTCTATCGAGGGATTTTAAGTCCCTTGTGTCTACCAATTCCACCACTCGGGCATTGTTTGGTACCAGAAAATTTACATTATACTTCTATAAAAAAAATTGTCTTTATATTTATTTTTTTATAATTCTAAGTAATCTAATAAAATCTTAACGCATTTTGTTAAGTTATTTTTTTCAGTGTTAATTGTGATGTCAGGTGACATCGGCTCTTCATAAGGGCTAGAAATTCCAGTAAAGTTAGGTATCTCACCTGCTCTTGCTTTTTTATAAAGTCCCTTAGGATCTCTACTCTCTGCAACATTCAATGGTGTATCTATAAACACCTCTATGTAATCTCTATCTCCTATAAGAGATTTGACCATGCTTCTATCAGAATTGAATGGAGAAATAAAAGACGAGATAACAAATATACCAGCATCTAGCATTAATTTTGAAACCTCACCAACTCTTCTTATATTTTCAACACGATCAGCATCAGTAAATCCAAGATCGTTATTTAAACCATGTCTAATATTGTCCCCATCTAAAATAAAAGTTCTAACACCTTTCGAAAAAAGTTCTTTTTCAAGCTCATTAGCAATTGTTGATTTACCTGACCCACTTATCCCAGTAAACCATAATAATTTTGCTTTATTGCCATTCATGCCTTCTCTCAATTCTCTAGTAATTGCTAAGTCATGCTTATGAATATTTGATGCTCTTCTCATACTATGATTAATCATAGCCGCGCCAACAGTTTGGTTTGTAATTGGGTCTATTAGAATTAATTTACCAGCTGATTGATTTTCATTAAATTTGGTATATGGCACTTCTCTATTAAATGTAAGGGTAGCATTGCATATATCATTGAGCTTGATTGTTTTTGTAGGCTTATGATCTAAATTATGAATATCAAATTTATATTTAATATCAGTTATCTGGCAGGACATTTTTTGAGTTCCAATCTTTGCAATATAACTCCTACCCTTATAAGATTCTATTTCTGAAAGCCATGCTAAATTAACATCAAATATATTCGAAACTTCTATAGGTGCGTCATCCGAACATAATACATCACCTCGTGAGATATCTATCTCAGAATCAAGAGTTATAGAAATTGATTGATTTGTAAGTGCTTTTTTTACTTCTTTGCTTCCAATGCTTATTGATTTAATTTTTGCAACCTTGCCTGATGGAAGTGATCTAATTTTTTTGCCAATCTTAATAGTTCCTGAAGAAACTCTGCCTGAAAAAGCCCTATAATCAAGATTAGGTCTTATTACATTTTGTATAGGCAAAACGAATGAGTTATCAATATTTTCAACATCTATTGTTTCTAGCAGTGATATTAAAGAAGGTCCTTTAAACCAGTTTAAGCTTTTTGTTGATTTTAAAACATTATCTCCATTAAGAGCAGATATTGGAAGATCATGAATAATATTGAAATTTAACTTTTCAGCAAAAATTTTGTATTCATTTATTATGGAATCATATTTTGTTTTATCATAATTAATAAGATCCATCTTGTTTACAGCTATAATTACTTTTTTAATCCCAACAAGAGATGTTAAAAAAGAATGTCTCTTAGTCTGCTCAAGAACACCTTTTCTAGCATCAATTAAAATTATAGCGATATCTGCAGTAGATGCTCCAGTTATCATATTTCTGGTATATTGTTCATGGCCTGGCGTGTCAGCAACAATAAATTTTCTATTCTTAGTTGAAAAATATCTGTATGCCACATCAATAGTTATCCCCTGCTCTCTTTCAGCAGAAAGACCGTCTACCAACAAAGCATAATCAATATTTGAGCCTTGCGTTCCATGTTTTTCTGAGTCACTTCTAAGTGCTTTAATCTGATCATCAAAAAGAGTTTGGGATTCAAATAAAATTCTTCCAATCAATGTACTCTTTCCATCATCAACACTTCCACAGGTAATAAATCTTAGTAAAGATAAATTTTCTTGAGAGTTTATAAATGCATCGACTTGTTCTTTTGAGTTAATAAGTTCTTTATTAATTTTTTTCATTTAGAAATAGCCTTCTTTTTTCTTTTTTTCCATTGAGCCCTCTGAATCTGAATCAATAAGCCTTCCATCTCTCTCAGTTGTATTTGTTTTAATTAATTCAAGCAGCACATCGCTCATTGAAGTGGCTTCAGATTCTACTGCTCCAGTTAACGGGTAACATCCTAATGTTCTAAATCGAGCTTTTATGAATTTAACTTTTTCATCATCTAATAAATTAAATCTATCATCATCTACCATAATCAGAGTTCCATCTCTATTAACAAAAGGTCTTTCAGCTGCGTAATATAATGGAACTATTGGAATAGATTCTTTGTATATATATTGCCAAATATCAAGCTCTGTCCAATTTGATATAGGAAAGACTCTAGCGCTTTCATTATTTTTTTTATTAAAATTGTAAAGATCCCATAATTCTGGTCTTTGATTTTTGGGATCCCACACATGAGAGTCTGATCTAAATGAAAGTATTCTTTCTTTTGCTCTACTTTTTTCCTCATCTCTTCTTGCGCCTCCAAAAGCAAAATCAAATTTATACATATCTAAAGCCTGTTTCAAGGCCTGTGTTTTCATAATATTAGTATGAATTTCGCTTCCATGATCAAAAGGGTAATATTCCTGATCAACTCCCTCCTGGTTCTTATAGACAATGAGCTGCATGCCTGAATCATTTGCCATCAAATCTCTAAACTGATACATTTCATTAAATTTCCAGCCAGTATCTACATGCATCAAAGGAAATGGAGGCGGCGCAGGATAGAAAGCTTTTTTTGCCAAATGAAGCATTACAGCGCTGTCTTTACCAACAGAATATAACATTACTGGGTTTTCAGCTTCAGCAGTAGTTTCTCTAATAATATGAATTGCTTCAGCTTCAACTTTTTCTAGGTGAGTTAAACTCGTACTTTTAACTTCCACTGAAGAAGGCTTGTAGTTATTTATTTGATTGAGATTTTCATAAGTTAATGAATTTTTAAAGGAGCTAACTGGGAGTATAACTTTTAAATTCTTGGTATTTGAAACGTTTTCTGTTCCAAGATATCCAATAATAGAACGATAAACATCAATTAATTCAGAAGATGGCCAAATGAGTATATTTTTACCAATCTCAATAGATAAAATTGTAAATGAATTAATTAAAGTTTTATTTGAAATATCAGGTATTCCATGCCAATACTTTTTACCCCTACTATCCTCATAAAAAATATAATATTTATTATCAAATAAAGTAATAGAAGAATTTAATGAAAGATATCTCTTGGTAATGCACGTCTCTTTCCAAGCTTCATATGCAATTTTTATTAAAGAGCTATCTTTTTTATCAAAAAGAATTTTTGGATAAAAACTTAATTCGAGCAATTCACGCTCTAAAGTTCTTTTACTTTTTGAATAGTTATTATTTGAACAATATTTATAAAATGAGGATATATCCCATACATTTCCGGAATCATGCGTTTGTGAAATAGATTTTAATATATTATATTCTAATTTTTTTGTCATGATTTGCATATTTTACATTTATTAAAAATAAAATCTATAATAATATTTAAAATGTTTATTGCGACAATTAAATATGCATGCATAATTGGAGGCTGAAGCCGGAATCGAACCGGCGTTAACGGCTTTGCAGGCCGCTGCATAACCACTCTGCCATCCAGCCAGATTAAACAAAGTGTATTGTATACATCTACAAGAAAAAGTAAAAATATAAATTAAATTTTATCAAGTCTTTCAATATCACTTTCTATGCAATCTTCTCCATACTGAATTTCAATAATGTGTGTTTTTTTCTTGGAAAGGTTAGTTATTTGATGCCAATGACCAATCGGTACGAGGTAATGGTCAAATTTATTAAGTTCAATCTGTTTTTTTACTTTTTCAATAGGATCATCTGAATAAGAGACAGTGCATGATCCTTCACTGACTAGCCAAATCTCATTTCTTTTAAAGTGCCTCTGAAAACTCATAGACTTACCAGGATCTACTATTAACTCTTTAACTTTAATATTTTTTGTTTCAAATAAGTTAAAAAAAGATCCCCATTGCCTTTCTTCAAAATAGTACTGCCACTTATTTAGTATCCAAGATGATGAATTTTTCTTATCATTGCCGCCAACGCCAAAAAGAAAATTAATACCCAAAACAGACATTTCAGGAATATTTTTTATATCTCTATCTCCTCCATTAGCAAAATAAATTTCTTCACCGGGGTAAGTTTTTTTTATAGCCTCAAGAGCATTGATACATGAACCTTTTTCATCATCCTCGAAACTGATAACCCCATCAACATATTTAATAGCCTCAACAATAGACTTTCTTTCATGCAAAGGCATAAAGAATTTACCTTTCTTTTTTTCTAACCAAGCATCGCTGTTTAGGGCTACTATTAGTCTATCTCCATGACTCTTTGCAGATTTTAAATAAGCAATATGGCCTGAATGAATTGGATCAAAACCCCCACTAACAACTATCAATTTCATTGGCTAAGAATCATTACTTTTAAAAGTATTTATTGTGTACAAGAAGCCTGTATATAAGGTTATAAAAAGAGAGATGAAAAGAAAAATATCTGCAACAATAATTAGAAGCATATTATTTATAGTTAGCGCAATAAGGTAAATACTGATTGTAAAAAGTTGAATTGTTGTTTTAATTTTTGCTAGAAAAGTAACCTTGGTTGCATCACTTTTGCTGTTTCTAGCATTTAAGTCTCTTAAAGCTCCAACCCAAATTTCTCTTGTAATTATTAATGCTGCAAAAAATCCAATCAAGTAACTTGAGAGGTTAACTGCCAATCCAAAAAAAAGAAATACTACTAATATTTTATCAGCTATTGGATCTAGTATTTCTCCAAGCTGAGATACTGCATTATATTTTCTCGCTAAGTGTCCATCTAGCCAGTCTGTGAAACCAGCAATATAGAACAAGATAAGTGCTAGCAGGTAACCATCTGAAGACATCAATAAAAGAAAAATAATTGCTGCTAATACAATTCTTGAAAATGTTAGAAGATTAATAAAAGTAATCATTATTTAATATTTTGTTTTATTAGATTAGCTATTTTGTCATTAATGCCTCTCACAGTCATTAAATCTTCTATATTTGCAGATTTTATATTTTTTAAACTTTTAAATTTTAGAAGTATCTTATTTTTTAATGCAGGGCCAATGCCTGG
>Ga0206130_10008701_pt1 | contig 10806 bp, 8 predicted proteins | sample Helgoland_Spring_9_FD_148637 | JGI IMG/M metagenome (GOLD analysis project Ga0206130, IMG submission 148637) | Pelagic subsurface seawater microbial communities from Kabeltonne, Helgoland, North Sea - Helgoland_Spring_Bloom_20160512_1 | ecosystem: Environmental > Aquatic > Marine > Epipelagic ...
GTTTTTATCCAATCATTCCCAGTTCCTAATGGAATTACCCCAAGTTTTATTTTAGATGGTTTTATATATCTTTGCTTCATTATTCCGTTTACAACATGATGTAAAGTTCCATCACCTCCAACAGAAATAATATTCCTATAACCTTGTTTAATAGCTTTATCAACAAGAATTACTTCGTGTTTTCTGTATTCTGTGAAAGAATAAGAAAAATTAATATTTTTTAATTTTAGAAAGTGAGTAATAGTTTCCCATGATTTTTTAAAATTAGTATTACCAGAAGAAGGATTAACAACAATAAAAAATGAATTTAACATAGATAACAATATAAAAGGAATATGTAAGAATGAATGATAATTGTTTAATTGTCTTACTTACATATATAATTTTGTATTTTTCTAAAAATATATAAAGATTGAAGATTTATGAGTAGAAAGAAAAAAATTTACAAAAAAAAAGGTAAAATAATAAAAGATTTAACTAAAAACATATTTAAAATACTTAACACAGATTCTAGTAAACATTATAATTACAAACAAATATCTGCCAAACTTGGTGTTTCTGATACTGATGGTAAAACACAAATCCTTCAAAAACTTGTAGAACTAACAGGATCTAAAAAAATTAAAGAAATAGATAGAGGAAAGTTTCAAATAAATAATGATAGAAAATATCACATAGGAACTTTAGATATTACATCAAACGGTAACGGTTATTTTATATCAGATGATTTTGAAAAAGATATATTTATTCCTTCTAATAATTTAGGAAAAGGATTACAAAATGATACAGTAAAAGCTTACATATACAAAAGAAACAGAAGTAATAAACAAGAAGCAGATATTGTAGAAATTATTGAAAGAGATAAAACATCTTTTGTAGGTGTTTTACAATTAAGTAAAAACTTTGGTTTTGTTATCTGTGATAACAATAAAATGTATACCGATATTTTTGTCCCTAGATCAAAAATAAATAATGCAGATCATGGTGATAAAGTACAAGTAACAATTACAGACTGGCCGGAAAACTCAAAAAACCCATTTGGTAAAATCACACAAGTATTAGGTAAACCAGGGGATCATAATACAGAAATACATTCAATTTTATTAGAGTATGGTTTACCCTACGAGTTTGAAAAAGAAGTAGAAGAAGAGGCTAATAAATTATCTTTAAATATCACTAAAGAAGAGATATTAAAAAGAAGAGATATGCGTCAAGATTTAACATTTACAATTGATCCAAAAGATGCCAAAGATTTTGATGATGCTTTATCTTTTAAAAAATTAGATAATGGAAATTTTGAAATAGGAATTCATATTGCCGATGTGTCTCATTATGTTCAACCAGATACAATATTAGATACAGAAGCTTTCAGTAGAGCAACTTCTGTTTATTTAGTAGATAGAGTTGTTCCTATGTTACCAGAAATTTTATCTAATGGTGCTTGTTCACTACGTCCAAATGAGGAAAAATTAACTTTTTCTGCTGTATTTGAGATAAATAATAAAGCTAAAATTATTAATAAATGGTTTGGTAGGACAGTTACTTATTCTGATAAAAGATTTGCATATGAAGAAGCTCAAGCGATCATAGAAACTAAAAAAAATCACGTGCCTTCTAATGTTTCAATTACAGGAGAAGCATATGATGTTAAAGAAGAAATATCTGATGCTATTTTAAAATTAAATGAATTATCTAAAATATTAAGAGAGAACAGAATGAAAAATGGAGCCATATCTTTTGATAGGGTAGAAGTAAAATTTAATTTAGATAAGGATGCAAATCCTGTTGGAGTTTATTTTAAAGAAGCTAAAGACGCTAATAAATTAATAGAAGAATTTATGTTATTAGCTAATAGAAAGGTCGCAGAATTTATAGGAAAAAAGAACAATCAACCAAGTAATAAAACTTTTATATATAGAGTTCACGATGAACCAGATATTGAAAAGCTAGCAACTTTACAAAATATTGTTTACAATTTTGGTTATAAAATGGATACACAAACCAGAGAAAGTACTACACAAAGTCTAAATAAACTATTAAAAGATGTTCATGGTAAAGCTGAAGCAAACATGATTGAAACTCTAGCAATAAGGTCTATGAGTAAAGCTGTCTATACCACCCAAAATATTGGTCATTACGGATTAGCTTTTAATTACTACTCTCATTTTACATCACCTATTCGAAGATATCCAGATGTAATGACTCATAGATTATTACAACATTATTTAGATGGAAAAAATTCACCAAAACAAGATGATTACGAAGTAAGATGCAAACATACTTCAAAGCAAGAAGAACTAGCGTCAAAAGCAGAAAGACAATCTATTAAATATATGCAAGTTAAATACATGCAAGATCATTTAGATGAAGAGTTTACTGGAGTAATATCAGGTGTTACAGAATGGGGTATTTATGTTGAAATAACTTCTAACAAATGTGAAGGAATGGTAAGAATTAGAGACATAAAGAATGATTATTACATATTTGATGAGAAACAGCACGCTATAGTAGGTCAAACAACTAAACATATTTATCAACTAGGAGATGAGGTAATTATTAAAGTAAAAAACACAGATTTAGAAAGAAAACATTTAGATTTTACACTTATAGAACAATAGATAATTGAAAAAGAAGTTTATTTAATAAAGATTTGATAATTAAAAAAAATGAAAAATTACACCCTATTACTTATTATATTAATCAATACATCATTATTTTCTCAATCTACTAAAACAACATCTCTTGGTGATTTTTATAAAATAAAAATATTTAATGGTATTAAATTAGAATTAATAAAAGACAAAGAAAATAAATTAGAAATACTAGAGGATAAAACAGATAAGGTTAGATTTAAAAACAGTAATGGTATTCTAAAAATAAGTTTAAAGTTTCCAGATAATTTATCTGTGAATGAGATAAAAGTTAAGTTATATTACAAACAAGATATCCAAGTAATAGATGGGAACGAAGGATCAACAATTACCGGTAACAACATCAATCAAACATATTTAGAAGTTAAAGCACAAGAGGGTGCAACCATCCAATTAGATATAAGCACCAAACATCTAAAGGTTAAATCAATAACAGGTGGTATCGTTCAACTTACCGGAAAAACAAAGAACCAAGAATTAGAAGTAGATCTGTATGGTGTTTATCATGGATATGGTTTAGAAACAACAGATAATACAACAGTAAAGTCTGGAATTGGGTCTAAAGCGGAGTTAAAAACTGGAGAAACTCTAAACGCTAAAGTAAGTTTTGGTGGGTCTATTTTATACAAAGGAACTCCAGAAGTAAAACAAACAAAAAAAGTAGCAGGCGGAATTATAAAGCAAATGAATTAATTCATTGAAACGTTTTTGTATCTTTGTTAAATAAAATAACAATTAAACAATGACTTTCAATATATTTCTTTTAGGTATGCCAAGCGTAGGTTCTTGGGTAATAATAGCTTTAGCTCTTTTATTATTTTTTGGTGGAAAAAAAATACCAGAACTTATGAAGGGTTTAGGTGGTGGTATCAAAGAGTTTAAAAAAGCTTCAAAAGACGACAAAAAGGAAGATGAAAAAATAGAAGAAAAGAAATAACTTTATTAAAAACCTAAGAGAAAAACTTAGGTTTTTATAATTTTACAGCAGTTCCTGAAGCTGTTACCATTAACATACCTCCGTTTTTACCAACTGTTTCATAATCTAAATCAATACCAATAATAGCGATTGCTCCTAATTTAGAGGCGTTTTCTGTCATTTCTTTTAAAGCAGTTTCTTTTGCTTCTCTAAGTACTTTTTCGTAAGAACTAGACCTTCCACCTACAATATCTCTTATACTAGCAAAAAAATCTTTAAAAATATTTGCACCTATAATAGTTTCGCCGGTAACAATTCCTAAATAGTCTTTTACAGGACTACCCTCAATAGTATTTGTTGTAGATAGCACCATAAATTATTTATCTAAATTTTTCTTGTTTTTTTTCATAGCTTCCCCAATCTGATTACTTGCTGTAAAGCTAGCAACCATATCATTTAACATTTGACTTCCTGCTTGAGGTGAGTTGGGCAACAAAATTAAATTACTGTTTGTTTCTTGACCAATAGATTGAAGCGTATCATAATGTTGCGTTACTACAATTAAAGCAGACGCTTCTTGTGAGTTAATCCCTACTTTATTTAAAACTTCAACAGACTCTTCTAACCCACGAGCAATTTCTCTTCTTTGATCTGCAATACCTTGCCCTTGAAGCCTTTTACTTTCAGCTTCAGCTTTTGCTTTCTCAACAATTAAAATACGTGCGGCATCACCTTCGTATTGAGCAGCTGTTTTTTCTCTATCCGCAGCATTAATTCTATTCATAGCCGCTTTTACTTGAGCATCTGGATCTATATCTGTTACCAATGTTTTTATAATGTCATATCCATACTCCATCATTGCGTCGTTTAACTCTGATTTAACTGCAATAGCAATATCATCTTTTTTTACAAAAACATCGTCTAATTTCATTTTAGGAACTTCTGCTCTTACCACATCAAAAACATATGAAGTTATTTGATCGTGTGGATAATCTAACTTATAAAAAGCTTCGTAAACCTTGTCTTTTATAACCTTAAATTGAACAGAAACTTTCAATTTTACAAACACATCGTCTAATGTTTTCGTTTCTATAATTACATCAAGTTGTTGAATTTTTAGACTCATTCTACCTGCAATTCTCTGAACAACAGGAACTTTTAGTTGGAATCCAGATTGTCTAATATTGCTGAAACGACCAAAAGTCTCTATAACAGCTGCTGTTTGTTGTTTTACAATAAAAATTACACCATAGAGAGCAAAAAAGATAAAACCAATAACAATAGGTAAAAAGAAAGAAGACATAAACGTAGTTTTAAGTGTTAATACTAAATAAATTTAGATAAAAGAAAGCTTATCTACAAAATAAGACGCAATAAAGAATTAATGTTACAGATTATGTAACTATTTCTTTTTTATAGAAGCGTTGTATTTCTTCCATTTTTTTAGTTGCTTTACAGATAATATTTCTTCTAGTTTTAAATTTAATTTTTTATTTTTTTCCTCAATAGTACTTATTATAGGTTTAAAAGACTCTGTTACTTCTTTATTAGCTATCTGAAGTGCAGTATAATCTCTATTTTTAATTGCTTCTTTTTGAGCAGCTTCCATTTTTGATTTTCCTTCCGAAAATAAAAAAGTGTTGATTCTTTTAATTTGTTTTAACTCTTTATTGTAGGAATTTAAAATTGAAGAAAATTTTGGATAGGTGTCTGAAGACTTCTTTATTCCAGTTTTTTTTGTAACCTTTTCTATGTTGTAAAAAATTAAACCAACAGCTTTTTCTACATCAATTTTTGGTGCTCTAGGCTGCTGTGCTGCTCTAGGTTGACGAGGCTGCATACTTTGTCTTCTATTGAACTGAGAATTGTATTGTGCTTCTGCAAAAAATACAGAAAAAAACAAAAAAATAAAAAGGACTTGTTTTATCATGATAGTGTGTTTATAATTTTATGTATACGAATAACAGACTCTTCCTTTCCTATCATTTCAATAATATCAAATAAATGTGGACCTTTCATATCACCCACCATAGCAAGTCGAAGAGGTTGCATAATTTTTCCAAAACCTATTTCTTTTGAGGAAATCCAATTTTTAATAATTTCTTCTATAGCAGAAGAAGAAAAATCGTCAATAGAGGAAATTAGAGAAGCCACTTCTTTCATTAATTCTCCTGTATTTTCTTTCCATTGTTTCTTGCTTGCTTTTTCATTGTAAGAAGAAGGTGTCTCAAAAAAGTAATTACTTAAACTCCAAAAATCTTTTACAAAAACAGCCCTTTCTTTAATAAGGGAAACAACTTTCTTTATGAAATCATAAGAGGAGTTTACCCCTTTTTCTTTGAGTATGATTTCATATAACCTAGTCAGCTCATCATTTGTTTTATTTTGAAGGTATTGCTGGTTAAACCAATTAGTTTTATCTAAATTAAACTTTGCACCTGATTTACTAACTCTTGAAAGTTCAAAAGATGCAATTAAATTATCAAGCGTAAAAAGTTCTTGATCAGTTCCTGGATTCCAGCCAAGTAAAGACAGCATATTAATGAATGCATCTGGAAAGTAACCATCTTCTTTGTATCCTCTTGAAACCTCACCTGTCTTTTCGTTTGTGTAAGCCAAAGGGAAAACAGGAAAGCCTAATTTGTCACCATCCCTTTTACTTAGCTTTCCCTTACCAACAGGTTTTAAAATAAGTGGAAGATGTGCAAATTTAGGAACAGGCCATCCAAAAGAGTTGTAGAGTAACACATGTAAGGGTAAAGAGGGCAACCACTCTTCTCCACGGATAATATGACTAATCTTCATTAGATAGTCATCAACAATATTTGCCAAATGGTAGGTGGGCATTCCATCAGATTTAAACAAAACTTTATCATCTAACGTATTTGTGTCTATATTTATGATTCCTCTTATTTCATCAGCTAAAACTAATGATTCGTCTTTGGGTGTTTTAAAACGAATTACAAAATCGTCACCATTTTCAATTCTTTTTTTGGTTACATCATCGGGCAATACTAACGAATTAATTAAACGACCTTTTTCTCTGTTGTGCCAGTTGTATATAAAAGTTTTGCCCTCTAATTCGTGTTGTTTTCTATGCTCATTAAGTTGATCTGATGTGTCAAAAGCATAATATGCATTCCCGTCTTTTACTAACCTTTCTGCGTATTCTTTGTAAATACTTTTCCTTTCTGATTGTCTGTAGGGTCCATATTTTTCATTTTTTCCAGGCCCTTCATCAAAAGGAATATTACACCAATTTAAAGAGTCTATAATATATTTTTCTGTTCCAGGAACATATCTATTCTGGTCCGTATCTTCTATTCTTAAAATAAAAGTACCGTTCATTTTTTTTGCAAACAAGTAGTTATATAAAGCGGTTCTAACCCCACCAATATGAAGTGGTCCTGTAGGGCTAGGGGCAAAACGAACACGAATATCAGATTTCATTTAATGTAAATTTAGATCACAAAGATACCTTTCTAATGTCATATACAAAAAGCATTTTATAGCGTACTTGTTTGATAAAAATCTTTGCTAACTATCTTTAAAAAGATATACATAAAAGTGTTATTTTTATTGAAGAATGCAATCACTAATAAATATTGAAAATAAGTTAGCTCTTTTTTATAAAAAGTATTATAAGAACGAGCTTATTAAAGGGTGTATTTTCTTTTTTTCCTTAGGTGTGTTGTATTTAATTATTACAATATATGTAGAGTCTTTATTATGGTTAAAGCCTGTAAACAGATTTATTTTATTTTGGATTTTTATTGTTATAGAGCTTTTATTGTTTTATAAGTTTATTCTCATTCCAATAATCAAATTATTTAAACTTAAAGACGGAATTAACAATCTTGATTCTTCAAAAATTATAGGGAATCATTTTCCAGAAATTAAAGACAAGCTTTTAAATCTGCTTCAATTAAAACAAGCTAATAAAACTTCTGAGCTTTTAATTGCAAGTATAGAGCAAAAGTCTGATGAGTTAAACCCTTTTCGTTTTTCAGAGTCAATAAGCTTTCGGGCAAGTCTAAAGTATTTAAAATATATATTATTACCGGCAGCTTTCTTTTCATTGTCTTTAATAAACGAGCTAAATTTAGATTTCACACAAAGTTTTAATAGGGTTGTAAATTATCAATCAGAATTTTCACCCCCTGCCCCTTTTACTCTTTCTTTACAAACGTCATCTTTAGATGTTGTTGAGGGTCAATCACATAAAGTTTTAATTACCTCTAAAGGAAAAACAGTGCCCAATGAAGTAAAAATAGCCTACAATAATCAGACCTACTTTACAAAGAATGAAGGAAAAGGAGTTTTTTCTTTTACGTTCTTAAATGTAATAAATCCGATAGATTTTTATTTTGAATCAGCAGGCGTGTCCTCTCCTTTTTACACCATTAATGTTATTAAAACCCCTCGAATAAAAAAAATAAAAATAAAATTAGATTACCCTTATCATACAAAAAAACAAGATGAAATAATAGAAAATACAGGAAACCTTTCACTTCCAGAAGGGACAAAAGTTGAGTGGAATATATACTCAAAACAGACAGACTCAGTTAGTTTTATTGAAGGTGAAAGAAGGCTATTTTTCAATAAATTAAAAGCAGATAAATTTAACTATAAGAAAAAGATAACAAGTAATTTAGAATACAAAATTAGTTCATCTAACACTAACCTTAAAGATTTTGAAGCGCTTTCGTATAAAATAAAAGTTATAAAAGACGAATACCCAACAATAACAATACAAACAAATATTGATAGTTTGTATGGTGGAGAGGCTTTATTTGCCGGAAAAGTATCAGACGATTACGGGTTAAAAAACTTAAAAGTTATTTTTTACGATCAAAGCAAAATAGACAAAGTCAATATAGTTCCAATAAAATTATCAAAAGAAAACACCCAAACATTTTTTTATCAGTTTCCAGGATCTACATCTATCAAAGATGGTGTAAACTACGAAATATATTTTCAGGTGTCAGATAACGACATCATTAATGGAAGTAAATCCGTAATAAGTAAAAAGTATACTTTTAGAAAAAAAACAAATGATGAGGTTCTTCAAGAGCAGTTTAAAGAACAAAAAGAAAGTATCAACACTTTAGAAAACATCTACGAAAACAATAGTCTAGATCAAGAGAAGCTTCTGAAAATTCAAAATGAATTAAAAAATAAAAAAGACCTTAGTTGGAGAGATAAAAATAAGATTAAAAAGGTAATTGATAGACAAAAGAAATACAATGAAATGATAGAGCGGCAAGCCAAAAAATTATATAAAGCTCTTGATAAAAATAAATTTAACCAAAGTAAAACCAAAAACTTAAAACAAAGGATAAAAGAACTATTAAAAAGCGACAAACAAAAAAGAATACTAACAGAGCTTCAAAAATTGTCAGAAAAAATCAATAAAGAAGATTTAATAAAAAAAGCTGAAAAACTTGCTAAAACTAACAAACAGAAACAACGGAGCCTTGAAAGTTTATTAGAATTAACAAAACGCTTCTATGTTGAAGAAAAAACAATTCAAATAGCGAACAAGCTAGAGGAGCTCTCTAAAAAACAACAGAATTTATTTAAAACTCAAGATGTTAATCTAGAGAAACAAAAAACAATTGGAAAAGAATTTAAGGATATATCAAAAGAATTAGATCAATTAGCTAAAGACAACCAAGGTCTTAAAAACCCAATGAGCCTTCCTGACTTAGAGGAATTAGAAAAAGAGGTTAAAGAGTCTCTTGTTAAATCTGAGGAAAAACTATATCAAAAAGAGAATGTTTCAGCAAAAAAGGAGCAGGAAAAGTCTTCAAAAAAAATGCAAGAAATGAGTAAAAAAATGCAAAACTCAATTTCGGAAATGCAGTCCAATAGTATCGATGAAAATATAGAGGACCTCAGGAAAATACTAGAAAACCTTCTCATTTTTTCATTTAAACAAGAAGAGTCTTTGTTGAGGTTTAAAGAATTATCCTCAGGACATCCAGACTTTGGGAAAGAACTAGCTAAACAAAATCAATTAAAGACATATTTTGAACACGTAGATGATAGTCTATTTGTATTATCTATGAGGTTGCCAGAATTAACCTCAAAAATTCAAACAGAATTAACAAATACACATTACAATTTAGATAGATCTTTAGAAAATTTTGCGGAAAATCGTTTTGATGGTGGTTCGGCTAATCAACAATACGTTATTACATCAACCAATATTCTTTCTGATTTTCTCAGTAATTTGTTGAGTAACCTACAGAACAGTAAAAATTCATTAGGCAAAAAAGGTAAAAAGAATTCTTTTAGCTTGCCAACTTTAATTGAAAAACAAAAAGGTATTTCAGAAAAGTTAAAAAACGGACTCCAAAAAAGCAAAAAAAAGGGTCAAGATGGTAATGAAGGGGAAAAAGGCAAAAAAGATCCTTCTGGTTCAAAATCTAGCTCTGAATTTAATGAAGGGGGGCAAAGTGGAGACATCTTTGAAATATTTAAACAACAGAGTTATCTTAGAGAAACATTAACTAAGATTATGTCTAGGGAAGGAGACCCTAACGGAACCTTTAAAAAAGCTATAAAATCAATGGAGCAGCTAGAAAACGAAATAATAAATAATGGTTTTACTCAATCTACGCTCAAAAGAATGCAACAGTTGGAATATCAATTATTAAAACTTAACACGGCGCTAATTCAACAAGGAAAGGAAAAGAATAAGAAAGCCACACCAAATACTTTAAATTATAAGAACAATAATTTAAAACAACTGCAATTTAAAAAGCAGTTCTATAACCAAATAGAGATATTAAACAGACAATCGTTACCTTTGCAGCAAAATTTTGAAAAGAAAGTGCAAAAGTATTTTTCTAAAAAAAACAAAGAGTGATCACATTTAATTCAGAAACATCTTTCACGCTTAAAAATCAAAAGAAGTTAGTAAAGTGGATTAGTGATGTTATATCATCTGAGGGTTTTCAGGTTGGTGAAATTAATTACATTTTTTGTAATGATAGTTACCTTAATAAAATAAACCAAGAGTTTTTGAATCACGACACCTTTACAGACATCATTAGTTTTGATTACACATTAGGAAAAGAAGTTGGTGGAGATATATTTATTTCAATAGAACGAGTTCTAGAAAATGCAGAAAAATTTAATGAAGTGTTTGAAAACGAACTATATAGGGTTATGATTCATGGTATTTTACACTTTATGGGGTACAAAGACAAAACAAAAAAAGAAAAAACTTTA
>Ga0206130_10008705_pt1 | contig 10805 bp, 8 predicted proteins | sample Helgoland_Spring_9_FD_148637 | JGI IMG/M metagenome (GOLD analysis project Ga0206130, IMG submission 148637) | Pelagic subsurface seawater microbial communities from Kabeltonne, Helgoland, North Sea - Helgoland_Spring_Bloom_20160512_1 | ecosystem: Environmental > Aquatic > Marine > Epipelagic ...
GTCAAAACGCTCTGAAGTTCCTACGAACTTGAAAGCCATCAAAACTGCTGAAATTGCTTATGAAAGTAATTTTGACGTGTTCGTTACGGCGGCCGCATATCCAGCATCACCTTCAAAGACCGTCCAAGTTTGGGTTAAAGGTTCTTCCGGTGGTTTCGCTACTTTGGGCTGGAGTCCAGACGGTGCTGTTCGTGGTTCTTATGCTGTTGCAACAGCTTCTACAGACTTTACCGCAACCGGTTTGTCAGACGTAGATGGTGACGGTACAAATGCAACATACGTTGCAACCAAATCCAGCAATGCGAATGCTCCAACAACTGCACCTGACGTATACTAAGGTTCAAGTTGGATTTTGAAATGGGTGCGATAGCACCTGTTCACTCGAACGCCCCAATTGGGGCGTTCGTTGTTTTTTAATGAGGTATGTGTGAAATATGGTTGGTTGATTGTATTGCTGTGTTTGCAACCGATATTGTATGCTCAAGGTTTGTTGGGTGGATTTGTATTTGATGATCGTTTTTTAATTGTTGAGACGATGGGACAGGTTTCTGTACAGGATATTTGGCTTGGAGGCTTGTGGGACAACAATGATCACCAGGCAAACTTTTACCGTCCGTTCTTTTCTATGAGTATTTGGATTGATCAAATGCTCTTTGGCAACAATGCTTTTGGATATCGTATCCACTCGTTGTTGTGGCATATGCTCAATATTGTATTGTTTGCGCATTGTGGATCACTTTTGTTGAACGAATCACAGGCACGTGTTGCGACTATTATTTTTGCAACGCATCCTTTACTTTCAGAAGTTGTTTTTTGGATTTCAGCTCGAAACGATACAATGGCAATGACTTTTGTATTGGGATTTTTGTGTGTTTTGTATGCAGATTCCAAGTCTGCTCCATCGCGATCCAGAGTGATGGCATTGTGTTTCCTATTTTTATGCGGATTGTTATCCAAAGAAAGCACTTTGCTCCTTTTTATACCGGTGCTGGTTTATTCGATCCAACATAAAAGAATACAGATTCTCAGTGCGATGTTGATCATTGTTGTGGTCTTGTTTGCTTGGAGATATCGTCTAGGAGTGCATGCACCTTCTTTAGATCCAGACAACATCCTTCTATTCTGGTCTAAGATTGTTCCGTTTACGGTGGATGGCTTTGGAAGACTTTTGTTTCCTTGGCGATTATCTCCATCGAGTCCGTTGGCTTGGTTGACCGTTACATGGTGGCAGGTTGGATTGGCACTGTGCACCATCGGTATGTGTGGTGTCTGTATAAAGAAAAGTCAAGATACTTTCATGTGGATTGTATGGTTGATGGCCAGTATTGTGATTGCTTTGCCTGCCATTATTTTTACGGGAAATTTTGGTGATCGATATTGGTCATTGGGGTTAATTGCCTGGTCGTTTATCGTTGCACGAGTGGTTCCGTTGAAATGGGTTTGGATTCCCATTCCTTTTTGGATGGCCCTAATATTTTTTCGGGGTGTGGCTTGGCAATCTGATTTGGACTTTTGGGAACAAGAAGTGGTTCATTATCCCACTCCATATGCCAAGGTATCTTTGGCGTTGATTCAATACAATCATGGAGATCTAGAGAATGCACTACAAGGATTTTATGAAGGATTAACCGAGGAGCCTCCATATGTTGAGGGAGAGGGGTGTATGTCTTTCGTATCTTCAGTCTTGTCTCTGGAGGGGGCAAAATCTGCATTGGAGGCTAGTGACTGGGCTGTGTCTAGAGGATGCGAACAAAATGGCAAGATGATCGGATTACGGGCTGTGTTATTGGCAGGATTGGGTCGTTGGGAAGAAGTGAATGCTATTGTATTGGATGAATGGAAAGATCCAACGCGGCGCTTAGATGTTGTTCGGACTGTTGTGTTCGCACGAGAAGAAAGGTGGTCTGATTTTTGTCGTGAGTGGTATACTTGGTCTGATAAAAATAGATTGTTGCAACAATTGCAGGTGTTGTCTCCGACTCAGTTTGAGAATACAGATTGGGTGAAAACCACATGTACAGTCAAATAGTAAAAGGATAAAGAGTAACAGATGTACGAATCGAAAGGAAAATTGATGGGTTCTGTTTTGGGAATCTTGGTTGGTTTACCACTGATTCACGTTGCTCATCAAGGTGCAGATCGAGAGCGATTTAAAGAAACGCAGACTGAAGATCGATTTTTCTTGCCCAATCCAGAAGTTACGCAAGCATTATCACTTGGACAACAAACTATGGTGTCGGATTTGTTGTGGATACGAACAGTGTTATTTTTTGCAGACTTTGCTTGGGACTGTCGAGAAAGAGAATCACGATGGCTAGCAAGTATGATTCGTACAATGACAGTTCTAGATCCATCTTGGCGTACATTGTATATGTATGGTGGCAATATGTTGGGTGTCTGTAATAAAGTAGATGAAGCCGATGAGATCTTTGAATTGGGGCATCGAAATCTACCTGAAGACTATTATTTTCCATTTGCGCTGGCGATGAATGCGTATCAAGAACACAAAGACTACGATGCTGCAGAGCAATGGATGAGAATTGCTGTCACCAAAGAAGGTGCGCCATCATGGTATCGAGCAGCAATGGCAGGAGTAATCGATGAAAAAGGTCAGCGTGAAGCATCAATGCGCTACTTGGAAGAGGAACTACAAAAGGAATTGAGTCTTTCAGTACGAGATATTACTGAAGAACGTTTGCGTCTGTTGAAGCATGAAGCGTATACAGAGTTGATACAGCAGCAAAAAGATCAATTAGAGTTGGATTTGGGGCGTTCGGTTTGGGATGTTGAATTGTTATCAATAGAGTATTCGGATCCTTTTGAAAAAGGGTGGGTCATTTCCGCGGATGGAGTCGTTCGTTCAGCAGAGATGGAGCGTCGACAGGCAAAAAAATCTCGGAATGAAGAACGTCGTCGTTTAAAACGATCGATGCCGTGAAACAGGTCCTTCGAAATATTTGGAGACTGCCTTTGTGCCCATCTAAAAATATAGATGGGACGGATGTATTGATAGCCCTAGGCTCAAGCTTGGGCGATCGGAAATCCAATCTACATCGTGGTATTCTACATCTAATGCATGATCCCGAGAGTCAAGTGTTGCGTTTGTCTTCTGTCTGGCAAACGACGCCAGTTGGAGCCGCCAAAATACCATTTTACAACATGTGTTTGGTATTGCGAACACGGCGTTCGCCGGAAGATTTGATGAATTTGTTGTTGTCTATTGAACGAAAATGTGATCGGTTAAGGGGAGTGCATTGGATGGATCGAACATTGGATTTGGACATTATACTGTATGGATCTCAAGTTGTAACAACAAGGTCTTTACAGATTCCACATCCTAGAATGAAAGATCGTTCCTTTGTGATGTTGCCAGCAGTCGAGATTGCGGGGGATTGGATTTGTCCAAGTACATCGTGCTCTTTAGATGCGTTAACAGAGCATTCAACCATTGGAATGTGGAGAGTTGGTCGATTTGTGATTGCGACTTTATGATCAATGCAATACCTGTGAATTTACACGATGAGACATGGAGACTCAAATGAAAATATTTTTAGACACAGCAAACATTGAAGAGATTCGACAAGCACACGCATGGGGTATTATTGACGGGGTGACAACAAATCCTTCATTGATAGCCAAAAATGGCAAAGACTTCATTCAAACAATCTTTGAGATTGCAGAATTGGTTCAAGGTCCAGTTTCTGCTGAAACGATAGCTCAAGATACTGCTGGAATGGTCCGTGAAGGAAAATTGTTGGCACAGATTCACCCACATATTATTGTTAAGATTCCATTGACGCCAGAAGGAATCGCAGCCACAAAACAGCTCAGTGATGAGGGGATTAAAACCAATGTAACGTTGTGTTTTCAAGCAAACCAAGCGTTGTTGGCTGCGAAGGCTGGGGCAACGTACATTTCTCCATTCTTGGGTAGATTGGATGATGTGTCCAATCAAGGTGTGGGTCTGATTGAAGAGATTGTACACATTTATGAAAATTATGATTTTAAGACACAGGTATTGGCAGCGAGTATTCGTCATCCGAAGCATATGGTGGATGTTGCTTTGGCAGGTGCTGATGTTGCGACATTACCCTTTGCAATACTTAAAAAAATGTTTTCACATCCTTTGACAGATGCAGGGAATGCTCGATTTTTGAAAGATTGGGAAACAGTTCCCAACAACAATATTGAACAGGCTGTACAAAACTGGCTCGCTCAGCGATCGTAATTTAATTACGGTGATTGTTGGCATGGTACAGTAAAGTACAATAGAATTGAATGAGTATTCATTATTGAATGAATTTCATTCAATTTTTGCACTGTGATTGTATGTCAAAATCCAAAAAAGCCATGTCCAAGAAAGAAAATCGAAAAGAAAAAAAGACCAAACTTATCCTTGAAAAAGCAATCGTTGTGATTGCTGAGAAAGGGTATCATGCGGCTACTGTTTCTGATATTGCCAAAGAAGCAGGGGTAGCAGCAGGGTCTATTTACAATCACTTTGACAACAAAGAACACATCTTAATCCAAATATTTGAAGTGAAGATGGCTGAACTCACTGAGTCTGTTCGTCAAGTCGTCTCTACCCATACTGATCCTGTTGAACAAATTCGGTTGTTTATTGCACATCATTTTACGCATTTGCAACGTAGTCCAGATTTGGCGCAGGTATTTCAAGTAGAACTTCGTCAGTCACAGCACTTCTTTAAAATGGATTATGAACCAAAACGCTTATTGGAATACCTAGGTGTTCTCCAGCAGGCTATCGCGTTGGGACAAGAACAAGGTGTTTTGGATCCAACATTGGATCGCAATTTGTTGCAGTGGTCTATTTTTGGCGCGATGGACGAACTGTCGACAAATTGGGTTTTGACCAGTCGTCAAAATCGAAAAGCGTGGCCATCTGACTTGAGTATCTTACCAGATCAGATTGTACGGATGTTCATTGATGGTGTTCGAGTACGTTCTGAATAAGTATTATAGACAGACTGCGAATCTTGGGCTAAGAATAGTAAATTTCGGATGTTTTGGTGAGAGTTGGAACACGAAATACAGCATGTGTCGATTGGACTAGAAATTACAGGTTTAATTGGATACATCAACAGTGTATTGGATCACTGGTCCATATTTGAAATCTAATATTTGTTTCATCATTCGACAGGGAGTTGTTGTGAAAATTGGTGTTTGTATTAAACCGGTACCGAATTCAGATGCGCGGATTGCCGTTGCGGGTTCTGGAGATGGCGTTGACAAGAGTGTCTACTCAAAACTCATGCTCAATACGTACGATGAGTGCGCGATTGAGGCAGCTGTTCAACTTAAAGAGAAAGGCATAGCCGAAGAAGTTGTTCTGTTTTCAGTGTGTTCGTTGGATAAAGGCACCAAAGGGCAAATTGTAAACGCGCTTGCCAAAGGTGCTGATAGAGCAATCGTCGTTGAAAATACAGAGTTTGCTTCAGCAGATTGTTTGGGTATTTCGACAATTCTGGCAGCGTTGGCTAAAAAAGAAGAAGTGGAAATCTTACTGTGTGGAAAACAATCGATGGATGGTGACAATGCACAAGTGCCGTCTATGCTTGGAGAGTTGTTGGATTGGGCAACGGTTACTGTCGTTTCCAGTTTAGAAGCCGAAGGTTCTGAGTTTACCGCTCACAAAGATGTTGGATCAGGATCGACCGCTGTCGTGAAAGGTTCCTTTCCCGCTGTGTTTTCTTGTGATAAAAATCTCAATAAGCCACGTAAACCGAATATGAAAGCCAAAATGGCTGCCAAAAAGAAAACCATTGAACAACTCACACTTGGGGATTTGGATGTAGCTGAAGATGCTGTCACCAATGCCTTGGTTTCTGAGGTTAACTGGACCCTTCCACCAGAGAGAGGGGAATGTAAGTTTATTGATGCTGGAAATGTTGAAGGAGCAGTTTCTGAATTGCTCAGTTTACTCAAAAACGAAGCCAAAGTACTGTAAGGAGAATCACGATGTCTGAAGGAATATTGGTAATATGCGAGTCTGCAGATGGAAAAGTCAAAAAGACTGCATTGGAATTATTGGGTAAAGCAAACGACCTGTCGAAAGTACTTGGAGGAAGTGTTTCTGCTTTGCTTGTTGGGGACGGCGACGCAGAGGGATTGGGTGCATATGGTGCGACAAAGGTATTTCAAGTGTCGGGAGATGCTCGAAATGTAGCATTGTTGACTCGTGCAGCCCAAAAGGCTATCGAAGAAGCCTCTCCATCCGTTGTATTGGGTGGTGCAAGTGCATTGGGTAGAGATGTTTTTGCAAGATTGTCCGCTCGTTTAAAAGCAGGTTTGGGTGCTGAGATTACTGAGATGCGTGTGGAAGATGGTACCTTGGTTGCCATTCGGCCACAGTTTTCTGGCAAGGTGTTTTCCGAAGTCAAGATCTCCACTGAACACAAATTGTTTACGGTGCGTCCGGGTTCTTTTGCCATGCCAGCAAAAGGGGATGCTCGGGCTGAAGTGGTTCAACTTAGCGTTGTTGAAGAAGATTCGGATACTCGATTGACAATTGTTGAAGTGATTCAATCTGAAGCGGAGGTTGTCGATTTGACGGAAGCCGATCGCATCGTATCTGGTGGTCGTTCTGTTAAAAGTAAAGAAAAGTTTGATGCATTGATTCGTCCATTGGCACAAGCATTGGGTGCTACGGCAGGTGCTTCCCGTGCTGCAGTCGATGCACATTATGCTGAGCATTCAGAACAGGTAGGACAAACTGGTAAGGTTGTGAGTCCTGCGCTGTATATTGCCTGTGGTATATCCGGTGCAATTCAACATCTCGCAGGAATGAATACATCCAGGGTGATTGTCTCAATCAACAAAGACGTCAATGCTCCAATTTTTAAGCATTCTACATATGGTATTGTTGCTGATATGTTTGAGGTTGTTCCTGTTTTGACGAAGGCGCTCAACGGGGGTGAAATACCGGTTGTCAACATGTCCAAAGCGGAAGCAACAGCAACTTCACCAGCGGCAATGGCCCCTCAAAAGAGTGCTGAAGTTGTTGTAGAAGCAACCAAAAGTCCAGTCAAGGGATCCGTTACTGAAGCAAAGAAGCCGGTTAAGAAGATGAGTCTCAAAGAGCGCTTGGCAGCGAAACGTGCCGCTTCAAAATCAGAGTCGGCTAAGCCTACCGAAGTTCAGAAGTCGGTTTCTAAGGTTTCAAAGCCTGTAAAATCTAGTCCACCAACCCCATCTTCTGTTCAACAATCTTCTGCTGCGCCTGTTGCTGGAACAGTGATTTCCGTTGATGTTGAAGGTTTGCGTGCAGAAGTGGCTGAACTCAAACAACTGGTGCACTCCCTACAAGGTTCAATCGCTTCATCTGAAAAGAATCTGACGGCAGATTTGAAGAAGTATGTAAAATCTACTGAGGACGCTTTGAAAAAGGATTTTCAAAGAGGCGAGAAGAACGCCCGGTCTTTTCAAGAGGGTGCTACTAAAAACATAGAGGGTATAGAGCGTTCTGTAACCAGTGAAGTTCGCCGAATTCGCGAAAAAACACGTGAAGCAATGGCGAATGAAGGTGCTGAGAGTCGTGCTGCAATCTTTTCTTTGAAGGGCTCTGCTTCTGCGAGTATCGTACTCAATATTTTGACCTTGATTGTCTTGATCGGTATGTGGATGACAACCTGTTGAGAACACTCTGTTTGTCTAGAAGGGAATGGTATTGTTGTGTAACAAGATCCAAAGCATGTGAAACATGGGTGAATTGCCCATGCCACATGCTTTTATTGTGATAAACTGTCTGTGGGTTGAAGTAGCCAATTTTAAATCTGCGGATTGTCGTTAGATCAAGTGGCACAGAGGTAAGTTTATCCATGGTCATCACTGAAGAAAAGGTTCTCAAAGCGCTCAATGTATTGGCGGAACAGAATCAGTTGACATTGTTGGTTCAAATTGTCGAGAAGTGGGGTGAGAAGAGGCCCAAGACTTCAAAGATGGCATACATGCAGGCAGAGGCATTTTGTAAACTGTGTTTATTGGACTACGCATGGCAACGACTGCGATTGGTTGATGAAAATCCAGAAAAGAAGTCCTTACAGGTTGAAATCCTTCTTCAAAGAGGCTGGGTTTCCCAAGCGCATAAGATGCTGATTATGTTGCAGTCGTTGAATCCTCAACATCCTAGTTTAGAATCTTTTCACAAACGAATCCGTCAGGGTGTGAGTACTCCTTCTCAGTCTCAAGCCCAAGAAATCATTCGCCGAAATGATCCTCAAGAGTTGTATCGTTTGGCCGAGCAATGTCTGTGTTTTGGAAAAAGTCAAGTTGGTCAAAAAATACTCATGCATCTGTTACAGCGAGACATTAAAGAATCTCAACAGGCAAGCGTAGAGTACATTCCCAATCCGTATATTCAGCGATTGTTGTGGGCTCATAAAGGAGATTTTACTTCTTCGCTTAGTTTGCATGCATTGTTAAATCAAGTGTCTTATCCTGAAGACGCAGGGAATGTGATTGAAGCAACAGTGTCTTTGACAGAACTAACGGCTCACAGTAAGCGACAACTGCCATCTTCAAAGGCCGGTCGTAAGCACAGTCCATTTGTTGGGTTGTTTAAGGGTGAAGATACTCAAGTGACGGTAGCAGAATTGACAGCCGAAGTAACCAGTGCTTTTGTGTTTGCAGATCGTCAAAATGAATCTACACAACAAATGGATTCTTTCTTGGACGAAGACAATGGCACTGTAGCAGTTGATGTGATTCAAGAAGACTTAGATGAGGATGTGTTTGAAGCAACGGGTGCATTTGATAAGAGTCAATTTTTCAAAGAAGCGAATGACGATGAGGTGATTGTATTATTGCGTGGAGAGACTCATACGTCAGAAATATTACACCCAACACAAACCGTTACGACAACAGAACCTGTAGAAGTTGAAGTTGTACAAAAGGTCCCACAAGTGGATCCCGCTTTGGTGAGACAGAATCAAGAGTATCGTCAAAATGAACCTGTGAGCAGTGGTAGAAAACCAAAGAGTGAAGATACGAAAGTCATACAGGGTGCCATCTTTGCAGTGGTGGTATTGCTTATATTGGTTGTACTTGCAATGTGGGGAATTCGAAAAGTGGCTGCCCAAAATCTTTTGAGCAGAAGTACACCAATTTTGTTGTCAGCGGATCCACAACAAATCAATCAGTTAAAAACACAGTTGGAATTACAGGTGGACAAACAATGGTTGAGTCAACAAATCCACATGGAGTTTTTAGCGCTATCATCATATGTATATTGGCGAGATTTTGGTGGTGATGTATCTTACTATGAACAATCACAAAATGTGTTGAATGAAATACCAGATTTGAATCTGGGTTGGGTCGGAAAAATAGCGCGTGTATTTGTATTGATGGATCAGCTGCGTATAGAGGATGCACAAGTGTTGTTGGATCAAATCTCTGAGAGAGAACACGATTTGGTAAAATGGACTCAGTTAGAGTTGGTATTGCGCTCGGATCAATTTGCTGATGTAACTTGGGATTCCGAGATTATAGAGTATCCTCGTGTGTTGGTGACTGCTATAGAGCAAGATGTCATGGTACCCGATATCGAATCTCAAAACGCGTGGATACAACTAACGTCTCTTCAGCAGGAGTTGGGTCATATGTCAGCCGAAGAAGCATTGGTTGTACTTGATGAAATACAAGTCAAACAATGGGACCTGGGCAATGATCAAAGAGCCTTGTTGTTCTTGTTACAATCGTTGTTTCAAGAGAACCAAAACAGTCCTAAAGCAAGATTACTTCGAAAAAAAGCATATGATATAGACAAGGACAATTCCAATATTCAGTTCTGGTTGGGACTGGATTACTTTTGGGGAAATCAACCCAAAGAAGCAATGACACTTTGGGGGGCTTGTTTAATACAACGAGAATCTTGTGCTTCGGGGTATACCTTTGTAGGTAAAGAATTGGCTTTGGATGAAGAGGTTGTTGAGCAATTAAGCACTTTGTCAGACCAAAATCCACACAAGAAAATACTAGAAGAATACATTCAAACAGGTACAAGTGGTCCCATCGCTAATTTCTGGAAGGCATCAACGGTTGATATAGAAGATGATTTTTGGATTCAATTGGAAAGTGTCAAAGTCGATTGGATGAAAGGGCAGAAAATGTCTGATTCACTTTGGTATTCGGCGTGGAAAGCCCACAATGAATATCAAATGGGAAGATACAAATACGCTTATCAGTGGGGATTGAAAACAATCCAACTGTATCCAGAGTACACAAGGATGTACGAAATACTGGCACGATCAGCAGAACGTTTAGACAAAGATGCAAAGCCATTTTGGACGCAGTATCTGAGTTACAACCCCAAAACATCTCAGATTGAAAAGGCCAGAGCAGCCGTTGAAGGTTGAAACGGTTGTGTGAACCTTTGAATTAAGTTTACTTTAACAGTTGACTTTTTATGTGTTTTTGAGTAATTTTCATGATTGAAAATGACATTGTAAAACACCATGGAGGATCACATGTCTTTGAAAAACCTATCCACTTTTGTAGCACTCGCTGCATTGGCCACTGCTTGTGGTGAAAAAGAAGAAGATACTGCTGTCGTTGAAGAGCCAGCATCTGAACCTACTTCTGAGCCTTCAGGCGAAGATACAACAAGCACTTATGAAATCACCCCAGATAGTTTGTTGTTCTCATTCATGAACGGATATGCAGCAAATGACATCTCTCCTGTAATGTTTGCAGGTGCTTCTGAAGCAATGTCTGGTTCTTTCACATTGATTTTGTTTGATTCAGCTGCTAGCGACTTCTGCGCTATAGATTGGATCTTTGACATTGAC
>Ga0206130_10008713_pt1 | contig 10796 bp, 10 predicted proteins | sample Helgoland_Spring_9_FD_148637 | JGI IMG/M metagenome (GOLD analysis project Ga0206130, IMG submission 148637) | Pelagic subsurface seawater microbial communities from Kabeltonne, Helgoland, North Sea - Helgoland_Spring_Bloom_20160512_1 | ecosystem: Environmental > Aquatic > Marine > Epipelagic ...
CCTTCTCCGCAGGTTTAATACGCGGCCTCCGTAGTAGGTCAGCAGCACATTGCCCAGGTAGCTCAGTCGGTAGAGCAGGGGATTGAAAATCCCCGTGTCGGCGGTTCGATTCCGTCCCTGGGCACCAAAAACTGATACCCGATCGTCTCTTGTGTGTAATCCCAAAGCCGTTGCGCCTGCACATCGTCTGCCGCCCAGGGCTTCACTTTAGTCAGTTTGCAGTTGTACCAATAGCCGCCTGTCTGATCTGCCACCTTGTCGTTGGTGCAGAGATAAATCGATGTCTCGGCGCCTTTTTGCGGTCCGCGGAAAAACGGCTTTAAAACGATGGGAATGATTTTTGCGAGGAGTTCGCCGTGCTGCTTGCCGATATCAGTCGCCACAGCACCTGGGTGCAGGCAGTTTACCGTGACCCCCTTACCCGCCAATCGCTGCGAGAGTGTTCGAGTGAAGAGTATATTGGCCAGCTTGGAACGACCGTAGGCTTCGAAGGTCTTATAACTCCGCTGCAGCTGAATATCGTCAAATCCCATGCTTTTCACGAAACTGTGCGCACCTGACGCCACATTGACGATCCGCGCGCCGGGTGCGGCTTCGAGGATGGCTGGCAGCAACAGCCCGGTCAGCAGAAAGGGCGCAAAGTGATTAACCGCAAGGGTCTCTTCAAAGCCATCGGGAGTTTCCCTGCGGTGAGAATTAATGAGACCCGCATTGTTCAGTAGCACGTCGATGGAGAGTCCAAGATCCAAAACCGAGGCCGCAGCAGTGCGAACACTTTGTAGGCTCGCCATATCCATCTGCACCAGATGAGGCTTGAGCCCGCCTCCACTCTCAATGGCCTCTGAAAGCATCAAGCCTTTTTCGAGGTTACGGCATAGCAGCGTGAGCTGAGCGCCCTGGGAAGCCAGACTCAGTGCAGCCGCCCGCCCAATACCTGCCGTAGGCCCGGTGATAACTATATGCTTCGGTATCGTGCTCAAAACAGTAACCACTCGGTCGTAATTGAGCGGTGAACTAGCGCACTATGCTCGCAACGCAGACACCGGCCAATCACCTTCGAAAAGTCGGTTGGTCGGGCCTTGAAACCGCCTATATCAATAATACTCAAGACCAGCAGCCCCCCTTGGGAAATCATATGAGCTCATGCTCTACGCTAAAGAATGCCGTTGAATTATCAGGGTCGACGAAGTCTGCCTCAGCAGCTAAAAACTCGGCACCCCGCTCTCGCATTTGTGGTGACCCAAGCCCAGCGAGATAGTCTTCTTCCGACTCCCACCATATCTCGGCAATACCATCATACTCCCGGGTCATACCCCTGATGTCCCGCACCAAAGCGTTCAGCTGGGTATCCAGCGTATGGCTCTGAACATATTTTTTGACTCTATAGCTCTTTGCCACTTCCATAAAATGCGGCCCGTGGTGATTCAACCAGTGCTCCTGAAACTCCTCACGGGTCATATCCTTGCGTCGGGAGATACACATTACCAGCTTGATCATTATCTCAATCTCTATCGCGGCGCTTCCTACAAGCTATCAACAGATTCGTAAGCACTGGGCGACATCACAGGTAAGATCGCAACGGGTTGTTGCAACCTTTTCACCTCTATGGTCAAACTAGGCCGCAAGAAAAGCAATGGGAATTTACTGATAGGCGCACTGCCCGATGATGGCTAGAACGCCTGAATCATGACACTCATGTATCGGCAAATAAGCTTGCAGCTCTAACGATGAACAGGGTCATGGCCAAAGTCAGAGCAGTGAGGCTCATTGTCTTTCCGTAAGATCCCTTATATGACATGTCACTCCAAGCTACCTTAATACACCGATGTACCCCCAATAGCGCATGCGTGCTGCGCGTAAAATGCGTATTGTGGGTAGCGTCGAGATTTACCGTAAAGCGATGTTCTGTTGCTTAATTTGGCCGGTACAATCATCGCAGATGCAAATCATGGATCAAAAAAATAAGGGTGCCCCATGGCTATTCAAGAATTCATCGCACCAAAATCTCTCACGGAAGCTCAGAGCGTCATAGCCCGTGGTGGTGACGCCGCTTGCCTCGCCGGGGGCACCGATTTGCTGGTGGGAATTCGCTTGGGCATGCGCGACCCCAACCGCGTTATTGATCTTAAACACATTCCTGAGTTGACGGCCCTAGAAGTTGGCACCGATCAGCTTTTCATCGGCGCAGCAGCTTCCGCTTACGATATTTTGCATAACAGCGAGATCGCGAGCCTGTGCCCGGGTCTTGCAGATGCTTTGGATTTAATCGGCTCTACCCAAATTCAAGGGCGTTGTTCGGCCGGGGGTAATCTCTGCAATGCCTCCCCCGCCGCCGACAGCATACCGGCGCTAATCGCCAACGCAGCGGTCTGCAGAATTTTGGGGAACTCAGGCGAACGCATGCTACCGGTGGAAGAATTCCTCGTTGGCCCAGGCCAAAATGCTCTAAACGACGATGAGCTGTTGGTCCAACTTATATTGCCCAAGCCTGCGCCAGGCACCTCCGACACCTATCTCAGGCTAACCCCAAGAACCGAAATGGATATTGCGGTGGCGGGCACTGGAATCTCAATAACGCTAGATACCGCAGGTGTCTGTACCGCAGCACGGGTTGCCATTGGCGCCGTTGCCCCAACGGCGTTGCTCGTTGAGGCCGCAGGGCAAGCATTAATTGGCTCAAAGCTGGAAGACGAAGCGATTGACAGTGCCGTTACTGCAGTCCGGGCTGCAGCAAGTCCCATTTCAGATAAGCGGGGCACCGCTGAATACCGAACGCATGTGGTGGGGGTACTGGTGAAAAGGGCCATTCAACGCGCGCAGGCACGAATTAACGCGGGAGCAAAGGCATGAACACACCACTCAACAAACTTCCTATACAGGCCGTCATTAACGGTGAGCCCAAAATGTTCTTGGCCGCTCCCGGGCAGGTTCTAGCCGACGTACTGCGGGACGAGCTCGAACTCATTGGCACCAAGATTGGCTGTAATACCGGCGATTGCGGCGCCTGTTCTGTACTCGTCAACGATCGACTGGTGTGTTCCTGCCTTGTGTTGGCTGCTGAGGTTGAGGGACAGTCCGTACAAACCATCGAGGGTATTGCCGACGGCGCAGTGCTCCACCCCGTACAACAAAAGCTGTTGGAGCATGGCGGGTTGCAGTGTGGCATTTGCACGCCCGGAGTTGTGGTCGCCGCCAAAGCGCTGCTCGATAGCAACCCCAACCCCACCGAAGAGCAGGCCCGGTACTGGCTTGCAGGCAACCTGTGTCGCTGCACCGGCTACGACAAAATCATCCATGCAGTGCTCGATGCTGCCAAAGTGATTCGCGAAGGAGCTGCCTCATGAATGCCAAACAGGAATTTAGGGTTATTGGCACTCGACCAATTCGCCCCGACGGCCTAGACAAAGTGACCGGGCGGGCACGCTACGGTTCAGACCTCAACATGCAGGGCCAAATCTACGGGCATATTGTGCGCAGCCCCCACGCCCATGCAGTCATTAAAAGCATCGATTGCAGCAAAGCCCTCGCTATGGAAGGCGTGTTAGCGGTCATGACCGGCGCCGACCTCGCCGAACCCGGTAATACCGTTTTAGGCAGCGGCGAAGGCGCCATCGCGCTAAAAGATTTGATTCCCATGGTGATGTCCCAGGGCAAGGTCTTGTTTCATGCCCAAGCGATTGCTGCGGTGGCGGCGACAACATCGGCACTGGCGGCCGAAGCGGCAGCGGCCATTGAAGTTGTCTATGAGGTGCTACCCGTCGTTACAAATTGTCGCGATGCCCTCGCCGACGACGCGCCTATTTTGCACGGCGATCGCTTTCCTGATGGCAAGCCCAAAGAACCCACTAATCTGGCGGCACACATTACGATGCAAGTCGGTGAACCCGACGCCGCTTTTGAGAAAGCTGATGTAATCGTTGAGCGCACCTACTCGGTACCCATGTGCCATCAGGGCTACATAGAGCCCCACGCCTGCGTCGCACAAGTCGATGCCGCAGACCGGGTCGAGCTTTGGTGCTCTACGCAGGGGCACTTTACCGTGCGGCAATACACCGCAGGGGTTACGGGTATTGGCCTTGGCAAAATCCGTGTAACACCCTCGGAAATTGGTGGTGGCTTTGGCGGTAAAACCACCGTTTATCTAGAGCCCATTGCGGTTTTACTGGCTAAAAAGTCTGGGCGGCCGGTAAAAATGGTTATGGATCGTGGCGATGTATTCCGTGCAACTGGCCCGGCACCCGGCGCCGAAACGCGCGTTAAGCTTGGTGCTACCAAGGACGGTCGACTCGTAGCGGCCGATGTCGATTGCCTCATGGATTCCGGAGCCTACAACGGTAACCCCGCAGGCATTCCTGCCTTTATGGCGACCGCCTGTTACAAATTTAGCGATGCCCGCTCTACGGGCCGTTCGGTGTATACCAACAAACCAAAAATACATGCCTACCGAGCACCCAGCATGCCTCAGGTCACCTTGGCCTTTGAGTTAGTCATGAATGAAGTGGCCGCTGAGCTGAAAATTGACCCCCTCGAATTTCGTCTCATCAACGCCGTAGAAGAGGGCGACGTCAATATGATGGGCGCCCCCTACAAACGCATCGGCCTTCGTGAATGCCTGGAGGCGGCGCGCAGCCACCCCCACTACCAATCGGCTGTTGCAGAGGGCACGGGGCGAGGCATTGCCGCGGGGTACTGGATTAACGCAGGAGGCCAATCGAGTGCCACGCTCAATGTCAGTGCCGATGGTCACGTAGCCCTACTCACCGGCAGCCCAGATATTGGTGGATCCCGGGCGTCAATGGCGCTAATGGCCGCCGAGGTTTTGGGTATCCCCATTGAAACCATTCACCCTCAAGTGGTGGCAACAGATGCCGTGGGATACTGCGATGTCACAGGAGGTAGTCGCACAACATTAGCCACAGGTCAGGCGGTGATTCAGGCCGCCGATGAACTGGTGGCAGAGTTGTGCCGTCGTGCTGCCCTCGACTGGAATGTGCCGGAGAGCGACGTGGAGTGGTCAGAGGGTGCTGCGCACCACGGTGAGCAATCTTTAAGCTTCGAAGATTTTGCGAGCCGCGCCAACGGTATGGGCGGACCACTCACGGTATCGAGCTCCCTCAATTCGACCAGCGCCTCACCGGGTTTTGGCGTGCACCTCTGCGATGCTGAAGTCGACAAAGAAACCGGACGTACCACCATTACTCGATATACGGTTGTCCAAGATGCCGGCAAGGCCATCCACCCAGCCTACGTGGAGGGTCAAATGCAAGGGGGTGCCGCTCAGGGCATTGGCTGGGCGCTTAATGAGGAGTACGTCTACAACGATCAGGGGGTTTTGGAAAACCCGGGCTTTCTCGATTACCGCATTCCCGTAGCTTCAGACCTGCCGTTTATTGATACCGTCATTGTTGAGGTTCCTAACCCCCTGCACCCCGTGGGTGTCAAAGGTGTCGGGGAGGTCCCTATCGTCCCGCCAATGCCGGCGGTAGCCCAGGCGGTGTTTGATTCTGCCGCGATCCGAGTCATGAATTTACCGCTAAGCCCTGCCAAGGTTGTCGCCGCCATTGTCGAGGACACTTAAACCAAAAGTTTGAGTGGCTCTAAACCTGACGCCGGTAGTTTATAGGGGCGCGCCTTAATAGGCGTTACTTAGCAATGCCGCTACCCTGCCCCGAGGCATCGCATCTCAACCACCAAAGAGCGCCAGGGGCTGTGACAAAGAGCTAGAAAGAACTCTTACTTCATGGTGCTTGCCGCGAAGTACCGCACTAACAACAAGGTCATCTGATGACGGGACCCCGCTACATGCTGTTGAGTGCCCTCGCGTTTGCGTTTATGGGGGCCATGGTGAAGATTGCCAGCGAACAAGGGTTGCCGCTGTTGCAGATTATTTTTGTCCGCGCCCTTATTTCTGTCTTCTTGTCCTTAATCGACATTCGTCGCTCTGGTGCACACCCATTGGGAAAACAGCGGGGCTTGCTTCTGGCCAGGGGCCTGGTTGGGTTCTTATCGCTTATTGGCGTGTTTTATGCCTTTACACATCTGCCCTATGCACAGGCTACCGTATTGCAGTACTTACACCCCGTTTTTACCGCAGGTCTCGCCTTCTGGTTTCTTGCTGAACGACCTTCATCCTCGACACTTATTTGCATTGCCCTAAGCCTTCTAGGCTTAGTCTGTATGGTTTCACCGTATTTTCTCACCACAAATACCGTCGTGATACCGATAACGGCTTTACTCGCAGGGCTCGGCGGTGCTTTTGGTAGTGGTGTTGCCTATACCTTGGTGCGCAAGTTAGCCACGACTGAGCACCCCTCGGTGATCGTGCTGTATTTTCCCATGGTCTGTATTCCTGCCACGCTATTACTGGGCAGCAATAATTTTATTTGGCCCGATCAAATGGGCTGGCTGGCGCTCATTGGCGTGGGCTGCTTTACCCAATTGGGCCAGTTATCTCTCACCAAAGCCATGCAAACTGACTCGGCCAGTAAGGCCACCAGCTTGAGTTATCTTCAAATCGTCTTTGCAGCCGGTCTTGGCTGGCTTTTATTTGAAGAAATTCCTGCCACGGCCACGTTTATTGGCGCTGGTTTCATTTTAATGGGCGCGCTGATCAGTGCGGGAATACCATCGAAACCCCAGAAAAAGGCCCACGCCAGCAGCCGCTAATCAAGGGGACATCATTGGCCTGGCCTCGCATTACTGTGCTTTAGGTCGATGCATGACGGGCCCGAAAATTTTTTCCGCTTACTGATACCCTCGGGCAAACCATTGGTGAAAATGATGCGTGGGAACATCCATAACCGGCGAGAACACACCGCCCTCAAAGGCATGAGAAGCACGTCCCCGCTGCATGCCTTCAACCACCGAAATGTCTTCCGAGAAAACCTGCGACCATGCCGCGTGCAAACTCTGACGTCGCGCCAAAGTTGCATCGCCCAAAGCGTCATCTCCCGCGTAGAAAAATCGGAGCCGTTCCCGGGTTTTATCCGGGGCATCAGACGTCAGAATAATGGCAAAGAAATGGTCCGCTTGCAGGCCCAATAATACATTGGGGTACAGCGACAGATACTCCCCGGTTTTTAATCTTTCGTTGTCCCAGTGGGGAAACACGGGCAGTGGAGGCGCATCGCCCCGGCCTAGGTCATAGCTATGGGTGCCCTGACCCGAGGCAACGTTATCTACTACAAGATTGTAGTGCTGCGCCAAGGGGGAATAGCTATTAAGGTCGGGATGGATGGAAGGCAAGTGGTAAGACTCACAATAGTTTTCTACCGCCAGCTTGTAGTTGCAGTTTACGGCCAGCTCCAATGCACCCGACTCACCCGGGTCACTCACTAATATTTCTGAAAAATCGTCCCCTGCCAGCGCCTGCCAGCGCTGGGTAATCGATTGAAACTGCGTTTCAAGGGGCAGTGCTTCACCCGATAAATTGATGAAAATAATACCCAGATACTCTTCGCTGCGAACCTCCTTGAGCCCATGTTGGCCGCAATCAAAGCCCGCTACCTCATGCACCCCCATGCCACCGATATTCGGCGTCGCCTTAAGCCTTCCCGTGAGATCGTAGCCCCAGCGATGATAGGGGCAGCGAATCGTTAACCCCGATGGGGTGCTTTCGCAGACCAGTTGCATGCCGCGATGACTGCATACATTGTGAAAGACCCGTGATCGCCCCTGTTCATCCCGGACCATAAATAAAGGCAGCCCCATAAAGACAATAGGAACCGTCACCCCTGTCTCTGATACCTCACTGGCAAAGGCCAAGGCGGCCCATGTTTGCGCCAGAACATGATCACGTTCGAAAAGCCAAAAATCTCGATCGGTATAGGCAGCATTCGGAAGCCCTCGGGCTGCGCTCAGATCGTCCTCGATCAACGAGGGTCTGTGGGTGAGCAGATTAGTTTTCCAAAAGCTCGCGTCACTCATAGCAGCAGCCTTCCGTATGGGTATAAACGATATTCATATTTTGACCCCTGCGCCTCTTTGGGCGCTCAATGGCCCCGCTCATGGTGTTTAAGATTCCATGAAGGGCTTGCTAAAACCTTATCGATTGCACTTTTTATTATTGTTGAACAGCGGTCCGGTAAATATTCAACTCCAGGGAAAAGGGCTGTTTGATACCGGGTGTAACGCACCCTCCTCATAACGCGACAGCCGGAAAGGCTTGAGTAATTCTGGCGATCCACCACAAATTTTGTCGGCGACTAAATCACCAACACCAATCATTTTGTAGCCGTGATTGGAGTCAGCAATCACAAAGCAGTTGTCACAGACCTCATCAAAAACGGGAAAACTGTCGGGTGTAAATGCACCAATACCGCCAGAAGGTTCTGTCTTAAAAAGTGGCGCTGTACCGGCAAAGCGCGACTGACAATGGGCCAATGCGGACACCCACATATCGGCAAAATCGGCACCCACAACAAACTCTGGAGAAGCAGGACCGTAGGGGTCCACGGCGATCTCGCTGATCGGTTTGTCCACAATAAAGGGTGCCGCACCCCCCTGAACACCACCAAAATGAAAATCGGGTTTGTAATAGATGCCCCACATCTCATCGGTGATCAAATGTCCGCCCTCGTCGGAGTACAGCGGTGCATCGGTGTCTACGTGGATAACAGGGGGCATTGCGCCGTCTTGGGTTACCTGTAGCTTAGGATCAACACCCAACGTGCCCTCCTGCAAAGACCAGTAAACCCACATAGGAATATTTTGTGCCAGGTCACCGGTGTCCGGATTCTTAACCGCAACGGTCGAAGGTAAGTCGAGCATGTCCCAAAACTGTGGCGCCCAAGGCCCTGCGGCAACAACCAGATAGTCGCACTGAATCGGGGCTTGATCGGTATCAACAGCAAGCACCGCTCCGGCAGCATCCCGAACGACTCCCGTCACCGTAATGCCCGTAATAATGCGCACACCCAAGGCCTCGACCTTGGCCGCAAGGCCAAACATAGCGCGGCTGTTGTTGGCGTAACCCCCGGCTTTTTCATGCAGTACCGAAGTAATGCCTTGGGCCCGCCAATCAGGAAACAGCGTTTTCATATAGGCCGCACTAGCGGCAGCGCCGTCGATAAAAACTGACTCGTAACCAATCGCCTGCTGCTGCTCATGAATTGACGCAACGTCCTCACGCATGGCCTCGCAGCTAATCTGCATATAACCCACCGGATGATAGCTGTAGGTCTCGGGGTCGCTCTCCCAAACCTTCACTGAGTGCGCCATCAGCTCCCGCATAGCCGGTTGATAATAATTGTTGCGAATAACTCCACAGGCAATACCGGTAGCCCCGGCACAAATTCCAGACTTGTCGAGAATGATAATGTCTGCACCGCTGCCACGACCGCTTTGCTCCAGCCGTTGTGCAAGATGGTATGCGGTGCTGAGGCCGTGAATACCCGCACCAACAATAACAAAACGACTACTTTTAGGGATCATGGCACCACGCCCAATAAGCATAAAACGGAGAGGCTACGCCTGCCCAAAGAGGCTGGCAATACACCAATCTAACTAAATTTTTCGCATCATAATTTCGCGTCTTAATAAAACCCGCTGTCGTGTATTGATGCCTGTATTACGCGACCCTTTGAGCCGTTTGCAGGTATCTTTAGCCCAGTGGGTAGCTACGGTCAGGGGGTTCAGACTTTGACCCGAGGTAGCCTGCGTTGTTACTGTCAAAAAAAAAGGAACCCACTCAAGTGACCGATTTATATCATCTAGCCTACGTCAGCGATGTCATGCTCGAGACTTCAGATCAAGAACCTGCGCAGGCGCACTTAGACGGTCAGTTACGAGAAATTCTTGATACCGCAAAAAGGAATAATCGGGAAACAGACGTTACCGGAGCTCTGCTGTTTTCGGGCAGCCATTTTGCTCAGGTTCTAGAGGGTTCAGAATCTGCTATCAACGATCGGTTTAGAGCGATCTCACAAGATACACGACATCACAATGTTACTCCGCTGCTTTATGAACCCGCGGGAGAACGACAGTTTAAAGGCTGGTCAATGGCGCTGTGCATGCCCGAGGATCTAGAATCGCTCCCCGCCCTAGTAAGATCTAAGCCCTCACCCGGAAGCGTCGAGGCCAGCGATCTGGGTAAAGGCCTTATCGCTTCTCTGGCCGCAGCTATCGGTAGACGGGCTAATAGCCGCGTCTAAGTGCGGTTTCTGGATTGTTACCGTTGCTCGCTTGTTAACAATAAAGGGCAACCTCGGTTCTTGACACTGCAGTGCTTGTCATCAGGAGCTTGTCACTGTGGAATACTGCCTAGCAACATCGATGCGCCTAGATACCTAGGGGAGTTTTAATGGAGCCACACGCAACCCCATCTGATCATTTCACCGAGCAGGAGCGGCAGCGTTTACGCCGATTGTTAGATGAAGATGACATCCGAAAACTCGCTATCAAATACGCGCACTCTTTAGATCAAGGCGATCTTGCCCCGCTGCGCGACATTCTTACCGACGACATCTGCTGTCACTTTGGCCCCTATGGTGAATGGCAGGGCCTGAATTCTGTTATTCAAAACTTTGAACAGGTGTTTTTAGACCTTGGGGGTGTACCCTTCACCTCAATGCACGCCGGTAGCGGCCATTGCATTCACTTCCTAGACGCCAATAAAGCCACGGGGCGCCGTCAGCTCATGGATTTTATGACGACCCGGCCCCCCAAAGACAACCCTGTAATGTGGCTAGCCCTCTACGATGAGGCCTACCAACGCACCGACAACGGCTGGAGAATTTCCTCAATCTCAGTTGAGTTCTTATGGCCGGAGCGTCATATCAGTGCGGAATTCTCCAATA
>Ga0206130_10008719_pt1 | contig 10791 bp, 10 predicted proteins | sample Helgoland_Spring_9_FD_148637 | JGI IMG/M metagenome (GOLD analysis project Ga0206130, IMG submission 148637) | Pelagic subsurface seawater microbial communities from Kabeltonne, Helgoland, North Sea - Helgoland_Spring_Bloom_20160512_1 | ecosystem: Environmental > Aquatic > Marine > Epipelagic ...
GCGGCTCTGGTGCAGAACCATTTGCACAAGGATCCGTTCACCGGCACGGTTTATGTGTTCCGCTCGAAACGTGCCGACCGGCTGAAGTTGCTGTATTGGGACGGCTCCGGCCTGGTAATGGCGTATAAGCGGCTGGAAGATCACGTGTTCAAATGGCCCGCCATTTCCAATGGTATGATGCGGCTGAACCATGCGCAGTTCGAGCCCCTGTTTGCGGGGCTTGATTGGCGCAAAGTTTATGCATTGGAGGTGCGCCCACCGGCTGCGGTAGAGTGAATCACAGCGGCGTTTAGGCGGGTATTTACAGACCGGTTTTGCTATAAATCGACCATGACAAATGCCGCTGATCTTCCTGATGATATTGATGCTTTGAAAGCTATGATCCTTGCTTCTCGAAGCGAACTCGAGGATCAGAACGGCATTATCGAACGCAAGGAAGATCGTATACAGTACCTGGAAAAGCTGGTGGCGGACTTTAAGCGGGCATTGTTCGGGGCGCGTTCGGAAAAGGTCAATCCCGAGCAATACGAACTGGCACTAGAAGATATCGAAACGGCTATGGCCGCAATCCATGCCGAGGATGAGGCGATTGATCCGCCCAAGTCAAGATCCGCACCACGTAAATCCAACCGGGGCCATCTGCCCAAGCACCTGCCGCGCGTCGAGCAAATAATCGAACCGGATGACATCCAATGCAGCTGCGGGGCTCAACGTCAGATCATCGGTGAAGATACTTCCGAGCGGCTCGACATCATCCCCGCCCAGTTCCGTGTGATCGTGACCCGCCGCCCCAAATATGCCTGTCGTTCCTGCGAGGCGGGCATTGTGCAGGCCCCGGCCAAACCCCGCCTGATCGAGGGCGGCATGCCAACCGAGGCAACCGTGGCCAGCGTGATTGTCAGCAAATACGCCGACCACTTGCCGCTTTACCGCCAAGCCCAGATATACAGTCGGCAAGGTGTTGATCTGGACCGCTCCACATTAGCATCCTGGGTTGGCAAGGCCGCATATGAACTGCGGCCCGTCTATGATTGCCTACTAAAAAACCTCAAGCAATCCAGCAAGCTGTTCATGGACGAGACCACCGCTCCGGTGTTGGACCCGGGCCGAGGGAAAACGAAGACGGGCTACTTCTGGGCCCTGGCTCGCGATGACCGGCCTTGGGCTGGCGAGGCTCCTCCCGGTGTGGCCTTTACCTATGCACCGGGGCGCGGCGGCAAATATGCGGATGATATTTTGCAGGGCTTCAGCGGCATCCTGCAAGTGGATGGTTATGCCGGTTACAATCGGTTGCTAAAGCGCACCAGTCAGGACGTGCAGCTTGCCTATTGCTGGGCGCATGCGCGCCGTAAACTCCATGACGTGGCCAAAGCCAGTGCTGCTCCGATTGCGCAGGAAGGTCTGAAACTGATAGCCTCCGTCTACCGGATCGAGGCCGACATCAAAGGCCAGCCCGCCGACGCCCGCCTTGCGGCCCGCATTGAGCGCACAAAGCCAAAGCTGGAAGCATTCGAGAGTTGGCTGGCCCAAAGCCGCGCCCAAGTCTCGGCCAAGTCTCGGCCAAATCCCCGACGGGTGAGGCCCTCAAATACATTGCCAAATACTGGCAGGGCCTAAACCTGTTCCTCACCGATGGCCGTATCGAGATCGACAACAACCCCGTCGAGCGAACCATCCGCCCCATAGCCCTAAACCGCAAAAACGCCCTGTTCGCAGGACACGAAGCCGGTGCCCAAAACTGGGCCATGCTCGCATCCCTGATCGAAACCTGTAACTTGAATGCAATAGAGCCGCACGCCTACATCACAGGCATCCTCACTGCCATCGTTAACGGGCACAAACAAAGTGACATTGAAGACCTGCTGCCGTGGAATCTTAAGGGCTAGGTGGGAACGGGACACCGCTTACGGTATATTGAGATAGGTGTTGGGTAGTTTTGGTTGCCAGCATGGTCTACTTCACGTTGGAATAAAGCATAAAATGCATACAGACCAATGTGTTACGCACATGATATGGTTGATAATGGCGCACCGGGGAGGCGACTATACCGAAATATAGTTATTTTTTATCAATACTTTATGGGATGCCTATTTGAGGGAAGCGGTCCCAAAAACGGTCCAGCGAGTAACAACCGAAATCATCACTCGCAGGTTCAGTTTTTCCAAATTACTGTCACGCTTTCTAAGCTTACCCTTGTAGCAGGCTCAGCACATTCTGCTTGGATGCGTTGGTCTGTGCCAACATCGCAGTTGAGGCTTGCTGCAGGATCTGGGTTTTGGCTAGCTTGGTGGTTTCCAGTGCTTGTTTTATTGCAACTGTATAATTAGATACTGATACTGATACTGATACTGATAATTGAGCAACCAAAGGCTTACAACTTAAAGAATAGAACTGCCTTGAAAATAAGTTATCTGAGTGAACATTTCTGTTGTAAATTTAACTGATGGTTTCAACTCACCTGAAAACCATCTATTGGAAACATTCGAAACGCTTTGCTTTGCTTAAAATGTTATTCAATAATTCGAAGCCGTGATAAAATTAAATCATTGATTCCGCAGAAAACCTCTCATACTGATATGTGAAAAGGTCTATAAAAGCACAAATACTTCTTTACTCCACCGGCATCAAACACAGAAATTAGAAAAACATGAAAAGCCGATATTAATTACAGGAATAAATGGTTTCATCGGCTCACATCTTGCCGAACGACTTTTGAAAGAAGGCATGCAAGTGCGCGGGATTGTGCGGCGACCAAAAGCTGCAAAATGGTTGGAAGAAAAAGGTGTTGAAATAGTTACGGGTGATTTACTTGATGCCTCCACAATAAAAAGCGCAGTGGAGGGTTGTTCAATTGTGGTTCATGCTGCCGTGTACAACGGAGGAGCCGCCGGATCAAAAGAACTTGAATGGCGTACTAATGTTGAGGGTACCACAAATGTCCTAGCTGCTTGCAAAGCGTGTGACATAGAGCGAATAGTTTATATCAGTAGTATAGCCGTTTATGGTATTAATACCGCTCCTTTACTTGACGAAGGCATGCCCACACCTCCAGTTGGAGAACTATATCCAGACTGCAAAATTACAGCAGAAACAACTGTGCGTGCCTCCCATCTGCCTTACGTGATTGTAAGGCCTGCATACACATATGGTCCGCGCGGTGGGGCGTGGACCGTTAGCATCGTAAATCAAATACTGCGGGGTTCTAAACTACTCGGACGCGACGACGGTATCATTACGCCCGGCTATATTGATAATGTAATTGATGGCTTATTCCTGACAATAACGAAAAATGCAGCAATTGGTTGCACATTCAATATTTGTGATGATTACACTGTGACTTACCGTGAGTTCTTTTTGGCATATGCACGCATTTTAGGTCTCAATAGCATGCCAACCACACCGCAGTGGATCGTAACTCTCAGGCGATCAGAAACAGGTTGGTGGCTTCGCAAGCGCATTCGTAAAATGAGAGGTAGGGAACAACCTGGGAAGTGGTCATCGCAATTCAGGTTCAACCCATCACAATACAGTATCGAGCACGCCAAGGATACACTGGGTTATTCTCCAAAGGTAGATTTTTTTGAAGGGTTACGGCGGACTGAAGATTGGTTACGTGAAAATAATTTTCTAAACTCGTAAATCAATATTTCAACACGAGTGACGATGACGTCGATAGAAAACACTTATGAATACATAAAGAAGCGATTGGGGTTTTTAGAACCAATTGTTAAGGAGCTTCTGGGTAGAGAGAGACAACTTAAATGATGAAGAGAAAGAACACCGACACGCAGTTCCAAGCGCTTGGACAGTTGGGTACCAAGCCTACTAAACTCGGGACCTCGGAAATGGAAAAGCTCAGTTATCAAATATTATGAACACAGAAAACTAACTTTAGGCGTTGAACAAACACGATTTGCCAAAAGTTTTCAACACGGATAGTCGTATGATGTTAGCCAGCTCTCAGGTGGTTTGACCCTCCACTTTACCCCGACATCCAGTTGCTGGCTCAACGCTGTGGAAGGCTTCTTCGCCAAACTGACGAGGCGGCGGTTGAAAAGAAGTGTCTTCCGTTCCCTCATCGACCTTCAAGCTGCAATCAACCGTTTCATCACCGAGTACAATGACAACCACGCCAAACCATTCAAATGGACAGCAGATCCAGACAAAATCATCGCACCAAGAAATCGGGGGGTCTAAACGTTGGAATCAATCCACTAGATCTGCGTCAGTACGACCTTGCCCGTGCAGGCTATGAAACCGCCATTGCACTCGCTCCAGATTATATTCTGCCGTATGTAAACTTAGGGGTCACATTGTCTCTCATGGGGCATTTCAGCGAAGCGCTTGCACATTATCGGAACGGTCTGAAAATTGACCCAAACGACATAAAATCCATTATCTACATAGGAAATGCGCTGCAGTTCAAAGGGGATTATAAAGCCGCAGTTGAGAGTTACAGAAACGCAATTGCGCTCGCACCAGACTGTGCTGAAGCCCATAACAATCTGGGCAATGCGCTAGAAAATCAAGGCAATCTGCAAGCTGCCGTTACAAGCTATACTCAGGCGCTGGTGTGTGAGCCCAAAGCAGCTCGGAGCAACATGTTCCTCAAAGAACCCGACTGACAAACAATAAGACGTGCTTGTATTCTCACCAGTGCCAAGTGCATTCCGGATATGGCCTAGCAACTTTTACAGCGCCAACCAAACAGGACAAAGGATGCAAGTCTGCGGCGCCTTCAGGAAAACAAGTTCCCGTATTCTTCACGCAAGCGATTTTTTTGCACTTTACCCATAGTATTTCTAGGCAGTTCCGGCAGCACGATCAGCTTGCGCGGATGCTTGAAACGCGCAAGATCCAAACCAACCGTGGCACTGATCGCCTCTAGGTCAGGTTGACAACCCTCTTGTGCAACCAAAAACCCGACCACGGTTTCACCAAAATCCGAATGCGGCACACCAATCACCGCACTTTCCAAAACAGCAGGTTGGTCATCCAGCAAAATCTCAATTTCTTTAGGATAAATATTATAACCTCCCGAAATAATCAAATCCTTGTTGCGGCCAACGATCTGGACATAACCCTCTGCATCAATCAAGCCGAGATCTCCAGTGATGAAAAACCCGTTTTCGCGCAGCTCTTCGCGGGTTTTTTCAGGCATTTTCCAATAGCCTTTAAATACATTGGGGCCCCGTACTTCGATCTGACCAGTCTCACCATCAGGCAGCGTCTCGCCACTTATCGCGTTGGTAATTTTCAACTCGACCCCCGGCAAAGGCATGCCGACCGTACCGGCGCGGCGCGCGCCCTCATAGGGATTAGAGGTGTTCATATTGGTTTCCGTCATCCCATAGCGTTCAAGAATACGGTGCCCTGTGCGGGCCACAAACTGATCATGGGTCTCTGACAAAAGCGGCGCGCTGCCAGAGACAAACAAACGCATATGGTCGACCAACTCTCGGTCAAATCGTCCGTCACCCAGCAACCGAGTATAGAACGTCGGCACCCCCATCATTGTCGAGGCGTGCGGCAGGTGTTGCAAAACTTGATCAAGATCAAACTTGGGCAGAAAAATCATCGAACCACCCGCAATTAGCGTAATGTTGGTGGCTACAAAAAGCCCATGGGTGTGGAAAATAGGCAGCGCATTCAGCAACACGTCACGGTCGGTAAAGCGCCAATAGCCTGCCAAAGTTTCAGCGTTAGACAACAAGTTGCCTTGGGTCAACATCGCACCCTTAGAGCGACCTGTCGTGCCAGAAGTATATAAAAATGCCGCCAAATCATCAACATCGCGATCAACGGTTTCAAACGTTGCGGGCTGCTGCGCCGCCTCGGTTGCAAGGGTCCCACCACCATCGGTATTCAGAGTTTTCAACTGCGCGCCAGCTGCGTCAGCCACCGGCGTCAACGACGGCTCATTGCGGCTGTCACACAGCATAATCTTTGCGCCACTATTTTCGACAAAATAGGCAACTTCGGCAGCAGTATAGGCGGTATTGAGAGGCAAAAAGACAATACCACTTTGAACACAAGCGGCATAGACCGCCAAAGCATGCTCGGATTTTTCGATCTGAACGGCCAAGCGGTCACCGGGGGTCAGCCCCGCGTTTACCAGCGCATGCGACAGACGTGCCGCCCAGCACAGAAAAGCATCGTGACAACGGACCTGCCCGTCAGGCAGCACAAGAAATGGCGTTGTCTTGCCAGCATGCCTACCAAACAATCTATCATAGAGCGGGTTTGCCATCTGTTTTACCTTTCGTCGCCACGAAAGAGCGAACTTGCGCGGGCCAAGGCCATGACATTGGCAGTAGCTGTTATTTTTTGAGTTGCGGCAAATTGTTCATGATTTTGCGCCACTTTATTGAGATCATACAGATAATTAACCATCGTACCGCCCGATTGCTCCCGGCCATTCGCTGAAATATCGGCATCTGCATGCACCGCATGGATCATCGCCCCATTGCCAAGATGGAACCGCGCCACTGGATCGAAAGGCAGACCATTTTTGGTTTTGGCATGCAATAAATAGTATGCGGCAGTGCCCGCCGCCTTGGATGAGGTTTCAAAATTCTGCGCCTGCGCCTCTTGATCCAACCAGTTCTTAAGTTCCGGAATCGGTGACAGCGTCACAAAGATGGTCAACCCTGCGTTTTCAGCCGCCAGATCAGAAGCAACTTGCTTGATCAACGAGTTGCCGAACGAAATACTGGCAAGTCCAGCCTGACAGTTAGAGATCGAGTAAAACACCGCCGTATCCGCCTCTTCAGCACGGGTCTCTTCTCTGTCCTGAGCCAACAGAGCCTGTACCGAGCTCGGCGTCCCCTTGGTCAGGGCAACTTCAACGAAAATCAACGGCTCATCCGGCATGGCTGGGTGGAAAAACGCAAAGCAGCGCCGATCCTCCGGCTCCAGCCTGCGGCGCAAATCTTCCCAACTGTCGATTGCATGCACCGCCTCATAGGCAATGATCTTTTCTAGAATATGGGCCGGGCTTTCCCAGTTGATCGGACGCAGCACCAGAAAACCGCGATTAAACCACGAGGCAAAGAGATGCTTGAAATCGAGGTCCAGCGCCGCCAGTGCCGGCGTTTCGCGGGCCAGACGCAACAAATCGGCGCGCATACGCACCAAGCGACCTGTCGCCCCCTGCACGCGATTGAGCCTGCGAACCAGCTCTTGGCGGCCGGGTTCAGATTCTGCCATAAAGCTGTGGTAACTTTGTTTGGACGGTGCTTTTTCATAGGCATCCAGCGCACGGCGCACGGCATCTGGATCAATATTCATCTCCGTTGCAATATGCTTGAAAAATGCCAGCTTGCCGGCATCGTCCATCTCTTCGAATCCCGACAGGATATCCTGCGCCAAAACCAGCCCCGAGGTTTCTCCCGTCGAGCCGATTAATGCGCTTGCCAGCTCTTCAAGCGGGCGCGTGACTGCCCCGCGATTGGAGGGTTGCCGGTAGCGCCGTTCAAACACTGTGGATAAAAGATCGGCGAGAAAACTCAAAAACTGACCCCCTGCCCGCATCGGGCAACCATATAGCGAGCCCGGGAAACACACGCGGCAAGATAATTGCCAAAACCATGCTGACGACGCATGGCAGCGACCCTGTCAAGATCGTGCGCACACAACTTTTATTGGCGATAGCATTGATCACATACAGGTTCAACCCTGCCGGTTGCAAGATCAATCCAATTTCCATATTGATGGTCAGAACCACGGCAAACCAGATCGGATCAAAACCAGCCGACAAGATGATCGGCAGCAAGATCCACGCCGCCATCAAAATCACCGCAGCCGACAGTAAAAAGAAACCCGCAATCAGCAAAAAGATATTCACCGCCCCCATCAGAACCCAGCGGTTCACATCAAGCGTCCTGTTCCATTCAGCAATCGACTGGGTAATATACAGGCTTGACAGCATATAAGAAAATACGTCCGCTGCGGCGATAGTGAACAAAATCATCACGCTTTCGTTGGTACTGTCGCGCAGCAGCACCCAAAGAAATCTCGGGTTCCAAAGCTTATAGATCACCATCGCAATAATCAGACACATTAAAGCACCGACAGCTGCGGTTTCAGACGGTGTCGCAATACCGCCATACATCGCATAAAGCACACCCAGAATAATTGCCAAATACAGCAATACCCGCGGCAGAATCTCGAACCGCTCTTTCCAAGTGTACGCGCGGGAATTCAACAGCGCCGCATTGCCCGACTTCCAAGTCGGATACAGAGACCACGCCATAAACAATCCCACCAACAACAAGCCCGGGATTACCCCAACCAAGAAAAGGCGGCCGATCGAGGTTTCTGTCGCAATCCCGTAGACAATCATAGTCACCGACGGTGGGATCAGAATGCCCAGCGTGCCACCTGCGGCAATTGACCCTGCCGCAACCCCATCGGGATAGCCGCGTTTGCGCATCTCGGGGATGCCCATTTTTCCTCTCGCAGCACAGGTTGCAGGGCTGGACCCGGATATCGCCGCAAACAGCGCACAGGCCCCCAGATTAGATATAACAAGGCCCCCGGCATCCGTGTCAACCAACGCTCTAGTGCCTCATACAGATCCGCACCAGCCCGCGTCGACGCGATTGAGGAGCCCATGATGATAAAAATCAGGATCGACACCCCCGAAAACAGCACTAAAATCGTGGCCACCGCCACAAACGTACCAAGAAAAAGCGGATCTATCAATTATCATCCAGACCAAAGAGAGGAACAATTTTAAGCAAAACAGCGTCGAGATCAGCAATAAGCCGCAACAAAAACATCGTAAATCCAAGCGGCAAAGCTGCATAAGGCATCCACAGGCGCACCCCCAAACTGTATCTGAACGCCAGCCTCTCGACCAAGTGTAATGCCAGTATTCATACCCCTACCACAGCATAACCACGACGATCAGACATGACATCAAAAGGGTGAATATCGCCAGCGCCATAAGGGCGCGCAGCGGCAGGGATAGTGAAATCAGGTCAACATTCACATGTTCGCGCAATCGTTGAACATAGGGCAGACCGATCAACGTTGCCGCCACAACCGGATAGATCACAGCTTAAGTTTGCCAGATAGTCGAGCCATTCAGTACAAACCGAACAAAGATCATTTGACAGATGATGACCACCGCCGACACGATCATCGCCGCCAAACACCACCCCGCGAGTGTTGAAATTGCCGCAACTGCGCGCAGAAACCGATTGTCTCCGATCCGCGTTGTGACCACTGAACTTTGGCCAGACATGCTGTTTTCATTACCGAGTATTTATAAGAGCAGACGGCGCCCAGAGGCGCCGCCTGACAGGTATTATTTTTCCAGTGCTTCGTCGACTGCCAGCGCCATATCCAAAAGCACTTGCCCGTCTGGAACATCAGAGACGAACTTTTTGTAAGACGTTTCTTGCGCAATTGCGCGCCAGGCTGCGAAATCTTCCGGTGACATATTGGCAATCTCAACGCCCGCCCTAATTGAAGACTTTCACCGATGCAGCATCCTGTTTCTTGACTTCAGCCAACTAATAGGCCTCGGCATTGGCAGAAGCCACCAACAATGCGGCTTGTTGCGCGGCATTTGGCCCCTCAAAGGCGGATTCATTTATCAACAGCGGCTGATACATAAACCAAAGAGCGACATCACCTGCTGATGTATATCATTTGACCTGTTCGTAAATCCGATAAAAAACAAACGAAGACGGTGATGTATTTGCCGCATTCAACTCATCAGTTTGCATCGCGTTGTAAATCTCAGGTGATGCTATCGAAGCGATTGAGGTACCGGCACCGGCCAACATCTGTTCAAACGCCTTGCCAGCTGCGCGGGTCGGAAGACCGGCGACATCTGACGGTTTAGTGATACATTTTTCTTTTCCAACAAAGCCACCTGCCAGATAACCGTGGACCAGAACCATTACCTCGTCCGCGGCCATTTTTGCCTCAAGCTCTTTGATAAACGACGATACACTAAGGCGCGCTGCATGATCGTGATTTTCAACCAAGCCCGGCATCAATGTCAGTTTATAGGCCGGTTGCTCACCGCCAGCATACCTCGGCGGCAGTACTGTCATATCAAGCTGGCCTCGGCTGAGCGGCTTGTATTGCTCGCGTGGTTTAAACAGAGATTTCGCGCCAAAGATTTTGATATATAGATCAACATTGGCGGCGGCCACTTCCTTGGCCACAGTTTCGGTAACCTTAGGACTAAAATCTTCATCCGACCATTGGTGTGACAGGCGCAGTTCTGTCGCTCCTGTGACATTGCTTAACGCCAGTAATGCTGCAGCACCTAGAGACACAAATTTCATCACAATACTTCTCTTCCATCTCCCCAGCAGTCATTAAAAACTGGAATGGAAATACGATTTTCAATAATCGAAGCGGAACCAATCTTTAAACCGTCGGCAAAAAAACTTCCAACCCCAACAAAATAAAAAATATTTTTAACGATCCATACCCCAAAAAACCTGCTGAATGGTAAATAGATTTACGTAGATTGATGCTTTAAATAATGAAATGAAAGTGTAATGTTTATACCTTGAGACCTCAGCATAACTAGAGGATTCCCAATAGCACGAGTATTTGGTATCGTCGTTTCATGCAGAAAGCTTTCGTAACCCAAGCGGATCTTTTTGTCTCCAGCAGTGATTTAGAACAGCCCGCTCTTTATGCGCTTGACGACACGGAAGCGGTTTTGGACTGGTCTAAAATAGAACCGATATTATCCTCGATTTATGCCTCCAAGACGGGCCGTCCAAGCTGCCCGCTTTTGACCCTGTTTCGAGGGTTGTT
>Ga0206130_10008734_pt1 | contig 10783 bp, 9 predicted proteins | sample Helgoland_Spring_9_FD_148637 | JGI IMG/M metagenome (GOLD analysis project Ga0206130, IMG submission 148637) | Pelagic subsurface seawater microbial communities from Kabeltonne, Helgoland, North Sea - Helgoland_Spring_Bloom_20160512_1 | ecosystem: Environmental > Aquatic > Marine > Epipelagic ...
GATTACGTGCCGGGGTTGTCACCAGATAGAGGGTCACAGGCTGAAGATGAAAAAGGCCGATGCCGCCATTATTACCCCCCCCCTTTGATTGAAAGCGCCGCTCGGCCCCGCACACATATTGAGGCGCCGCCAGAGGACCGCGCCGAACCTGCGGCCCCCGATGCGCCTGTTACCTTTAGGGCCGATACCAATGCGCGCCTGGTCAATAAAGGCCACAAGAGCACGCAAGGCGAAAAGTGTTTTGCTCGGTGTAATGAAGAGGGGCGCGGATAAAATTCATTCTCGCCCTGCCCATGTTGGCGAGAACCCACAGGTTTGAAGCCATGAGAAAAGGCAGCGACGCACAGCGTGGTCTGGCGGATAAAGCTTATACCAGCAAAGCAAATCATGCGGCTTTAAGAGGTAAGCATCGCGGTGGTATCTTGCAAAAGACGGTGCGCGGTTGACCACCACGCCAATCGCAAAAGCCCTTTAGCAAGCTGATCCCCAGACAGCACTTTGGCGCCGAACAGTGGTTTGGCAAAATCCTGCAGCTGTTTGGATTGCCTTGAGTGCGACACTTCGGGGCCGTCAAAACCCACGCGCAGATGGTCATGGCCGCCCTCTCACAGACCTTGCTCAAGGCCGCAAACACGATCACTTTCAACAAATAAACCTCACCAATCGCAGAGCGCAAACCGAAAACGCAAATACGCCCACTGAAATCGCAGCGGATCGCAAAACACCTCTGGTCAAATTGTGGGGGTCCAAAAACGCTATGACGCAGACGCCTTAATTATTCATCTCTGCCAAGCCGTCAGAGCGCTAAACGATCCCAACACAACAACCGTATTTCAAACGGTGATCACGACCCCACATCACATCAACCACAGCGATGCGGTTTAGAACGGATCAAACACTAAACCCTCTATTTATGGTCCACCTGTTCAACCGTTAATGTATTTTAGAAAACACACGCAGGGTCTTGCTGCCATGGCAGACGTTTGCAAAAAAATCACAGAACCTCTCTGTGCTGACTGATGGCAATTCCGGCCTCTGGGCAACCCATTTCGGCTTTCGCGCAGCTTGCCGCACTTTGATCCACTTTCGCTTAGGTTGAGCCACATGCCTGATGGATAGAAAAATTCGCTTGTGTTACCCCGTAAACCACTGTCTTTTGCAGCTTGAAAGCAAATGGATTGACCATGAAAGCTGCACGCAAAAAAATATGGGGCTGGTACTTTTTTGACTGGGCGACGCAGCCCTATTCAACACTGATGCTTACATTTGTGTTTGGTCCGTTTTTCGCCACCATTGCCTCAGAGGTCTATATGACCTCAGGTTTAGCCGAGCAGGCCGCAGACGCCAAAGCGCAAAGCCTGTGGTCGCTGTGCCTGACAATAGTGGGGCTGATCGTCGGGTTTGGCGCACCCATTATGGGGGGTGTGGCAGATGTCACCGGACGCAGGCTGCCTTGGATTGTCGGGTTTTCCACCCTTTACGTCGTGGGATCGATGTCGCTTTGGTGGACCCAACCCGACGGGTCGAACATGCTGTGGATGCTTTGTGCATTTGGGGTCGGCTTTATAGGTGCTGAATTTGCACTGATTTTCACCAACGCGCAATTGCCCAGTCTTGGACCCCCAAAGCTCATTGGGAAAATTTCCGGTACGGGTTTCGCCTTTGGCTATATCGGCGGTTTGGTGTCTTTGGTGATCATGCTACTGTTCTTTCTGGAACAACCCTCGGGCAAGACCCTTTTCGGCATTGACCCGGCATTTGGATTGGATGCATCGCAACGCGAAGGCACGCGCTTTGTCGGTCCCCTGACTGCGGTTTGGTTCTTAATTTTTATGATCCCTTATTTCCAATCAGTACGTGATACCCCCAAAAGTGCACCCCCGGGGGCTATTTATCAAGCTTTAGGCACGCTTGTGCAGACACTTAAAGATTTACGTCATAAAATCAGCCTCTCGGCCTATTTGGGGTCTTCGATGTTCTATCGCGACGCGCTTAACGGTCTGTACGGGTTTGGGGGTACCTATGCGGTCTTGGTCCTAAACTGGGAACTGACCTATCTTGGGGTTTTCGGCATCACCAGCATCATCGCGGCGGCACTATTTAGCTGGGTTGGTGGCAAAATTGATACCTATATCGGCCCAAAACCGCTGATTATCATCACAATCTGGAGCCTCATCGCTGTTTGTATTACTGTGGTTTGCATGACCCGGGAACAGATATTCGGTATCGCAGTGCCCGAGGGGTCGAACCTGCCTGACATCATCTTTTTCTGCTGTGGCATCATGATCGGCGGCATGGGAGGCATCCTTCAATCAGCCAGCCGCACAATGATGGTGCGCCACACAGATCCCGAAAACGCTACCCAAAATTTTGGCTTGTTTGGCTTGTCGGGGCGTGCCACCGCCTTCATGGCCCCCGCATTGATTGCGTTGGTCACAACCCTGTCAGGCAGTGCAAGAATTGGTGTCTCGCCTTTAATACTATTATTCCTGATTGGACTTTTTCTGCTGCGCTGGGTGCAGCCCAAAGGCGATCAAAAGGGAATGTGAACAATGCTGAAAACACCCAAGTCCCCTCTTTTAGCACTCGTGTACACAATGCTCATACTGGCGTGGACTGTGCTGGCAGTCTCAGCAGTTTTGGCAGCCCCAAAAGAAGCCCGTCAACTGTTTGGAGGCGCATCCAACCCAACGCAGAACCGCACAGCAACCGCTTATGGCGGCTATGCCAAAGGCTGTTTGGCCGGTGCAGTACGCCTGCCGGAAAGCGGGCCACACTGGCAGGCAATGCGTCTATCGCGCAACCGCAACTGGGGTCACCCGAACGCAATTTCTTTCATCAAAACCCTCGCCCGTAAAGCCGCCGATCAACCGGGCTGGAACGGGCTGTATATCGGCGATATCTCACAACCGCGTGGCGGGCCAATGATCAGCGGGCACCGCAGCCATCAACTGGGCCTGGACATCGATATCTGGATGCGTCGTGCCAACAACCTTACCCTGAGCAAGGACGCCCGTGAAGCAATTTCCTCAGTGTCGATGCGGCGCAAAAACGGGGCCTTTATCAATAAAAACTGGACACCAGCCCACCAAAACATTCTCAAGGCCGCCGCGCAAGATCCGAAAGTGGCGCGAATTTTCGTGTTTCCCGGCGCTAAAGTGTCTATGTGCAACACTGCCCGCGGCAATCGCAATTGGCTGCGTAAGATCCGGCCGTGGTGGGGGCATCACGAACATTTCCACGTGCGATTGCGCTGCCCCAAAAACATGGCAGGCTGCCAAAATCAGGCTGCTCCCCCACCTGGTGACGGATGCGAAGGGGCGCAATCTTGGGTCGATGACATTCTAAATCCGCGCCCCCTGGACCCCAATGCTCCAAAGCCAAAACCGCGACGGGAATACATATTAAAAGATCTACCACGTCAATGTGCAGCAGTGCTCAAAGCGCCCTGAGAATTTTATCTTTACGTGTCACAATTCAGGTGCCGGGACTCAGGCGCTAGAAAAATGGCCAGGGCTGCACCAATAGTTCGAAAATGTTTTGACAATTTCGCCAACTGTGGCATCCTGTACAAGATAGAAACTTTTGAAAGGAGGTGGTCCAGTGTCTAAAGAGGTATTGGAGAACGGTGTCGGAACAATACAGGAGGCACAGCGTTAAGGCAGCCCTTGATGTTGATAAATTCTGTATTGGTGCAGGTCTAACCGACCCCACCTCCGGAATTCTCGAAAGGTCGTCCGCAATGCGGGCGGCCTTTTTTCTAACTTGAGGGGCTTTGGTTTTCGGTCAGGCTGGGCTAAAATTATGTTCAAACAGACAAGGCTGACGATCCTATGCGCATCACCGATGACATCATTCTGGCCGATTGGGAGTTGAGCGAACAGTTTATGCGCGCCAGCGGACCGGGCGGGCAAAACGTAAACAAGGTCTCATCCGCGGTGGAATTGCGCTTTGAGGCGGCGCGGTCACCGGCGCTAAGCCCATCGGTTAAAGCCAGGCTCAAACGTCTTGCCGGCCGCCGTTGGACCGGCGAAGGCGCTTTGGTGTTGCAATGCGACGAAACCCGCTCGCAAGTGCGCAACCGCGAGATCATCCGTCAAAGACTGACCGACTTAATCCGCAAGGCACTGGTGGCCCCAAAGCGCCGGGTTGCAACCCGCCCGACCCTCGGCAGCCAGAAACGCCGTCTAAAAGCCAAGAAGGTGCGTGGCGCGGTCAAAGCTGGGCGCGGCGCGATTGCGCCCGATCATGACGCATAGCCCCCAAGTGGCGTGATGAAAATAAGCGGTTTGACAAAAGAACTACACCGAAGATATTGATATTCTCTGCTTGTTGTAATCTGTGCTTGTTGTAATCTATGCCCGTTGTAAAAAGAAACTGCCCAAGACCGAAAAAGGATACGTGACCATGCGTCTGATACTCACAGCCTGCCTCAGCCTGCTCTGCATATTTGGTCTCGCCCGTCCCAGTGTGGCAGAACTGAGCGCCGCACAGGTCAAACAACTGGCGCTCGAAGCGATCCTCGAAAACCCCGAAATCATCCGGGAAGCCATCGATTTGTTGCGGCAAAATGACAAAAACGCCGCCGCCGTGAAATCACAAGCACTGCTGCAAAATGAACGCGACAGGTTGGAACGCGATCCAAACGCGCCAACACTCGGCAATCTTGATGGCGATGTCACAATCGTAGAATTTTTTGATTACAACTGTCCCTATTGCAAACGTGCCACCGCTGAACTCAACACCTTGTTGGCACAAGATACGAACGTGCGCGTCATATTGCGGGAATGGCCCATATTGGGCGAGGCCTCGGTTTATGCCACACGCGCCTCTCTAGCGGCTCGCAAGCAAGATAAATATGCCGCATTCCATCAAGCTTTAATGGTGGCAAAAGGCCGCGTAGGGCCCGCGAACGTCATGGTCATCGCACAAGCAGTCGGTCTGGACACGCAACGTCTGAAAGCCGACATGCAGGGTCCCGAAATTGACCAACATATCGAAACCTCGATGCAGCTTGCCCAAGCACTGAACTTCTCAGGCACTCCAGCCTATGTGATTGGCAATGAACTTGCGCCAGGAATGGTGTCGTCCGATGATCTGCAAGCCTTGGTGTCACAGGCCCGCGCCGCACAATAAACCGCGCCCCGAAAAACAACGCTCCTGAGCGGTTCGTGCCGCTTGGTCCCGAAACCCCAACTTCTGCGCACTAAAAGAAATGGCTATACATTGGTCATTTTTGGCCTTAGGGGCAGCGGGTGGCCGTCAGATTGTTATGGGATATCTTAGCGGCGCACCGGGCGCCCCACTTGGGGATGCAAGAGGACCCGGCCGACTAATACCCTAATGACGGAAGCATAAAAATTGATTCAAACTTTATCCGACGCCCTGGCTCAACAGGGCTATGACACACTCACGCCTGTACAAGAGGCGGTGTCAGACCCTGCGCTTGAGACCACTGATCTGTTGGTATCGGCACAAACCGGATCGGGCAAGACTGTCGGTTTTGGCTTGGCCATCGCACCAAACCTTTTGGTAGACAGTCTGCAGTTCACCGCCGCAAGCGCGCCGCTGGCGCTGGTGATCGCCCCGACGCGAGAACTTGCATTGCAGGTAAAACGCGAATTGGCCTGGCTCTATGCCAAGGCCGGCGCAGTCTTGGCCTCTTGTGTGGGTGGGATGGACATGCGCGATGAACGACGCGCACTGGCGCGCGGCGCTCATATCGTTGTCGCCACACCGGGGCGCCTGCGTGATCACATTCAGCGCGGATCCCTGGATATGACGGCATTGCGGGCTGTGGTGCTGGACGAGGCTGACGAAATGCTTGACCTTGGCTTTCGTGAAGATCTTGAGTTTATTCTGGGCGAAGCTCCTGAAAACCGCCGCACTTTGATGTTTTCGGCCACCGTACCGCGCGCAATCGCCACTCTCGCCCAGCATTATCAAAAACAAGCCGTTCGGATCGCCACCGCGAGCGAGACCAGCCAGCACAGCGATATTGAATATCGCGCCCTAAGCGTGGCCATGCGCGACAGTGAAAACGCCATCATCAACGTCTTACGCTATTACGAGGCCCCAAATGCCATCGTATTTTGCAACACCAGAGCCATGGTCAACCGGCTGACAACACGGTTTTCAAACCGCGGTTTTTCAGTGGTGGCACTGTCAGGGGAATTGACCCAGAACGAACGCACGCATGCGCTGCAATCCATGCGGGATGGTCGGGCGCGGGTCTGTGTGGCGACAGATGTCGCCGCACGGGGTATCGACCTGCCCAATCTTGAATTGGTGATCCATGCAGAATTGCCCACAAATTTTGAAACTCTGCTGCACCGCTCGGGGCGCACCGGCCGTGCCGGTCGCAAAGGCGTCAGCACCCTGATTGTACCCGCCAAAAACCGTAGCAAGGCCCAGCGCCTGTTGAAAATGGCAAAAGTTACGGCAGAATGGGCCGCCCCACCTTCGGCGGATGAGGTGACAGAACGCGATCAACTCCGCCTGCTGGAGGATCCAACCTGGCAAGAGCCGGTCGCAGAAGGCGAGCGTGATTTTGTCCAAAAATTAACCGAACTTTATTCCGCCGACCAAATCGCCGCCGCCTACATGCGGCTTTACGCAGGGCGCACCTCTGCCCCCGAAGATCTGGATCCCGCCCCACAGGAAGAGGCCCGCAAACCCCGCACCGAATTCGGTGCGTCGGTCTGGTTTGCGGTGTCGCAAGGCCGCGCTGACGGCGCCGAGCCACGGCGCCTGCTGCCAATGGTGTGCAATGCCGGAAATATCACCAAAGACGATATCGGGGCAATCCGCATCCAGCAGAGCGAAAGCTTTGTCGAAATTCGCCAAGAAAGTGCTGCAGCCTTTGAAGCCGCGGTGGGGCCGGGCGGAAAACTTGAAGACAATATTCGCTTGCGCAAATTGGACAAAGCACCGGATCTGAGCCAGTCGCCGCGCGAACCGCGCTCTGATTATAAGGGCAAAAAGCCGTCATCCGGTCCACGCGCTGCATCGGCGTCTCGGCCGCAGTCATCGCCACGACCGCACGCGCCTTCACGGCCGAAACCTGAGGCAAAACCGCGCGATGCGCGTCCTGATTTTAGTGAAAACCGCAAGCCACGTGATGTAAAAACAGAACGCAGCAAGCCAGATCCACGCCCAGAACGGACCCGTCCCGAAGGCGTGGTCGAGCCGCGTAAACCCAAAAAGCCCGCAGGCGGAAAGCCACAACCCGCACATAAAAAAGCGGCCTATTCCAATGACAAGCCCAAGGCGGCCCCGAAAGACGGGCCAAAATCGGCTGGGTATAAGGATAAAGGCGGGGATCGCCCGAAAGGCAAGGCCGAACCGCGTTCAAAGGGCAAAGAGGGCGGATTTTCAAAGCCGCGCTCGTCGTCTGGTGCAACGGGCAAACCCGACAAGCGCAGCAGCGCAGCCGCTGCACCAAGTGGTGGGGGCGACACGGCCAAACGGTATCGCGCGGCGGCAAATGATACCTCAAAACGGTTTGTGCCCCCCGGTGGCAAAGCCCCCGCAAGACCCCCACGCACAGAGGGCACCAAGGGCACGGGAAAGCTGCGCGTGTCAAAGGGGCCAAACGCCGTGCCGCGGCGGCCAAAATCTAAGACATAGCTACGACAAATCTACTGTGTAGACACTGGTTTATTTTTATTAAGGGGCAAAATTAAAAACGCCCAGGTATCCAATTAACGGACTGCTGGGCGCTTTTAGTTTTTTAATTCTTGGCTTGATAGTCAAAGGGACCCTTAAAAGTTATAGCCAACTTTTATGCCAATGGTAGTAACAGAGTTATTATTAAAATTGCCCGTATTGGGCGCCGGTGCAAAGGTGGCGACTGTCACTGCTTTATCGCCTAATTTCGAATGGTTAATCCCTGCAGATATAGTCATGTCGTCCAGCGTATACTTGCCGCCCAAAGTTATACCCCTCACACCATCAGTCGTAGACAATAAACTTCCGCCTGTAGGTTCACTAGAACCCTCATAATTAAAGGACGCGGAAACGGCCCATTGATCTGATAATTTCCGACCAATTCCCAGCGATAGCGATGTTGTATTAGTCCAAGTTGATTTCTGAACATATTCACCATTGGGAGCGTTCGTCAATGCACCAGCGCCATTAAGGCCAAGAGAAGCTGGATCAGTCCAGAAAGAAATATGAGCATCACTCCAAAAAGCACGGTGGATTGATCCAAACAGAAGTGTATTCGGGGCTATTCCAGACTGAAAATCAATTGTAAAACTCTCCGGGAGAGCACTCTTGGTATTCTCCAGATTTATAGGACCAGACCCCAAATTAGTTGTAGTCGGATGAGACATATCCTGTTTAGCCTGATACGTGCCAGAAATGCGCAAAGCTATTTCAGGTTTTTCATAACTGACCCCAACAATACCACCAAGGACAGAGTCATCTTCAGCCTGAATATTTCCTGAAGGCGCAACTAAAACGTTACCCCCTCCCGAACCAGTGCTGTATTTCAGCCCTCCAATCATCGACAAGTTATCATTTAATTCATAACGTCCCAAAAAAGCTAACGTTTCGACGGTGAGATCAACAGTTACGGGTGTAACTGCTCCTCCAAGTGCAGTGCTTTCTGCATAATCCAGAGAGATTTCTGCCGATTTATATTTTGCTACCCCAACCGAAATTTTATCATTGATTTGGGTCTTAAATGTTAAGGTCGTCGCTGACCGATCATTGTACATTGAACCTTCAGTAGCATAAAGATCGTCAGTGACATCAGGTTCGAAGCGCCCAAATGAAATCGAAACATGATTACCTTTTTCAAACATCATGTCGGTCGGCAACCGCGTGACTTCCATGCCACCCGCAAAGGCACCAGATCCACCAACACAGACTAGCGCGGTGGTTGCCCAGCCTTTAAATATCCTCATTATCTCTCTCCCATTGTACTTTTTTTTGACGAAACCATATAACAGTCACCCTTGTCCAACTTTAATTGCGGTCTCGCATTATAAGGCGGTTAGAAAAGCGCAGTTCGTCCGGCCTAAATTCTGTCATCTGGCTTTAAAGTCATTCACGTATTACTTTGCCTCGCTGCGCAGACCAGAGCGAAAGCAAAGCGGCAATGGCAGCCTTTTTTGAAAGACAAACACACGCAAAAGATGGATTAAACTATTTTGTTGGGCTGGTCTGAGACCCCGATGACATCTGCTGCAAGGCTTGGGTTAACACATTTGTCATATTCACCATATTCTGGGTGGTCATTGTCAGTTTGACAACTTCCTCGGTGGGCGCTTCCTGATCCGGCTCGGCGGATTGCACCCGCACAAAAGACAGGGTGATCACCGGCCCCTGTAATCTGAGGTTTTCAACGCGGTCAACATAATGTTCTGTGGCCATGATCTAATTCTCCCTAAAGGTTTTATTCCTCTGAGCATCTGTGGGACAAACCTGTCAAAGTCAACTCTTGGCGCGCCACTGTGCCAAAAATGTAATGTCGCCATTCGCCGAAGCCCACAACAGAACTTACTAAACTCCGCCAACATAATTTAAGTCGGCAAATACAGCTTGATAAATGCGATGCACCCGATACGTTTTCACAACGGACAATTAATACAACCGGCTGCATAAAATCTTTTAAGCCACATCAGCGAATATCAAATCATCTAACTGCGGAGAGACAATGAAAATAGCGATTATGGGCGCGGGCGGCCTTGGGGGTTTTTTTGGCGGCAAATTGGCACAGGCAGGTCATGACGTATGGTTTATTGCGCGCGGCCAGCAATTAGCGGCGCTGAAAACCAGCGGATTGCGGCTGCAAGGCCCAGATCCTGAGATTGTCATTTCGCACCCCAATGCCACGGAGATGCCGGCAGAGATCGGAGCAGTGGATCTGGTGCTGTTTTGCGTCAAGCTGTATGATATCGAACCTGCCGCCGCCTTGATCAAACCGATCTTGACCGACGCCACTGCAGTGATCAGCGTGTTAAATGGCATCGACGGACCACAGCGGCTGGCAACTGCGCTGGAAACAGGCACCGTGTTCAGTGGCGCGGCGCGCATCTCGGCCAAGATCAAGGCACCAGGGGTGATATCATATCTCGGCTCTGGCGATCGCCACAAACTGACCTTTGGCCACCCTAGCCGAAATGACCATCCGATCCTTGTGCCATTTATCAAGGCCTGTCGCGGCGCCGGGTTCGCCGCAGAACTGGCCGCAGATATCGATGAAATGCTCTGGGACAAGCTGGCGCAATTGGCTCAGGTTGCGGCCCTGACCACATTGGGCAGAATCCCAATGGAGGTGGCCATGCAAGACCCGTTATTGTTTGATATCGGCAAAAGGGTTTTGCAAGAAATCGCCGCGGTTGCGCGGGCCAAAAACGTTGCTATCAATCCAAATTTGGTACAGGCCAAACTGGATATTGCGGCCAATTACCCCCCCAATCTTTATGCCTCAATGTACCACGATCTGGCGGCGGGTAAAAAAATAGAAGTTGAGGGTATTTTTGGATATGTTGCTAAAACAGGCCAGAGATTGGGTATTTCAACCCCGATCATTGATTTGGTCTATGCCTTCCTCAGGCCACATGCCAGCGGTGGGACACTGGCCACATAGAGATTTAAAAAGGGAAACGTACCATGCTTGCCGTAGCCGGTTTTGAAGGGTCTGATTTGGCCAAAAACAATCCATCCCCGCTTAGTAAATCCACTTTACACCGCCGATGGTTGATGGATCAGGCATTATCTTTATTTGCATTTTTTCAACCCTCGGCCCTCAATCCTGCGGGGGGATTTCATG
>Ga0206130_10008736_pt1 | contig 10783 bp, 8 predicted proteins | sample Helgoland_Spring_9_FD_148637 | JGI IMG/M metagenome (GOLD analysis project Ga0206130, IMG submission 148637) | Pelagic subsurface seawater microbial communities from Kabeltonne, Helgoland, North Sea - Helgoland_Spring_Bloom_20160512_1 | ecosystem: Environmental > Aquatic > Marine > Epipelagic ...
CGGGTGAGTCGATAAAATGGTACAGAAAATTTTAGACTCATTAAGTGCAATTGCCTCCCAAATGGGAAAAAAAGGTGGAGTGTCGGGAAAGGGAAAAGCTAAAAAACGGGGGAACTCATCTTATTACCGTGACATGCAAAGAAAATCAGTGGCTTCCCGATTGGCTAAATCCAAAAGCCAATCCAAGAATTCCACTTAGGCTGATCTTACTGGCTGATAGTATTTTTCCCAAAAGCCTTGAAGCAAGAAATACATTAAACCGCCATTCGCTTTTCTTCGGAACGGGTGAACACTGGCTTCAAGTCTGTCGACTCAATTTCGTTAAGTTGATAGCCCTGCTCGGCAAAGCTCATAAGCCCCTGCAAATCTTTTATGCGGTTTTTGATCAAATAAGCACTCATATACCCCCGTGCTTTTTTAGCGTAAAAGCTGATGATCTTAAATTGCCCATTCTTCTCATCTTTAAATACAGGAGATATTACCTGAGTTTCGATTTCTTTCTCTTTGGCCGCTTTAAAGTATTCCTGGGACGCCAAGTTTACGAGAAATTCGGATTTCGATTTAGTTAAGTCATGATTGATAGACTGAACTAACCGTTTCCCCCAAAAGGCGTAAAGGTCTTTCCCTGCCGGGTTGGCATATAAAGTACCCATTTCCAATCGGTGCGCCTGAATTAAATCCAAAGGTTTAAGGATCCCGTATAGTCCGGACAAGATGCGAAGATGCTTTTGGGCAAAAGTAAAATCATTCTTATTAAATTCCCACGCTCGTAAGCCCTCATACACATCCCCTTTAAAAGCAAGTGCTGCCTGTTTGGCATTGTCCGGGCTGTGGGAAGAAGTCCAGTCCTGGTAGCGCGATCGGTTCAGTTCGGCCAGCTTGGGGCTGATCCCCATAAGGCCACTGATTTCATCCGATGACATGGCCGCAAGTCCCTGAATCAAGTTAGCAGATAAGTCCAAAAAGTCAGGCTGTGTGCAAATTGATTGTGAGGAAGGCGTTTCAAAGTCCAGAGTCTTGGCTGGAGAAAGCAGAACGATCATTTTGACCTTTTATGATTATTCCTTCTCAAAAGTCAAATTATGTAAAATTAGATTTTTATTTGCATAAATACACTAAATGTGTAAATACTTAAGAAGTGTATTTATTCCTCTTGTAATAATCGTTACCCAAATTAACCCACCAACCTCGAAACCTGCATTAACAACCATGAAAAAAACTCATCCAATTATATATTTTTTAAATTTTCTACTTTTATCCTTTGGGGTGATAATTTGTTTTTTTTCAATTCAGGCTCGGGGAAATACCGGAGGTCTTTCTGTTTCAAAGTTTTATCATGGTTTCTCTCACTGTATGGAGAAATCTGCCAATGAATATCTCATGGAAGAGATTAACATGCACAAATATTCCGAATGGCAAAGTCCTCCAATAACCTATTGGGGACCGAGCAGTAATAATCAAGAGGCTAAGATTACCTATAAATATGCATTTGATGGTAAAGTAACTTATGCAAGAGCCCGTATTCCTTTGGCCGCTTTTAATTTCGGTGCGTCGAGCGGTGGGTCATCTTCAGCTTGGGCTTCAAAGGATGGGGAAAATTGGGAAAGGTTATTGGACAATCCATATCCTGCTAATATTGACAGTTATAAAACATATGAAGACTCTCTTCCCGCGAGTTTACTTGGAGGAAATGAGTTATATGTACAGGTGAGAATGGAAGTATTTGGTTCACCGAATTCTTCGTATACCTTAGCCCAATTTAGTCGTTCAAGTACAAAAGCTTCGAAAGATGTGTATTATGTGGATGTGGAGTACTCAAAAGCATCTGTTTTTGTGAATGACAATGAAAAGCCAAAAGAGGTTAGCACTGAAACCGTTGCTACAGGACTCTCACCCCGACCCAATACTTTTGTGATTCGGTCTATTCAAGCTGGTTCAACAACAGATGTAGATAACCTCACGGTTACAGATTTAGACTTGGGTGAAGTTGTATACGAAAATCAATTTTCAGCCACAAGAGATGCTGCTGATAATCTCATTCTTCACTATTATCCCGTGAGTTATAAGCAGGGTAATAATTTTGAAACAAATGGGGTGATGACTCGAGTAGTTGGAGAAAAATTACGCCTCGAAACCACTGGTTTTGGTAGGAATGGAAGTGGGGGCTATAACTCGGTTGCAGAAGCGAGTTATACCGGTAATCTTCCGAAAAACTTCCTGATTGAATTCGACGCAAAAAGAATGCAATGGGCAGGACATTTTGGGTTTTATGTTTTCTATCAAGACCCAAGCGATACCGTGGCTCACTATGCTGATGGCGGCTACTTCTCTTCATCCCGCAAATCCGAGCTGAAAAAACTTATTTTCAGAATGAACACCGAAGGGAGTTGGTTTAATGAATATGGGGTCACTCTCACGGATGAAGGTTGGTTGCACAAATTTTCAGCTCCGTCTAAAAACCCGTTATCCACACATCGCTTCGGGATTGGCTTAAAAGATTCAATCGTCAGCTTTTATCTAAATGGGGACTTATTAAACGAGGGAGATATTTCTGGTTTTTTAGCAGAGCCTGTTGAAAATAAAACCACTAAAGATACCGATGAAGGACTTCTTGCCTATTTTCCTTTTGATGGAGATGCTCAAGATTATTCCGGAAACGAGAATCATGGAACGAATGTAGGGCTAAATTTGACAACCGACCGTTTTACTAAAGCTAATCAAGCTTATGAATTTACGGGTAATAATTATATGACCGTGCAAGGCGATTCTGGGTTAAATGCTAAGTCTTCTGTAACCATATCTGCATGGATATCACCTGCGGACCAAAATTTCCCTAAGGTTACTCATTGGTATGAGAAAATGTGGATTGTAGGGAAAAATCGAGATATCACCAGTGGGTACCATTTATTCATTGGAGAAGGAAATACTTTACAAGGCTGGGCTCAAGGAAATGAGGGATTATCTAAAGTAAGCTTCATGCTTCCAGAGAGCCAAGGTAAGTGGTCACACTGCCTATTCTCATACGACAAAGATCATGGCGGTGCCTTGTTTTTTGATGGTAAAAAAGTGGGCAGCTCGAACTCGGTGGGGTCCCTTATTTGTAAAGATGAAACCGAAGGCTTTAGTATCGGCCGGCTCACTACTTTTAATCTTTTCCACTTCCAAGGAAAAATTGACGATGTACGCATTTACAACCGTGCCTTAACTGAAGTTGAAATAGTAAGCCTCTATGAAGCGGATCTTTCTGGTCGGGGAGCACCGGCCATGCCCGAGCCAGGAGAAGTGCCCGGAGGATTTGTAAATTACATCACCTTACTTGGTGAAGTGAATGGAAAAGTCCAAAAGGCCGAAAAGGAGCTAGGCGAGCTTATGAAGGAAGGGGAGGAGAAAGCGCAAAAGATCGGGGATTTGGAAGTGGAGTTATCGAGGTTGAACCAGGAGCTTGGGCGAGTGGAAGGGGAGCTCAAGAGTTGTGAAGAGGAAGGAGACCGTACGCGTGAGCAGATCAAGGAAGTGGAGAGACTGACACTTTCCCGCGAGCTTGAAATTATTGCCCTGGAAGGGCAAGTGGATGGAGTGCAGGCCCGTTTGGATGCCACCCATTGTGAGCATTTAAAAGTCGGGGAAAGGTTGGAGTTTTTAAAGGAGGAGATGTCCGGATACGCGGATAAGCTTAAAACAGCCCATACCCCGGGTTGGCACTATGTACCCGGTTACGGATGGTTGTGGACTTCACCCGAGCACTACCCTCAAGTGTACTCCAACGCCCGAAATGGGTGGTTGTATTACGAGCCTGGAACCTCTGAGCCCTGGTTATACTACGACTACACGCTGGAGCAATGGGAAGAGTGGTTTGTGGATCCAGCCCTTTTTTCGCTCAATAATTAGTGTAAATACAGAAGTAAGTAAAAAGTATAAAATTTAACAAAAAGAATTACTATGAAAAATATAATCAAAGATCGCCACAACTCCGTTATCGACTTGGCCAAAAGAGTTTTGGTGAAGGGATTTACCTACAGTCTGCTTGTCTCCGCAAGTCTCTGTACAGTGATCACGTCAAGTGCTCAAGTTCCGACGAGTTGGTCGAACCTCCAGCCATATAAATCTGGATCTTTGGTGCTTAACCAAAAGGGAAATACCTTTATAGCCCAACAAGATGTATCTTCAGGTATTGCATTATCGAACACCTCTTATTGGGCATCATTAGACGAAGCGGCCCCAACTTCTGTGCCAGGCGGGGCACCTTTTACGACCCCAGATACAAGTACGGTGCCTTTAAACACCCCGCTTGACCAAGGAGTTGGCTCTGCTCAGAAGCAGGCAGATCATGGCTCTGTGACTAAAATGCATCTTGGAGACACGGAGGTTGTGGTTGCATCGTCCACTCAAGACACATCTCTGTCCCATGCGTGCTGTGGGGGAGAGGATTTGCACAAAGAGGAACAGGACCGAGCCGGACCCCGTCCGGGTAACCCGGGCGGTTCCGGCTATGTGGATTATAAACTGGAGTGGGAAAAAGTAACTGTCCGGCTTGGGGTTCTGGAAGATGAAATTAAGAAAGAATTAGATAAGCAGGCAGAGCAGGATGTAAAAATCATCACCTTGGGCGAAGAAATAGCAAATCGGATGGCAGAGATCAGTAAGACAGAAGAAGATTTAGCCAAGTGCCAGACCATGGGAGCGAAGTTACTTGCCGGGTTGTCTTCGAAGCAGAAAGTCCTTGGGGGGTTGGATAACAATATTGCCCAGTTGGTTGCCAAGAGGCAAAACCTGGAGAATGAGATCCTCGAATGTAATCAGGAACTTGCTGAATTATCCTCGGAATATACCAAGCTTGAGGAGGAATATGCCCCCCTTGCCGCAAAAATTGCGGTCCCTCATGTAAAGGGCTGGCACTATGAAGCCGAGCAAGGATGGTTGTATGTGGAAGTCGGGTCCTATCCCTATGTGTTCTCAGAAAGACTTGATGCCTGGATGTATTACAAACAGGGAAGTCACTCACCCTGGGAATACTTTAACTACAATACCCAGTCCTGGGTTGCTTGGAGGTAAGCTGAAAATAATTGCTTGAATGATCTAAGAAATTATCCAATAAGTAGGAAGGTTTTTTCAATTTAGAAACTACAACTTTTAACAAGGTTTGATCTACACCAAAAATTTCTTAGCAGTAAGCTTATATTTCTTTACTTTAGGTTTCGTTTACGCCTCTTACCCAGTTTCTAGGGTCCACTATGAGTATGGTTCCTCAAGTCAAGACCTTCCATCCTTGAGTCCATTGCGTGAAGCAAGCGTACAACTCGAGGATGATCGAAAAGAAGTCGAACTGGATAATCTGATACGAGGTGCTTCTCTAATTCTGGAATTATCTCATAAAGATCTTTTTAAATTATCCGAGGTGCCCCTGCATTTTCTAAAATCAAAGGGTTTTGCAGGTATGGTTGCTTTCCCAGACCCCAATGACATAGATCCAGTAAGTGGTGAAGACCTTCGGCTTTCCGGTGACACTACCTTAACCATTAAGATTTGGGTCTCTCGTTTAGAGTCTGTTACGGTTCAGTCAGCGGGGGTGAGTGAACGGCAGAAAAATCGAATCATGAAAGCAGTGGATAAATTTGTGGAAAAGGAACAAGCTGAGGGAAAGCCAATTACTCAGGACTTACTTGCCCGATTAAAGGACTACGGTACTCATTCATCCCGCTCATCTCGGGTCCTTCTTTCTGCTACAGAAAGTGAGCCAGGTATGGTACAGGCAGTGATGAAAGTTAAAGAAAGAGAAGATCGTCCGAATTTCCTTTTGTCTGCCACCAATGCTGGCAGTGAATCAACCGGCGAATGGTTGTTTTCAGGTTCCTACATGAATGACCAATTGACGGGAATAGATGATGCCCTCACCCTTTCTTACATCTCATCAAATACGGGAGAAAGGCAGGGAGTGAATGCGAATTATTACATTCCACTGCTTGCCCCAGAGGTCGTATCCCTGGGCGTGGGTGTTGGTTACTCCACTTATGACGCCTCCACTTTTGCCCACACCCTGATCGACTTTGAGGGAGATTCAGTCTTTGCTGATTTGTCCATCCTTCTCAAGCCTTTGTCCTGGAGAAATGAATCGGCAATGGTTTCATTAGAAAGTGGTTTAAATTTCGAGAATGTCTCTGCTTTTAATTCAATTTCTGGCTCTGCCCGCTTTACCACCTTAACTCCAAGGCTTGTTTTATCAGTTGATTCAAAAGGTGAAAACCGGCTGGGTAAAACAAGTCTTACTCTCAAAGGCAACCTGAGCTCAATTGATGACGCGGATCAGTTGGCCATGGGTGGGGATAATACCACGGATACCTATTCCCGTTTCATCTTTCAACATCTTGAAAACTGGAAAATTGGGCGAATATTTGCTGCCGGGAGAGAAGGGGAAACCCCATACCTCGACCGCCATCTTATGTCACTTCGCTTGGAAGCAAGTTGGGCACTAAGTTCCCGCAGGCATCTTCCCCAGCATCAATTCATTACCGGCGGGTCCTCTTCAGTTCGTGGATATCCTGAGTCGCTGGTAGCCGGTGATTCTGGTTATCTTTTTTCCCTGGAATACCGAATCCCCTACCTGTTGATTAGTGGTGATTCCGATGAGCAACAACTGGCCTGGTCATTGGTTCCTTTTTTGGATATTGGTGCCACCAAAGTAAACGATGCCCGTTTTTATGAATCGAGCTATAACCTATTTGGTATGGGCTTGGGTCTTGAGTTTCAACTTCCCTATGGCGCTTATGCCCGGATTGACTTTGCGAAACCTTTAAAAGAATTGAGCCGTATGGGTACCCCGGTCGATGGAACCGAGGGGGGGGATTACCGAGTCCATGGAAATCTTAGCTGGAAATTTTAGAATGCCAATGAAGTACAAAATTTGCACCTTTACCCTTCTATTCAACCTAGTTGCATTAAAAGTGTGGGGACTCCCGGAAGGCACTACACCTGTGGTAGGAGGAGGGACCACGAGCTTGAATGAAAAAGAAATGGTCATCACCGCCCCGGATGGCAGTATTTTTGAGCATCAAAGTTTCAGCGTGGCTGAGGATGAAACGGTTCGCTTTGTACAACCCTCCGAGCAATCTCGGGTTTTGAACCGGGTGACCGGTGCATCAGTATCCAGTATAAACGGAAATATTCTGGCCAATGGGCAGGTCTATCTGGTCAACCCATCGGGGATTATTTTTGGAGCCGGAGCCGTGGTCGAGGCTGCTAGGTTGCATGCAATTTCCGGGGTTTTATCCAATGATGATTTTACTCAAGCAGTGGATAACTTTAGCCATTTATCAGGGAGTGTTGACAATGAAGGGGTCCTCTCTGCCGATCAGGTTATTATGGCCGGTTCTTCGGTTTCCAATCAAGGGTCCATCAATGCAGCTCAAGGAGAAGTGGTGATGGGAGCTGGGGGGAGTATGATTGCGTCCAGTGCAGATGGTTTTCTATCGGTTTCAGTTTCCCAGCACTCCACCGCTCCCATTGGAGTGGCCACAGACCTGGTGGGGCAGACCTTATTGAACACAGGGATCATCAAGGCAAAAGAAACTCAGTTGCTTGGTAATCAAATTACCCATTCAGGTACCATTGCATCCGAAAATGTGGTTCTTGGAGATTTTTCAGTGGTCAATGCCCAGCAAGGGAGTATCACAGCAGACAAGGTTTCTTTGCTGGGGGGGGTGGATGAGATTACAACCCTTGGCACAGAAAAAAATGCAGGTAGTGCCTACCTGGATTCACCCAGTAATTTGATCTCTCAGCTCAGTCTCACCGGAAATCTTTATGAAGTATCGATGCGTTCCACGGTGCCTACAGTCCTTGCAGTTGAAGGAGAAAACCGTTCTCGGGGATCTCCTTTTTTGGACCATGGGGATTTTCGGGTCACTGGGGGTGACCTTTCCGCCCAGGTTAGCTTTTCTCCGGTATTTTCTGGTAGCGGCACCCTGGTCTTGGCAACGGATCAAAACCTCTATCACAGTACATCGCTTACAGACCTCGCCTCCACCTATCAGGTGTTGCTGATGGGGAATAACTTGGAATCAAGTGAAATTTCCAACCTCAATAATCAGCTGAATAATTTACGATATGAATACACATCCTATAATAATAATTATAACGATCCTAACTCTAATCTTTACGACCCAACCTACATCTCCAATCTTTCCACCCAGATTACCAAGCTGGAAAGTGCTCTCAATAACCTGTATGGTTTAGAAGCAAGATCCTTAGAGCTTGAGGAGGTGTCCATTCCTCTCGGTGCATCTGCTATTCAGAAACTTGCCCTTGAAAACCCGCAGTCCTCAGCTTTTTCGCTCTCAGGTAAGCAGGCTTTCACTCTGTCCCAGGCTGCACAGGAAAGCGCTGAAGTGGGGGAAAGCCCTGGGTTAACCACCCCCACTGCGGAGATTCCCTCTTCCATCCCAGACGGTGGTTCCTCTTCTGGCCTAACCAGCCCTGTCAGCCAGACACCGAATGCCTTACCTTATACGCAAGCAATGGAAGGAACCGATGGATTAACGGCCGAGCAAATTACTTTGGCGGTGGAAAATGGTCTTTTTTCCGGTCACTCCTATTATCTCTCGCAAGCACCTCTTTCTGACAGTGAACTTGTCCTCGAAGCCATCTCCGAAGCAGGTGGGGCCACTGCTCTTTTCGGGGGGAGTTATGCAGTGGTTGACTCGGCTGCCCCCTCCTCAAGCAGTACCGCAACGGAAACTGACAGCAGTGGGACATCCTCCGAATCGGATAGTGCTGGGGATACTGCAGACGACTCTTCAGGCTCCGGAGATGATTCCTCCGAGAGTGACAGTTCCTCCTCTGCTCCAGGTGCCAGCCCGGGGAATGTGCCTGCATCAGTCTTAGCCCGCAGGGCATTGGGTGCGGTACCGTTTGCACCAATCAGTGCACCCATTCTCTCTCCCGCAGCTTCCCTTCTTCTCGATGAAGCTCTCAGTCCCCAGGTGGAGGCTAAACTGCAAAATTATATCGACCGATGAAAACATTTTTTTGGATGATTTTATTTTTAGGCTCTCACTTATTGGTTTGGGGACAGCCATCTCGGGCCCAAAAAGTCTTGGATATGGAAAACCGTCTTCAAAAACTGGAAGAAACTTTATCCCGCTTACGAGTGGGGAAGCCACCTCAGGCAGACTCTGCTTTCCCTGCACTGCCAACCACTCCTCCGAGCCTCCCAATTACAGAACCCTCTGCCGGACTTCTTCCATCGGTTGATACACCTGGTGCCTCAAAGGAGCAGGCGAGTGCCCCTGCCTTTTCTTCACCGTCCAGCAGGATTCAAGCCTCCCAAAGCCCCTACCCATTGGTGGAAGAACTTGCCGGGGAAGTGAGCCGTTACCAACAGGATTCCCAGTCCTTCCTTCCCGTGCTTCCGGGGTATGAGATAAAAGAGCCGACTCTTTTGGTGGTGGCTGCAGGTTCTGAGTTGATACTGTCCTTCCCGGGCCGTGTGGCTGCCCGGGTGGCGGAGAATTCCCGCCTGGTTGTGGGGCCCGCGGTGGATGGCCGCTATGAAGTGGATTTGCGGAGCGGTACACTATCCGCCCTTCTCGATCCAGATCGTGACTTATCCCAGGACCCATCTTTTGCGGTGCGTACACTCTCCGGTGTGACCGAAGCTGTCGGCACTTACTATGCAGTTACCGAATACAAAGGACAAAGCTACACCTCAGTCAAAAAAGGAAAGGTTCAGAAAAAAACCACCCCCCCGACCAAACCTGATTTTTCCGCTTATTTGAAAAAGAAAAAACCAACTGCATCCTCCAAGAATTAATTCATCTGCCATGAAGTTATCTCCATCCATCCAACCTTTCTCTTTTTTACCAATTTTTCTATCTGGCTTATTTTTGTTGGCCAATTACAGAGCCGCAGGAGAGGTAACAACTTACACGCTTTCCCTTTCTCCTTCTACAGAAGCTGGGGGTGGGGTGACCGGGGGTGGGGCATATGCATCTGAATCCAACCAAACCATCGTTGCCACAGCCAACCCTGGTTATCTATTTAGTGCCTGGTCGGGAGATGTTAATTCTGTCAAGGCAAGCTTGGTGGTGACAATGACTGATGACCTTGAGATTAATGCAACCTTTGTTCCTGACCGTAATGATGATGACGGGGATGGGTTAAGTAATTACACCGAGATTGTTCTGCTTGATACCAACGCCACAAATTATGACACCGATGGGGATGGTTTTAGCGATTACGATGAAAATCAAACCCAGGGGCTTGACCCTTTGGTTGAAAACTCCGATTTGTACTCCTATGTTACAGGCCGGGAGCAAACGGCCCGGCTCGCAGGAAAAGCGGAGGCACAGGCAGAGCTTGCCGAGGGCGGACTTTCCAACCTTAATTATTTCCAAAATGTGGACCTGGGGCAGCCTTACACATCCCAATGGTTTTACCAACCGGGCATGGGGTGGCTATGGACAAGTAAAGAAAGCTTCCCCTTTATTTACCGGGCAGCAGATCAGGAGACTGGCATAAGTGCTGGCTGGTTGTACCTGAGCCAGACAGCAGATCAAACCAAGATATCGCTCTATGATTACGGAACTGAAACCTGGATATTCCAGGATTTCTAGGCTTATTTCTTAAGCTTCCCCAATTCTTTTTTTTTCTAAATCTGAAAAAAGTGTAATTATATTTGCATAAATACACTAAGTATGTAAGTATACAAAATACTTAAATATTATGAAAAAGAAAATTACACACATTCAAGTCACGGGAAAGGGCAAGAACCTGACCCTTGTTCCCTTCT
>Ga0206130_10008738_pt1 | contig 10781 bp, 5 predicted proteins | sample Helgoland_Spring_9_FD_148637 | JGI IMG/M metagenome (GOLD analysis project Ga0206130, IMG submission 148637) | Pelagic subsurface seawater microbial communities from Kabeltonne, Helgoland, North Sea - Helgoland_Spring_Bloom_20160512_1 | ecosystem: Environmental > Aquatic > Marine > Epipelagic ...
ACGTTGTTGATTCCTGGAATAACCGGAAAAGAGGGCTCTAAGGTCGATGTGTCATTTATGATTTCCAATCAAGTGACAGTGCACAAACAAGGTCATGTATTGGGGCTCGAGTCAGAGTTGGATGCTCAAGCTCGAACCATTAATTTATTGGTTGCGATTGATGATCCAATGGATGGAGAAGGGCTTCCTTTGCTAATCGGATCCTATGTTGATGTGGAATTAGAAGGGCAATCGATTGCTGATACAGTCCGTATTCCATCGTCTGCTTTGAGAGAAGGGCAGTATGTATTGATTGCCGATTCAGAAAACAAATTGGCTCGAAAGGATGTGACGATCGGTTGGTTTGACAAAGCAGATGTCGTTTTGACTTCCGGATTGGCATCAGGAGAACGGATCGTAACTACCGGTTTGTCATACCCAATTTATGGGGCTCCCTTGGATATTCTAAACGACTAAACCAGATATTTTTATTTCGATTTACTTTGTATCGTACATGGGGTCATCATGGACAAAAAAACTTCTAAAACCTCTGATGTGACAGGCACAATTGCTTGGATGACACGAAACTCTGTTGCATCAAACTTGCTTATGGGGATTTTGTTGTTGGCTGGATTTTTCAGTGTACTTCAAACCAAACAAGAGGTCTTTCCTGAGTTTAGTATTGATATCATTTCTGTTACAGTTCCCTATCCGGGTGCTTCTCCAGAAGAGGTAGAGCAGGGGATCATTTTGGCTGTGGAAGAAGAGTTGCGAGGAATTGATGGTATTAAACGTCTCAATTCTAATTCTTCTGAGAATGCAGGGTCTGTAATTGTTGAATTGTTAACAGATGCCAAGCCCGACAAGGTGCTGAATGATGTAAAAGCGGCAGTGGATAGGATTACGACCTTCCCAGAAAACGCTGAGAAACCACAAGTGTCAGAACTCTCTTTACGTCGCGAAGTGATAACCCTTATTTTGAGTGGTGATCAAGAATTGGCAACGTTGCATCAGTTGGCAGAAAATGCTCGTTCTGAGATTCGAAAAGATCCCAATGTTACACAAGTCGAAGTGGTAGACGTTCCAGAACTTGAAATGAGCATTGAAGTTCCCAAAGCGACATTGGAATCTCATGGATTAACGTTGGATGATATAGCCACTCAAATTCGCATTGCGTCATTGGAGCTTCCCAGTGGTGGAATCAAAACAGACAATGGTGAGATTTTGGTTCGGGTTGCGGATCGCAAAAAAAGTGTGGCAGATTTTAAAGACATTATAGTACGCTCCTCTTTTCAAGGGGCCGAATTGCGCTTGGGTGATATTGCAACCATCACCGATGGATACACCGATACGGATGAAGAGTCTTACTACAATGGTGAACGGGCTGTTCGGTTGGTTATTTATCGCGTGGGTGCGCAAACACCAACGGATGTTGCTGATGCCGTTAAACAATACAAGTCAAAGCTGGAGTCCGAGTTGCCTGAGGCCATTACGGTTTCCGTTTGGAACGATTCGTCTGAGATCTTAAAAGGTCGTATTCAACTGTTGGTCAACAATGCTCGTATTGGACTGATTTTGGTCTTTGTAATTTTGGCGTTGTTCCTAGAGTTTCGCCTTGCTTTTTGGGTTGCAATGGGAATCCCAATTTCATTTTTGGGTTCTTTTATCCTCTTGGGGCAGACAGGTGCGACAATCAATATGATTTCCTTGTTTGCGTATATTGTGACACTGGGATTGGTGGTTGATGATGCCATCGTGGTTGGAGAAAACATCTTTGAGAAGCGAGAGAAGGGGCTTCCTTGGTTGGATGCGGCTGTTGAAGGTGCTCGTGAAATGGCAGTGCCCGTCACATTTGCTGTCTTAACATCGGTTGCGGCTTTTTCCCCTTTGCTTTTGGTCCCTGGTGTTTCTGGAAAGTTTTTTGGATTGATACCTACCGTGGTCATTTCAGTTTTGCTGTTGTCCCTGGTTGAATCGTTCTTCGTATTGCCTGCGCACCTTGGTCATATGAGTGATAAAGAACCTGGTTTGTTTTTGCGCACGGTAAATCGTCCCCGCGAATGGGTAGCTGTGCGGCTAGATCGATTTATTCAAGGCCCCTTTGATAAAGTATTGAAGGTGGCTGTAGAATTTCGATACGCCTCATTTGCCGTAGCCATAGCGTTGTTTTTCGTGGCTATTGGGATTGTGGGTGGTGGAATATTACCATTCTCTTTCTTTCCGAAGATTGAGAGCGATCGAATTAGCATTTCGGCCAAACTGCCCTATGGTGCACCGATTGAACAAACGGCCAATGTACAACGAAGTATCGAAACAGCGATCGATAAGACGCTTGCAGAGTTGGAAGAAGAGAATATTGTGAAAGGTATTTTCTCCACTGTAGGTGCAGGTCCGATTGGTCGAACAGGGGTGCCAAAAGGTTCTCATTTGACTGCGGTTACGATTGAGATGGTTTCTGCAGAGTTCAGGGATATTGGTGCGGAGGAACTTTCGAGCCGCATTAAATCGAACATGCCACCGTTACCGGGTGTAGAGAACCTCAAGTACAACACCAACTTAGATGGACCTGGAGCCGGTGCTGCCGTCGATATTCAATTGACATCCGATGATTTTGAATCTCTTGCTGAGGCATCAGAGGAAATGGCTGATTTGTTGAGGGGGTATCCTTCGCTGATTGGGATAGAAAATACGTTCTCTGCTGGAAAACAGCAGTTGGATTATCAGATCCTTCCAGAAGGTCGAAGTGTTGGTCTTACGAGTGCTGAAATTGGTAGACAGTTGCGAGCCTCTTTCTTTGGTACAGAAGCGTTGCGAGAGCAAGTTGGTCGGCTAGAACGTCGTACAATGGTTCGATTGCCCAAAGATGAACGAACCGTTGAAAACGATGTGGCTAGCATTCGGATTCGAACACCACAAGGTGGTTTTGTTCCGTTGAATCAAATCGCGGAACGTACACGTGGACAAGCACCAACGTCTATTACTCGAGAAGATGGGCTTCGTTCTATCAATGTTCGAGCAGATTTGGCCCCAGGTGTACCATCTTCTCGAGAGGTGCTCACTGATGTAGAAGGAACGCTATTTCCAATGTTGTTAGACAAATATCCTGGTCTGGAACTTCGGTTCTCAGGGGAGCAAAGAGATCAGCAAGAAACCATGGCATCTTTGGGTCAAAACTACTTATTGGCATTGTTGGCAATTTATGGTTTGTTGGCCATTCCTTTCAAAAGCTATGTGCAACCTTTTATTATTATGTCAGCCATTCCATTTGGTTTTGTTGGTGCTGTGGGGGGACATATGATTATGGGGTTCTCACTTTCTGTCATTTCGATGTTTGGAATTGTGGCTTTGACAGGAGTGGTGGTCAACGATTCTCTGGTTCTCATCGATGCAGCCAATACATATCGCAAGAATGGGGAGACTCCGATACAGGCTGTGATGAATGGTGCCAAACGTCGTTTTAGGCCTATTTTATTGACATCATTAACAACCTTTTTGGGGTTGGCTCCTATGATTTTGGAAGAGTCTTTACAGGCCCGCTTCTTGATTCCCATGGCCATTTCATTGGGGTTTGGTGTGTTGTTTGCAACAGGGATTATTTTGTTGATTGTTCCATCGTTGTACATGATCGTGGAAGACATCTTGAAACTGACAGGTGGTGCAAAGAACGTGGTTTCGACAGTGGAATTAGAATCCGATCCCGACACCTTTTCTGCGGAAGCAACAGCCTCTAAGTAAGTGGTGTTTTAAGTACTGATCACACCAATGATGGCCTTTGATGTGTGTACACACATATTTCGCTTGTCATGATTTTAAAATCATAAAGGAACTACGCGGTGTCAATGTTAGAAGTTGAATTGGTCGTAAAGAAATCGGAGTAAAAGAGTGTGCTTGGGCCGATGGGCCTACAGTCTATTTACGTGGAGTGGGCTTCTTGTTTTCTAGGTTTTTAAATGTATCTTGGAACAGGGAGTTCAGATTGTCTAGGCTTTTGTCTAGTGTGTGCAGGGATGCAGAAGATTCTTTTTCAATCCATTGTTCCATTGCCTGTTGAACAATATCCGCGGGTGGTTTGCTTTTTGTAATGGTGAGTGCCAATTGGTTTAAAAACTCGAATAGGGGACCTGAATCTTCTTGGAGTTCATTGATAAGCCAGTCGGCTCCTTTGATCAGTGGGGTCCATTTGTTTGGGCTTTGTTGTATGCAGTCTAAGAATCTATTCTTATATTGTACAATACTGTGCTGTCCGGAGGTGTTCGTAGCAATTCGAATGAGCGCACAGAGTGTGAAAAATAAGGATTCTTGTTTGGAAATGGTATCTGAAAATATGGAGATATTGTGGTATTGTTGAAGGATATTTGCAACAAAAGTGGGATGTTTTTCGATGTGTTCGAAGACGCTCAGTTGTATGGCTTTTCGTTTTTTATCTTGCAACCACGATGGTTCCACCAGAAACAATTGTAATGTTTGCCATGTTTGGATGTCAATCGGAGTAATGTGTTCTCTTTGTATGGTCTCTAAGAAGATGACCAAATGCTGATATGTAGCCGCTGGATAGTACAGTGTGGTTGGGAGCCTATCAAAGTAACTCATCGAGGTATGAGATCGATTGGCTTGATCGTACAGTACAAGCCGAGAGATATTAGATTTTTTCATATACCCACTGTGGTTTTTGGTTCATGTTGTCCTCTGAAATATATATATACATTGTATATAATCAGTATACACAGTATAAAACGATAGAGTTCCCATAATCGGATGAAATAGAAGTCAGAATATAAATTTTATATACGATATATAACGGAGTTCCATGTCTTAAATACTCAAAGTATTGCAGTGCAATCACAGTACGACATCCGAATCACGTTCAGTGTAACGGATTGATCGATTCCGTTGAGTTACGTATATAATTCGGTACATCGTAGATATACGACAATGATTTTTTGAATTCATGGCCTCTTCTTTTGCACAGAGGCGTTTGATGTAGGAAAAGGGGATATCTTTTCGTATACTGTGTGTTGTATAGTAAACAGGAGTACATCATGCGTCTATTTCTTGTAAGTGATTCAATAATGTTGAGGGTTGTATGAAGTCAAACACACATACGGTGTACATCATGGTTGGTATTCCAGGGTCTGGAAAGAGTACATGGATTGATACTCATGCGAACGAGGATTGGCATTTGATCAGTCCGGATAAAATACTTCAAGATCGATATGACTATGTGTGGACGCCCGAACGTGCAGCAGAATCTTGGGCTGAATCGTTTCAGTATTTTGGGCGTCAATTGTTAAGGGGGGGGACCATTGTTTGGGATGCGACTTTCATCACGCCAATAATTCGTGCCTCTGTTCTGCACATTGCGAAGGGCGCAGGATTCCACGTAGAAGCTATTTTTTGCGATGCCCCACTGGAGGTTTGCTTGGAACGAAACATTTTGCGAGACAGAGAACCCGTTCCCGAGAGTACGATTCACAGGATGTCTTCTTCGTTGGTTGAGCCCACGTTGGAAGAAGGCTTTGACGCTATTCGTCGTATTGTGCCTACGTTAAGTAATTCGTAACAGAGGTGTTGTTATTGAGAGATTTCTTGACAAGACAACATCAATACCTGATGTGCAGCGACAATGACAGTGTCCGGTTCTGGAGACAGCAATATTGTGTCCAACATTGACAGACCCAATACCGCTCCCATTTGGGTTTCAGTACAATATTGAACCAAATCCAGATACGTTTGTCCAATCATTTCAATTGGAGGATCTACCTTTTCCATATAGGTTTCTGGGTCAATAAAAATACGGGCAAATATCTTTGCAACACCTGGACTGGAAGCGGACTGTGCGAGTAGAGCACCTTGATAGGCGGTTGCTGTAATGAAGTCGTTTGCACCTGCATTTTGTGCATGTTCGATGTTGTCTGGATCTTGCAATTCAATTGTAATATGCAGGTTGGGATTGCAAATATTGAGAGCCAGTGCTGTGAGGATACTGTTGGCATCGGAGTCTTTTGACGAGTGTCTTTCTTGACGTTCTGACAAGATAATGGCAGAAAATGCCTCCTCAATTTGTCCCATTTTTAAGATTTCTTTATTGGAAGGACTCCCTTTCAACAACATCACTCTTGGACTGGCGATCTCTTGCAGTGGTTCTTCTGCAATGATGAGAATATTACGAGTTGTGGTGCACATGAGTGTTTCCAAAACATCGAAAATATCGTTGTTCCATCCACAAATTACAATGTGGTCTTCCAATATGTTTAGGTCCATTGCTCGATCTCCCATTTGTTGTGCCCGTTCGAGTAACATTGTTGATATGGCTCCAGTGAGTAGGGCGTATACACTGAGTCCTACAAACATGATGCTTACAGCGACCAATTTACCACCAACTGTAATGGGAAACATATCGCCATATCCAACAGTGGTAATGGTTACGATACACCACCATAAACCATCTCCAATCGAAACAAAACTGTCATTGTTTCCCTTTTCAAAGACCATGATTCCAACGGTTCCAAATATAATGGACATGATCAAGTATGTGATCATGGCTGTATTTTCGGTTCGAAAGAGAACGTGTGTTTTGTCTTTGATTAAATCTGATTTGAGTACTCTTCCTGCGCGTACAGTCTTAAACAATCGCACAATTCGAAGTAGTCTAGCCGTGCGAGCTAGACGAAAGACTCTGAATATTGGGAGGATGGCTAAGATGTCTACAACGCTATTTTTGACGAAGAACCATTTTTTCGGAGCCAGCATTAATTTGAAGGCAAATTCGATGATAAAGAACAGTGTGACACCCAGGTCTATCCAATTGAGCACCGACAGTTGATCTTTGTGGGCACTCATCCAACTGACGGAATGACTGTGCTCTAAAGACATTTCCCAAAACAAGAGTCCAACCGACAAGAGAATAATTAGTAAACTGGTCCATTCCATATATGGATGAAACCATAAGTTGAGAAGTCGGACTTTTCCCGAAGCATCTTGATGGGTTTTTAAGGCATTTTCACCGTAATCTTGTCGAATCCGCTGAAGTCTATAGTTTTGAATCCAATTCATGTAGTATATCATGTCGAAATGCAATGAAAATTGCCAGTAATTTTCACATTTGTGAAGAGATATACTTGGAACATCTCTTTGTGCTAAAGGGTTTACGAAAGCAAATGTCAAGTTAACATCAGAAATAGGGAGGCAAAATGAAACGATCTTTTATGTGGGGTGTTGTCACAACCTTATTGGCAACCAATGTTATGCAGTACTGGTTTGTGGCAAATGCAAATCAACGAGGTGATTCTACTGTGGATTATGAACAACAGATTGCTTCGAGTAGTCACAGGGAATCGTTGGTCGTGCAGGCAGTTCAAAATGTATCACCGACTGTGGTTGCCATAACGACAGAGGTCGAAACACAAAGTCCATTTTCGTGGATGGGTTCTGGTACATCTTCTTCAGAAGGCTCCGGTGTTGTGATTGACTCTGATGGTGTCGTGTTAACCAACGCGCACGTTGTAGAAGGTGCAATACGCATCGAAGCCACATTTAGTGATGACAGTGTGTACAGTGCAGAGATCATTGGTTTGGCTCCTGAATTGGACTTGGCTGTACTAAAACTCACAAGAGAGCATGCCTCTCCGACGGTGGAAATAGGAACCAGTGATGATCTTATGCTTGGAGAAACCGTAATTGCACTCGGCAATCCATTTGGATTGGGGCATACGGTGACTACGGGTGTAATTTCAGCAGTTGATCGACCATTGGAGACCGAACGTCGAATCTATCAAAACTTCATTCAAACCGATGCCAGTATCAATCCTGGAAACTCAGGTGGTCCATTGGTGAATATTAAAGGAGAGTTGGTTGGTATTAATACGGCTATTCGGTCTAATGCAGAAGGTATAGGATTTGCCATTCCTGTTGATCGGGCCATGAAGGTTGCGCAGGATATACTCAACTTTGGTCGAGTACAACGTCCTTGGTTGGGTGTTGATATCGAGGATGTATTCTTTCAAATGGATGGGAAAAGGCGTACAGCACCACAAGTGTCTTGGGTGTATCCAGACAGAACTGGACTGCAGAAAGAAGATACCATTCTTGCGGTAGATGGAAAGGCCGTACAAGGTCGTGGAGATCTCAATGCTTATTTGTCGACGTTGAGTCCAGGAACGAATGTTCAATTAGAAGTATGGAGAGGTGGCAAAAGTCGTATGATTGATTTAACGACAGAAGCTTTACCAACAGAGGTGATTGATATGGCACTCCAAGATGTGCTGGGTGTTCAAGTGACAACACGACAGTCGGTTTTGGTGATTTCCAGAATACAGTCAGATGGGGCATTTGCCCGCAATGGCTTAAAAACAGGAGACCAATTGCTTGCGGTGAATGGACAACGTTTGAAAAATATAGAGGACTTGCGTACCATTTTGAGCAATGCGAAAAGTGATCACAAAGGAACTGCTGTTTTTACCATTCGACGTGGGCGATATCAAGGTCAGGTAGAAATGCCTATTTAAGACCATTTCAGCAAAAAAAATAGATGTATCCGATCGGTGCATCTCAAAATCAAATATTTTCTTGTCATCCCTTCGAAAAATCACTTACATTATTATAGAGTGCGAAAGCATAAAATGATGTGATTTTAAATACACAAAGGGTGACTGGTGGACAACAAGTCTACGTGGTCATCAATATTAGGAGATTGGCATGAAAATGTTGTTGTGGGCTTTGTTGGGTGGTTCTATTGTATCTGTAACGGCTTGTGGTGATAAAGAAGCTGAAATCTGCAATGATTCCATAGACAATGATGGCAATGGGTTGTCCGATTGCTATGATGATGCATGTTCAACTGATGCTACCTGTGTTGATGCCGATGGTGATGGGTTTGTTCAAGCAGATGATTGCAACGATGAAAATGCACTCAGTTATCCTGGTGCGGATGAAGTGTGTGACGAAGATGACAACAATTGCGATGGGGAAATTGATGAGAATCCCATTGATGGAACGCCTTTTTATGGAGATGCCGATTTAGATGGCTACGGTGACCCAGCACAGTTGTTGAAAGCATGCTCTGCTAGTGAAGGTGTTGCTGACAATGCTGCCGATTGCAACGATGAAGATGCTACAATCAATCCAGATGCCGATGAGGTTTGTGATGAGATTGACAACAACTGTGACAGTGTAATCGATTATGATGCGATTGATAGAGCCACATTTTATCGAGACACCGATGGTGATGGTTATGGGATTGATGCTGGTGCTCAAACGGCTTGTGAGGTACCGGAGGGTTTTGCTACGGAGTCTGGCGATTGTGATGATGCCGAAGAAGCTGCCAATCCAGGTGCGACAGAAACGTGTGATGGATTCGACAATGATTGCGATGGTACCATTGACGTTAATGCTACTGATGGTGCAGATTATTATGCAGATTTAGATGGTGATGGTTTTGGGGATTCAAACAACGCGATGAGCGCTTGTGAGCAACCAGAAGGTTATGTTACAGACAACACCGATTGTAATGACGACTCAGACGCCGCCAATCCAAATCAGTTGGAAGTGTGTGATGAACTCGACAACGATTGCGATGGTGATGTCGATGATGCCGACAGTAACGTGATTGCTGCTTCGGGAACGGATTGGTATCCAGATTTAGATGGTGATGGTCAAGGTGATGAGAACGCTTCTGGGACAGAGGCGTGTGCTGCGCCCGTAGACAGCACCACTGGGTATGTATATGCTGACAATGCGAATGACTGTAATGATATGGATTTATCAGTGTATTCGGGTGCTCCAGAGACCTGTAATGGTATTGATGACGATTGTGACGGAATGCCAGACGACAAAGCACAAGGTGGACAGACGTATTATCCAGACGCTGATGGTGATGGGTTTGGAGATGATACCGTTCCAACCACGGCATGTGCTGATCCATCTGATTCGACGCTGTCTTATGTGACGATCGGTGGAGACTGTGATGACACAGATTCCACATTCAATCCAAATGCAGTCGATTCTTGTGATGGCTTTGACCAGAACTGTTCGGGTGATGAAACCGATGCCACAGGTACAACGTCTTTTTATATGGATGCTGACGAGGATGGTTTTGGCGATGCGAGTGTTGTGATCACAACGTGTGTACAGCCCGAAGGCTATGTGATGGACAATACGGACTGTGACGATGCTGCAGACGATGTGTATGTTGGTGCTGAAGAATTGTGTGATGCGATTGACAATGATTGTGATGGGGACGTGGATCAAGACGATATAGATTTTGACGCAACCAATTTGTTGACCTATTATGCAGATCAAGATCAGGATGGCTATGGAGATGATGCTTCATCTGTTCTGGATTGTTCACAGCCGGTAGGGTATGTCACCGAGGGTGGGGATTGTAATGACTCTAGGCAAGACTTGGATGGCGATGGTATTTTCGACGGTGCAGGTATCAACCCTGGCGAAATTGAAGTGTATTACGATGGCGTAGATGCAGATTGTGATGGAATGAACGATTATGACCAAGATGGCGACGGTGAGTTGGCGATTGGAGAATGTACAGATGCAAGCCACTTGACCGAAGAAGATTGCTTAGGGAATATTGGGGTTTGTGACAACCCTGCATACGACAATGAAGCGGATTGTGTTCAGAATGGTGGTTCGAACAATGGTGTGTGGACATTCAATCAATGGACTGACTTTGGTGTAAACGGCAGTGATTGTGATGACACCAATGCTACGTTGAACGAGGCAGACTTGGATGGCGATGGTATTACCACATGTGGTGGCGACTGCAACGAAGATTTGACGGTTGTAGATGG
>Ga0206130_10008750_pt1 | contig 10772 bp, 9 predicted proteins | sample Helgoland_Spring_9_FD_148637 | JGI IMG/M metagenome (GOLD analysis project Ga0206130, IMG submission 148637) | Pelagic subsurface seawater microbial communities from Kabeltonne, Helgoland, North Sea - Helgoland_Spring_Bloom_20160512_1 | ecosystem: Environmental > Aquatic > Marine > Epipelagic ...
TGAGGTGGGCATTGCAAAACAGCCTATAACCCAACGTTTCGGTGACAGTAATATCCAAATAGCTGTTAATCAATGAATTTGGTGATTCTATTGCCATAGTTTGTCAGGGGGTTAAAATTGCCTCAGAGGTAACCCTAAGTCTCCCGGTATACACCGTGTTTTATCCATTCAATTAATTTTTTATCAATGAGTTTATTTAATAGCCAATTAAATTAACGGTTTGACTAGACTGGGTATTAATTCAGTTTAGTCTTGTTGGTTCCCGTTTTTATTGTTTGGAATACATTGACTCCCTTTTCACCTAACTCAATAACTTCTTGCATTGTCATTACTCCAATCTGTGCTGCTCTTTCTTTTTGTTCCTGACGACAATTTGAATGCCATGCAAAAATCCCATTATTATCAAGCCAGTCAGTTTGCCAAAGCGCTCCATCATACCTTGTGATTATTACAAAATCATTAGAGTTTTCTGTATCTTCATTATACTCTAAACCTCCTTGAATCAATTTTTCTATGTCAAATTCGTCATAATTCATTCTTGCGACGCAAAATAGTTCATCATCCTCCTGATTATGTTCACCGGTATCAATATCCCAATCAATTCGAAACTGATTGCAGCCACCATCATACTTTTTGTCGACAATTTTTTTGTCAATAATCATGTTCGCTAAATCTATATATATCGGCATGTCCTAAAAGTTTGAGTTGTTAATATTTAACATATCTGAAACCAAATTCTTCCCCAATATATCCTTCCTCATCATAGCTTTTAAGATTACCATTTTTTGAAATGATATAATATTCCCCCTCTTTTTCACAGAGATATCTCCCATCCTGTTGCACTAATTTTTTTTTAAAAACACTATATGGATTTTGAGTTATCCAGATTTCAAAATACTTATTATCCCTTTCATAAAACTCAATGGTCCTAGGTTTAATGTTTCCTATTGTAAACTCCATCTTCCATCTTCCAACAAGTTTAGAGCCTTCTATTAAAAGTTCATATTCAGATTTTTCACTAACAGTATCTTCTAAATCAAACTCCTTTACAACAGGATATCCTGCCACACTATTCTTGCCACTTTCCGAATTATTATTAGAACTACAACCAAGGATAAATCCACATAAGAATAAAATTAACAATATGTTTTTCATAATTTTTTTAACAACTTTAAAAGTAACACGCTGCTCTAACAGTTCAATGTGCTATTCAATAAATTTACCCTTTGCGGTAACTTGGCCCAGATATCCATTTTCCAAAGCATTAGGATTGGATTTTGAAAATGATTCAGATTCATTGGCTTTATACGCCTCTTCAGTGCAATAAATCATTGCTGATACAAAGCCTTTCTTCTCTATTATTTGTCTCAGTGTGCTGGCTTTTTATTTTAATTATTTTATTAATAATTCGGTGTTGTTAATTTTCCTTTGTTGAATTTATCATTAAATGTCTTAATTTTTCCATTGATTTCTACTTTAGAAAAGTCAAAGTTGTCTAATTGACTTTTTGATAATAATACATTTCCACCAACTTTTTTAAGTGATGATATGTCACGACAAGTGGTCTTTCTTAAATTTAAATTTCCTCCAACCTCTTCTAAAGACTCCAAAGATGCATGTGTGTTTTTTAAATTTAAATCACCGTAAACTATTTTTAATGGTTTGATAGATTCTAAATTTTCTTGATAGACATGATTAGAAAACCACAAATCGTCACCAACTTCGGTTAAGTTCCCAAAGTCATTCATTTTACCATCTATACCTATAGTTCCGTTTATTTTTTCTATTTGTCCAAATGTTTTAATAAAATTTTCTTGTAAAAACCCATGATGACTATGATACTTTTCTCTGACAATTATATCTCCATTAACAACTTTCGTTGCGAGTATTAAAAAATAATTCCTAATTCCTCTCTCAATCTGTAATAAAAATGGATTTCGATTTAATTCGGGTAGTTCAAAAAGCGTTTTAAATTCATCCACAACATAACCTGTGGTGTCTTTTAGCCAATTAATAGAAATTTCCTCTTGGGCTTTTTTTATCTAGATTGAATTTATTCGGAAAACCGGGTGCTTTTACGTTGGGATGATTATGTGTAGAAATAATTAATTCCCCTTTCTTTATTATTTTATCTGTAGTTTCATCAGATTCAATGTTCAGTCTATTTAAAATGTCATCTTCCTGAACTCTAATTGAGACCCTAGCTAACTTTTTAAATGGAATCCCTTTCTGGTCGATGAAATTGTAAATTTGGGACATTCCGATTATCTTTTTTTAGCATGAAGCACAACGATTAGTATAAGAATATTAGCCGATTGCATTGTACTTTTCTTTCAAGTTATACAAAAGTTTGAGCGGGATACAACCCTTGAATTTACTACTGTTTCGGCTATTATTTTTATACATTGTTGGCGGTATGTGCTTTATTTCCAAACCTTTAATTCTTTATTTTCTCCACCAGTCATAAATACATTTTGGGGAGATATAAATTCAATAGCTTCTACCGTGCCTTTGTGTTCATTAGTCAATTGAACAATCTCACTTTGCTTTTTTAAATCCCAAATTCTGGATGTTTGGTCAGAGCTTGCTGAAGCCAATTTTGAATTGTCAAAACTGAAGCTGATAGAGAGCACAGGTTTGAAGTGTCCTTTTAATCTATAAATTTCTTTGAGTTCAGGGGTCATTAGTATAATGTCTCCGTTTGAATTTCCGACAGCAAGCTTTGAATAATCGTGATTAAATTTAATACACATTAAACCTGAAAATGGGGAGCTGTTTATCTTTTCTCTGGTTGTTAAGGACCATACTTGAAACTCATCATAGCAGCCAAAATATATTTCATTTGTTGTAGGATTAAACTCAAAATCATTTATCTGTTTACTGACTTCGAGTTTTGTGATTAAATCCCCTTCAGTGCTATAGATAAGTGCAACCTTTTCATAGCCTTGAATTGCGATAATTTCATTACCTGAATTGCTGAATTTTATATTGTGCACCCATTCATTAGTTTCAATTTTTGCTAATTGCTTTCCATCTGATAGATTCCAAATAATTATAACACCACTTTTGTCGGATGATATAATTTTCTTCGAGTCAGTGCTGAAATTTATCGATTCAATAGATTCGTTGTGTCCTGTTAGTTCAAACTTTTTGGAATAATTCTCTGAATTTAATATGTTGATTTTGTAGGTTTCGTTAAGGTCTCGAAATCCCAATGGGTCTTCTGTATCATCTGCAACAGCAATAAAATTTTTGTTGGGACTTAACTTGATACAACTTATTGGCAATTCCGTTGATATGGTTGTTAATAATTTGCCTTTTTGAGTTTCCTCAGTTGATTGAACTTTGGGAAAGAAGTCTTTTTTATCAAGACCATAATCATGCAACATTATACTAATTTCATCGTTCATTGCAATATGCCCATTAACCCTTGATTCTCGGTCCCAATGTAACCAACCTCTTTCCCATTCTCCAGCTACCAAATAAATTCCATCAATAAATTTGTAACTATCATCATATTTATGGTTTTCCTCGTAATCATAGGTGAACCAGAAGTATTCACCCTTACCATGAAAGAACCCATTCTTAAATTCTCCCTTGTATATGTAAGTAATGGGGTTTCCATCGTACCAAACTATATTATTAAACCAATTACGTCCTAGAAATTCCGGTTTATAATATTGAAACTCACCATCGTTCGATGCATTAGCACTTTTACTTGTTCTCTCTGATTTGATATATAAAGCTTCACCATATCCGTTATCACAATCACCAGAAACACATATTTTATTTGTTGCTTCTCCAAAAGAGAAAAATAGAAATGACATGAGTAAGATAGGTAAAATGCAAAATGATGTAACTTTCAGAAGTATAGACCTCTTTGAAGATATTTTTATTTTGAAAATAAAATAGTACTGTAAGATTAGAAATATTAGTAGAGGAATATAGATTAGATGAAACTTTAGATTATCGGGTTCGCTTGCAGTCATTGCCATTGCCCAAAAAACAAATACAACAGAAAGTATTACAAAAATTATTATCGCTATCAGTTTTTTCTTTACTTTAATGTTAGCAAACGGATTTACTTCATCCGGGTCAAGGCTTTTTAAATCGTTTGAATCTTTTTTCTTCTTCATAGTTTTGTTCTTTTCTATTTCAGGAAGTAAATAGGAACAATATTCAAATATCCCATTTTATGAGCATTAAAATCGTCACACAGCCTAAATAGCGTTGTGGGATGAAGAGTTATATGTTGAAGAAAGTGTATGAGCGGTTGAATTAGCATGAACTCTCTCTTAGCTTTTGACCCCAAAAGTTCAACTTTCGCTGAAGACGTACAGGGAGGGGTAGAGTTTGTCTAGTATTTTCTGTTGATTGTAAGTAAGATTCATTTGCGTGCTATCTTCTTATATAAAGGAAATCTTATTTTCAATTAAATGAATGTCCCATTTTATCACTGTTAAATGAATGATTAATAGTCCAAGGACTTTTCTAATAAATAGATTATTGCAGTCGTTGTAGCATCAGACAACGCGTCATGTCTTTTATCCAAGTCTATTGAACTCTCATATACGTTTAAATCTCCGAGAATTTGTTTTGATGCGTTGGCTAACGATATTTTATGGCTAAGTTTTAAATCCAGTATTTTCTGAGCGCTTCTCATCGCGTCCACCTTATTAAACTGATGAAAGGGAAAACCCATTTTACTCCTTAAAAATTCTGCTTGTAATACCTTAAAATCGAAATTCACATTATAGCCTACTATGGTATCGCACTGTGATACCTTATCTGATAACTCGTTTAGAACATCGCTTAAAGTTTCACCTTCCTTTTCACACATTTCGTTGGTTATTCCATGAACATTTATAGCCCTTGCAGGGATGGGTTGATTCTGTTTAACATATGTAGAATAAGAATAATTATTGCCGTTGGAGTCTAACAATATATAAGCCACTTGAACAATTCTAGGGAAGTTGTCTGAATACTGTTCTAAATTCTTTGTAGTAACTCTTATTGAATTGTCAATTATCAATCCAGTCGTTTCGGTATCGATTATCAGCACTGGGTTTACAAGTTCAGACTCATCTACTGAAGTCATTTGCAGATTGCTTTCACTTGTAGATGCTCTTCGACCTGTGGTTATGTTTAGCGAGGCTCTTCCTTCTTGTCTTAAAACAAAATAGAAAACCACTAATAGACAACCCAAGGCAGCAATAACTCCCCACATAATTCGCTTACTTTAAATAATGTTTATTTATAAATTGTTATAGCAACAGCTTTCATCACTACCCGGTGCAAAATTCAATAAAATTGAAGGTAGCAGGTTAAAGTCTATTAGTCACAAACACCACAACTTAATCCATCTTTGCTACATCTCTTACAGTACTTGCAGTTTTTGCATGCCCTGCATGGGTCAGCTCCAACACAAGTTGCCTCTAATTCATTGCTGCAGCATGTCCTCACAGCTCGATTTTCAAGAGGCAAATTTACAGATAGGGCAAAGTACCCTATGATTACAAATCCTATCAATACGATTAAGGTCAATTTCAGTCTCATTTTATCGTTACTTTATAGTTCAGTTTTTTGTAAATTAAAAGATAAGTAACACACAAACGCTCAATAAAGATGATGCTATAATCATCAAAAAGGCTAAACAACCGCCCGAATTTTCGGGATTTATTTTTCTACCAATTTTTTGGTTTCTTCCACTTTTGGTGAAAGGCACTCCAGTTGCTCGAGATATTCTGGTTTTGTGTTTTGTATATCCAGACAAACGTTTCCAAGAAAAACCACCTTTATTCATACTAATACGGTTAATTTGTGAGAAATCAAATTTAGATAAAATCCTTAACTGTTCACCACACCCGCCAGTCGTTAGCCCCAACGCTTTGCAAACGCTTCTGCTGAAGGATTAAAAAGAGAAGTGTTTATCTCTTTTCTGCATCCCGTCTTAATGTAATTTTTCCAATTTTATTGAGCAAATCAGTATTCAACTTCGCCTCAATTGGTATCAACATTACCCATTTTGCCGTGGTTTGAATCAAGTAATCACCTCCTCTATTAATGGCATAAGTGGCTCCAACAAATTCTTTATCTTTATTAAAATATAGGATTTGATAATCTCTACATCCTGAGAAGTGAAATAGGGTATTCAACTTGGAATGCACAATTTGAAATAGATGGTTTTCATCAACTGATTTCAAATCGCGTATTATAACTGCTGTTCCTTCTAGCACTGCGAGAAACGATTCTAATTTTTTTGGTTCTAACTCTTTGAAAGAAAGTTTGATAATAGATTTCATACAAATAAGATTTAATTAAAAAAACATTATTCGTATTTCGCAAAAGCAATAGGATTTGTTACGTTTATTTTGACCAATTGTCCGTATCGTTTTACCACCGTGGTGTCTTCACTCGGTTGGTACCTTTTCAGGTTCGAAATACTCGTCAAAGTAAGGTATAATTTTTTAAACTATAAAGTTTGGGCCTGTCTAATGATTTTTATTAAAATTTGTTTCAATTGGCTTGTCAAAACGTGAAACTTAATTAATCGCTATGAAAACGATTGAAGAATCGCTAGTCCTTGACTATTCTAAGGACAACTCTTGGAAGTAATTGATACTGCTTTGACTTGCACTGGCTTTAATACCCCCAATCGTTATGAACGATGGGTAAACTATTTAATTCATCTCTGTGCAACCTCCACTTAGGCATGTATTTATCCATTAAGGCAATGAACCTATCATTGTGGTTTCTCTCATGCAGATGGACCAACTCATGGACTAAGATATACTCTAAACAAAGAATTGGTTTCTTAGCTAATTCAAGGTTTAGCCAAACTCGTTTATCATCGGTGTTACAAGCACCCCATTTGGTTTTCATTTGTTTTACACCCCAATCATTACACTTAACGCCAATTACCTTTTCCCATTTTTCTATCAATTGAGGTAATTGTTTCTTTAATTGCTTTCTATACCATTCTTTCATGATGGTGGCCTTGTCTTGAGCGGTGGCTTCTGGCTTCACCCATAACTGGATTTTATTAGTACCAATCATTTTTACTTTGCTGTAACCATCATGGTGCTTAACATCCAATAAATAACGCATCCCATTGAAGTAATGGCTTTCACCAGAAACATAGTCACGCTTTGTTTCTCTGGCTTGTTCCTTAAAGTTTTTTACATGCTTCTTTATCCATCCTAGTTTGGAAATAGCAAACAACCTCAACACTTCATCATCTGTCTTGTTGGGTGCGGACAATCGAATACGACCATGCGGTGGATAAACAGCCAAGTGCATGTTCTTAATATCCTTACGAACTACATCTATTTCGACGTTAGCAAAAGCTATGGTTTCTTGATTAGTACTCACTTTGTGCTTTTATTATCTCCATTAATGCTAATGTCTTATCCGCATCACCAACAACTTGGTTTACTGCCAACATTAACTTCTTCTCTTTAATGCCACCATCACGCCAACCATCTAGTTTATTGTAACGCACCGCTTCATCTAACTCTACCGATAATGATTCATCCCCATCTAGGTTGTCATACAGTGCTTGTTTTGCTCTTGTATTAATAGAGTTTGGATATGATTCACCACTAGAAGGGTCTGCAACTTTAGAAGCTAACTCTTTAATCTTTTCTAAGTAGTCTTGGTAGTCACATGTTTCTTGTTTCCTTAATTGGATAATCTCATCCAACAACTTCGACATCTTCTCGTAATACTTAGGATTCGTTTGTGATTCTTCAATGATTACTTTCCTAACATTGTTCTCAATGGTTTCGGCAACTGCTTCTTGTCTTTTCTTCTTTTTATCAGTAGATGTTGCATCTACCTCATTGCCGAGTTTAACAATTAGTTCAACTAGAGATTTGTTCTCAAAATCAGATATTTTGGTGCTTGATTTCGCATCCAAATACATATCCATCAATTGACGCATACCGGGCTCAAATCTTTTGAGGTCCAGATGGTCTCCACTGGCTTGTTTTATGGTTTCTCTTAAATCAGAATAATACTTCACCTCATCCTTAATACCATTGGCTTCTGCATCGCTATAACCCAATTTGTGCATTTCATTAGCTACATTAGAATAGGCTCTGATTAATAATACTACCGCTTTATACAAGGCAACTCTTTTCTCTTCGGTGTTTTTAATATCCTGTGGGTTCTCTGTGTTTCCACAAAAGAATTTTATAAAGGTTGGCTCATCTTTTGGATGAACAGGCTCACACATGGCTCTAACAGCTTCTATGGCTGTTTCTAATCGTTCTTTGCTCTCTGTATGCCTGTCTTTTAATAATCCTTTTACATCATCTTCATCATAGTTATCAAAGACTTCTGATGTGTAATCCTGTATGGAGTTTTGAAGGCTTTTAAATAAATCTTTGTAGTCGATGATATACCCGTATTCTTTATCATCTGTATCAATCCTGTTAACACGGCATATTGCTTGAAACAAGCCATGGTCTTGCATTTTCTTGTCAATGTATAGGTAAGAGGCTGATGGTGCGTCAAAACCTGTTAATAGCTTATCTACAACGATAAGCAACTTCATCTTACTTGGCTCGTTAATAAATTTAGCCTTCGCCTCAGCTTCAAAATCTTCTGTAGATTGACCATTAAGCATTTTAGTATACACATCATACTTTAATAGCTTATCAGTAGGGTTATCCTCTCCTGTTTCTTCTCCTTTAATATCAGCATGATGAGGTTGGTATGATGTAATTATAGCACAATCCTTAAATCCAGAATTCTGAAACAACTCATAATATTTACATGCTTGGTACACAGAACCAGACACCAACATAGCATTTCCTTCACCAGTTGATAATCTTGGTTTTATTTTAAAATCCTTAACGATATCAAAAACTATTTTCTCTAACCTAGATTTGGAGCCTAACACCTTTTGCATGGTCCCCCATCTTCTTTTCAATTCAACTTTAGCCACATCAGTCAACCCTTTAGTTTCCGCTTCAAACCATTCATCTATACTTTGCTGGTCGGTGATGAATTGCTCCACATCTCTGGCTTCATACAATAAGTCCAGTACAACACCATCTTCAACCGCTTCATCAAACTTGTATGGGTTTCCGATATATGGACCAAAAATCTCAATACTCTTCTGCTTGTCTTTTTTAAGTAGTGGTGTACCAGTGAAGCCAATGAATAGTGAATCGGGTAAAATCAGCTTCATGGCATCATGCAACTTACCAGATTGAGTACGGTGACATTCATCTACAAAAACATAGATATCACCCTTCGCTTTGAAGTCACTTCCTAAACTCGCTTTTAAATCTTCAATAAATGAATCATAATCACCTTCATCTGATTTTCTACCGAATTTGTGTACCAAGCTACCAATTAACATTTCTGTTTTGTGGTTCAATACATTAATGAGGTCCCTACCACTTTTGGTTCTGTAGATTTTCTCATCTACACCAGTAAACAGTTTTTCTATCTGGTCATCCAGTTCCTCACGGTCTGTAATGATGAGGACTCTGCTATCTTTTACATTCTCTCGAATCCATTTGGTAAGCCACACCATGGTTAAAGATTTACCAGAACCTTGGGTATGCCAAATAATACCACCTTGTTTAGTGCGGATGTTTTCCTGTGCAGCAGTAATACCAAAATATTGGTTAGGTCTGCAAAGTTTTTTTACGCCTTTATCAAACACTACAAAGTCGTGTACCAATTCTAAGATTCTAGACTTTTCACAAAGCTGTGAGATATGCTTGTCCAATAAATAATCAAACTCTTTATCACTTTCTTCTTTCCATTTAAGGTAGTACTTCTCAGATGTTTCAATGGTTCCATACCTCAACCCTTGGGTATCATTACCAGCCATTACCAATTGCATGGTGGTGAAGTATTTCTCTATAAACTCTGGTTTTTGATTATCGAGGTTCTGGCGTATGCCTTCTTCGACACCCACTTTACTTCTTTTTAGCTCTATAACGCCTAGGGCGATGCCGTTAACGAATAGCACTACATCTGGTCTTTTATTATGTTTACCAGCTACGGTTACTTCCTCAGCTACAGCAAAATCATTGTTCGTTGGATTCTTCCAATCAATCAACCAAACCGTTTCTTTGGGTTGCCCTAACTCTTCACGCACCGTTACTCCATAGCGAAGCAGCTTGTATACTTCCTTATTGGCTTCATATAAGTCATCAGAAAGATTGGTAGCTACTTTTACAATTGCATCTACAGCTTTTTGAGCCAACTCACTAGAATACCTATTATCTTTAGTTAAATAGGTAAACAATAAACCCTCTTCAATGGGTTGGGTGCGGACCTCTTCTTCCCAATCACCCAAATAGGTGTACCCCAATTCATCTTGGAAAAGTTGAATCACCCGATTTTGAGAAGCACGTTCTGGTTTGCCTATGTTAATATTGCGCATTGACTTTAAATAAATTAAAACTCACTTTATATCTATAAAACTCAATATTATTAGTCACTGACAATGCTCTTCTTATTCTTATGTCATCCTCCAATCCAATAATCATACCCTTAACTTTTTGGTCTGATTCTGCAAGCTCATCTTTAACAAAGCCCATATAACGTTGAATTTGACCTACTACATAATCACTTACTCGTCCCTTTTTTAACTCGACAACCAAAAGAGTTTTCTTGTCTTTACTTATTGCCAGAATATCTAAAGGACCAGTATCACTAGGGTATTGTTGACCTACTAATTCTCCCTCTTCTTCGTAGATATCATATTCTTTTGCCAATTCTGTTTGATTCCAGTTTTTAACCAAAAA
>Ga0206130_10008756_pt1 | contig 10768 bp, 10 predicted proteins | sample Helgoland_Spring_9_FD_148637 | JGI IMG/M metagenome (GOLD analysis project Ga0206130, IMG submission 148637) | Pelagic subsurface seawater microbial communities from Kabeltonne, Helgoland, North Sea - Helgoland_Spring_Bloom_20160512_1 | ecosystem: Environmental > Aquatic > Marine > Epipelagic ...
ATCATATAATCATAATCATAATGATGCTTTTAAGATATATACAATTAATAAAATAAAGGAAGGTGCTAAATTTTATATACTGCAACACGGACATCAAGGACACCATGATTTTTGTGGAACATATTATGAAAAAAAAATTTGTAATAAATATTTTTCATGGGGAAATATATCAAAAGATAATAATGTATCCTCCTTGTTCTGCACAACTAATATTGGTAAAATTGTAAAGAAGAATATCAAAAAAGATATTTTACTTTCATATACAGAATTTTCTTTAAAGCCTTGGAAGCAACAAGCTTATCCCAGAATTATGAGTGAAACTAATTTATATAAAGATGATATAATAAATTTAATAAATTCCTTAAGTAAAAATCTAAAGAAAACTATTACATTAAAATCTTTTAATTCTGAGGGAAAAAAATATATAACTAATGAAATAAATAAAAAATTTAAAACATTAGATTTTATCTCAACTAATAAAATTAAAAGAGGTTTTGAATATTCTAAAAATTATAACCTTAGTATTGAAACAATTAATTCTACCGGTTTTATTGAATTATTATCATTAAATACACCGGTAATACTAATTACAAATAAGAAATTTTTTCATGTAAAGAAAGAGTATAAAAAATATTATAAAAAGTTAATTGAATGTAATATAATTTTTTTTGATATTAAAAAAGCAACAAAATTTATTAACTTTAATATCAAAAATTTAAATCATTGGTGGTTTGATGATCAAACACAAAAAAAAATAAAGTATTTCTGTGATCATGTTTGCAAGTATGAGGGTGATTTTAACAATGGATTAAATAAAATAATAAATAAAATTAGATAAAATCTAATAATTAATGAAAAAATTTTCTCTAAAAAAAGGTTTATTAAAAACCATATAACACTATAACAAATTTATAATGTTTAATAATAAAAATATACTAATTACAGGCGGAACAGGTTCCTTTGGAAACGAATTTGTTTCTCATCTTCTCAAAAATTATAAGTGCAATAAAATTATTGTTTTTTCAAGAGATGAATTAAAGCAATATGACATGAGAATTAAATTTAATAGATTCAAAAATTTAAGATTTTTTATTGGCGACATAAGAGATCTTGATAGATTAAAGTTTGCTTTTAGAGATGTTGATTTTGTTGTGCACGCAGCAGCCTTAAAACATGTTCCAATTGCAGAGTATAATCCTTTAGAATTTATTAAGACAAATATTATGGGCTCAAGTAACATTGTAACAGCAGCTTTAGATACTCAAGTAAAAAAAGTTATGGCTCTATCCACAGATAAAGCTGTTAATCCGATGAATTTGTATGGAGCAACAAAACTTTGTGCTGAAAAAATATTTTTAGATGCTAATGCATTAAGTGGTACAAAATCTACTAAATTTAGTGTCGTCAGGTATGGAAATGTTTTGAATTCAAGAGGTTCAATTATACCGTTGATTTTAAAAATAAAATCAGAAAAAAAATTAGAGGTTCCCTTAACTGATGAGAAGATGACAAGGTTTTTTATAAGCTTAACTGATGCTGTTAAGTTTGTAATTAGTAGTTTTAAGCTTATGGATAAAGGTGAAATATTTGTTCCAAAGATGCCATCAGTTTTTATAAAAGACTTAATTAAAAGTATTTATCCAACATGTAAAATAAAAAACATAGGGATACGACCTGGAGAAAAAATTGATGAAATGTTAATATCTGAGATTGAGTCTGCCGATGCCTATGAGCTAAAAAATGGTTATGCATTAATTTCAAAAAAGACATATTTTTCGAGCAAACTTAAAGATATATTAAAGAAAAATAAAACACTATTTGAATACAATTCTAGAGAAAATAATCAGTTTTTAAATAGACAACAAATCTCTAAACTATTAAGAAATAAATTTTAATAATTATTGATATTTGAATATAAATAAAATCATAATTGGTATGACGCAATTTGGTATGCCTTATGGCATAATGAATAAATCAAAAAATGATAGAAAAAAAAAATTAAAACAAATTTTAAATTTTTCAAAAAAAAAAAATATTAAGGCATTATATACTTCAAAATATTATGGTAATTCAAATAAACTTCTTGGTTTTGAAAATTTACATCATTTTAAAATTTTTACTAAGTTTAAATCTGAGGATTTATTAAATAAAAAATTTATTTTAGAATTGAATGAAGTAAAAAATATTTTAAAAAAAGATCCCCCAATCCTTATGTTAGATGGATTTGAAAAATTAAGCCCCAAGAAAGCTTTAAAGATTTATGATATTCTCCTGTATTTAAAAAAGAACAAAAAAATAGATAGATTCGGTTATTCTATTTATCTTTTTAAAGATTTAAAAAAGATTTGTAAAAATTTTAAACCAGATATTTTACAATGCCCTTATAGTATAATCGATAGACGTCTTGAAAAAAAAAGTTTATTAAAGTATCTAAAATTTAATAAGATAGAAGTTCATGTTAGATCAATTTTTTTGCAAGGTTTGTTGGTTGTCGATCCTTTAAAACTTCCAAAAAAATTTTTAAAATGGAAAAAAATTTTTCAAAAATTTAGTAAGTCCATGTCGGATCATCAAGTATCAAACCTAAGTGGATGTTTGAATTTTGTGCAAAATAATAAATATATAGACCAAATTTTAATTGGTGTAGATAATATTAAGCAGCTCAAAGAAATTAGTAATGTTAAAACTAATAAAAAAATAAAATATCCAAATATCTTTTCAAAAAATGAAAAATTAATTAATCCATCAAAATGGTAAATCAGTTTTCTTAATTTATCTGATGTAAGCTTTTATAGGAAATTAATCTTTTGTTGAATGGAATCTTTATTTTTTTTAATTTAATTCCTTTGCATAAAAATAACAAATCCCTTATTAGTGGCACTCCAGCACAAATTGAAATTATCATACTTCCACTAGGTCTTGGATTAATTTCTAAAATTTGTGGCTTATTATTTAGATCATACATAATGTCACAATCATAAAGCCAAGAGAGATTAAATTTTGATATTATTTTTTTTCCTAACTCAATTAAGTCTTTGTTGTTAACAATCACGAATCCATTATTTGGTACTGATGCATTAAATCTTTTTCTAGGAATTATTCTTAAAGGTCTTCCTTTCCAGGCCAACATGTCTAAATCATAAGCAGGTTCTCTTAATTTTTCCATTAATATTAACGGATAGCTTTTTGTTAAATTTTTTTTAAATTTATTTCTAAAGTGTTCAAGATCAGTTGTTATTTCTCTTGTATCGTCAGATATTTTAAAACCTTTAGTTTTACCAGAAATAATAAAAACATTTCTGCTACCACGTGAGTTTGATGGCTTTATCACAATTTCTTTATGTTTTTTTAACATTTTGTTAATTTCAAAATTTAATAGAGCTGATTTATCTACAATTATATACTCAGGTCTTGGGATATTAAATTTTTCTAATTTCTTATAGGTTGAAATCTTATTATTAAAAATTTTAATAGTTTTAAAATCAGTGCAGGCTAATTTTGTTCTTTTATTTTCAATAAAATTTCTATTTTTAGATAAAATATATGCCTCCTCATCAGAAGTGGGTAACACTAAATCAATCTTATGTTTTTTACAAATAGTTGAAACTTTTTTTATATAATTTTTATTACTTGCTTTAGGTACTTGATAAAAAAAATCACAGAAATTTTTACCAACAGCATCTTTATTAATATCTATTCCAACAACTTTTGAAGAAATTTTTTTGTCCTTTTTGATTGAAAGAATTACACGTGGTGAAAATTCTCCACCTACAGAAGTAATTAAAATATTAAAATTCATCTACTTAAAATGATTATTAGTTATATTTGAGTCTTTCTTAGCAGATTTTAACGATTTTTTGCCTATAATTTTATTAATCATTACAGGGGGCAAGCTGTTTTTGCTATTAAAACCTCTTTTGATTGATAAATTTTTTTCAGAAAGCTTATCACCTTTTTTAATATCTTTTTTAGCCACAATAATTCTTTTAAGAGTATTTCTAATTTTAAGAATGTTTTTTTTTAATTTTAGATTTTTAGATCCCATCATTTTTTCAGCCAATCTAATTTTGTGGACCATATTTTTAAATTCTTTAGGCTCAAGAGAAATTTTATGATCAAAACCTTTACTTTTTTTGTTTAAAGTAAAATGCTTCTCTAAATATGTAGCTCCTGCAGCAACGGATAAAAAAGCAGCATCACTTCCAATACTATGATCTGAAAAACCAACCTCACACTTATATTTTTTTTTATATAGCCTTATTTTGCTTAAATTAATATTTTCACTTCTAACAGGATAGTTAGAAGTGCATTGTAGAATAACAATCTTATTGTTTCCTTTTGCTCTAACAGCTTTAACTGCAGTTCCGACTTCTTCAAATTTTGCTATACCAGTAGATAAAATCATTGTCCGTTTAAATTTCGACAAATATGAAATTAAAGGTATATGATGAATTAATCCTGATGAAATTTTCCACGCTATAGGGTTTAATTTTTCAACCCATTTTGCTGTATTTATATCTCCACAAGTTGTAAATATTTTAATCTTATTTTTTTTTGCATAGTTAAAAGCTTTTTTTGTTTCTTCAATTGATAATATTCCCTTATTAAAAATTTCAAAACTTTTTGAATTTGAAACATAGTTATTTGCAGGATCAATAGTTTGTAATTTTACAGCATCTGCACCAGCAAATTTAGCCTTTTTGATTAATTTAAGACATTTATTAATATTACCTTCATGATTAATTCCTATTTCTGCAATTATAAATACTTTTTTTTTCATTTAATTAAGTCTTTTAAAGGGTTTTTTCGCAATTGGATAAGACAACAAATCCATAATATTTTTTTCTTTTTTTTCACATTTGTTAATCACTTTAAACAAATCATTTAACTTATCTAGATAGCTATCTAACACTTTCTTTTCGTGAAAAATACTTAAGTAAACTGAGTTTGATGCTAAAAAACCTTTTTTAAGCATTTCTTGAGTTATAAATGTTTTATAAGCTTGAAAATTTTCAGACTCAATTTCAAATTTTGAGATACTTGGAAGACCATTAATCTTTATTTTTAGATTATTTTCATTTGCAATTTTAAGCCATTGTTTATTTAGGTACTGTCCTGATTTAGTAATAACTTCCCAAGATTTTAACCTTTCCATTATTTCTAAAGTTTTTAAAGCAGCTACTGGCCCAAGTCTTTCTGTCCAAAAAGTACTACTAATGAAAGTTTGTTTTGCATAACTCATTATTTCTCTTTTTCCAAGTATAGCGGTTATAGGGTAGCCATTCCCTAATGCCTTTCCGAGCACTATCATGTCTGGTTCAATATTGATCTTCTTATAAATACCTCCCAAGGTTTCCCTAAAGCCAGATGTGCATTCATCAAAGATTAGAATAACTCCTCTTTTCTTTGAAACATTTCTTACATAATTTAAAAACTTTGTATCTAATAATTTATTTCTAGATACTTCCATCATAATTATTCCAATATTTTTATTGGATATCAATTGATCAAATTTTTTATAATCTCCATACTCAAATGGAAAACAAGAATTTTTCAGGAAATTAGGAACACCAGTGGGCTTTAAGGACGTTATTAAGTGATTATCTAAATTTTTTTGATTATCTATATTTGAAGAAAGATACCAGTCATGCCAACCATGATAGCCACAAATTGCAATTTTGTGCTTATTTTCATTTTGAGCGGCTCTAGCAATTCTTACTGCAATTGCATTGGCCTCACCCCCAGTCCTTGCAAATCTTGCCATATCTAGACCAGGATGTAAATCTAAAAGTTTTTCAGCAAGTTGGACTTCTTCAGGGTTGTTTAATGTAGATATATTTCCACAATCAATAGAGTCTTTAACTTTAGTATCAATTTGAGTGTTGGCATAACCAAGTATATTTGTACCAACTCCCATTGTACAAACATCAGTATATTTTTTTTTTTTAAGATCCCAAATATAAATTTTTTTTGCCTTAGAGTAATAAGTTGGCCAACCTCCAGGTAAAAGAAAATCTGGATTTTTTGAAAGAAGAGAATTACCACCTGGAATTATTGAATTAGCTCGTTTCCAAAGTTTTTGATTATAATCTAAATTTGTGCCCTCATTTATTTTAATATTAGAATTAATCTTAAATAATTTTTTTTTAGATTTTGCTAACTTAATAATTTTTAACCAATCAAAATAAATATCAGGTTTAAAATGATCAAAAATCTTATTAATTAAATAAAAATCATCCTGTTCATCTAGGGTAATTCTTAATTTAGAAATATTTTTGATATGAGATTTTACATGTTTTGTTTTAAATTTTTTTAAATTATCTCTAAAATATCTTGTAACCCCTTCTTTTTGTATTTGAGATTTTGAATATTTATTAGCTAACTTTAAAGATTTAAAATTAAATACTTCAACATCTAATCCATCAGGAAATGTGTGGGGATGCCCATTATATACGTAATCTAAATTATTTTTCTTTAAAATATCAATATAATTATCAACAATACCTGGATCTGCAAAAGGACAGTCAGAGGTAATTCTAACAATTATATCACTTTTAAACTTTTTAGCTGCCAAATAATATCTTTTTAAAACATTAGATTCAGGTCCTAAAAAAATTTTAGCTTTTAATTTTTTTTTTAAGAACTTTTTAAGTTTTAAATTGTCTTTATTATTAGGTATGGCAAAAATTATATTGTCTGCTTTTTTGGATTTAGATAGACGTTTAAATATTATTTCTAAAATTGATTTATTATTTATTTTTTTTAATACTTTGTTCGGTAATCTTTTAGAACCAAGTCTAGCTTGTATAATTATACTAGTTCTCATAATTAGAATTAAGTAATTTTTATTATAATTAAAATATAATCTTATCGTTCATATATTGAACAGTAAAGAAATATTATGTACAATACTTTAATCGTTACTGCTATCTTTTTAAATTCTTTATTAGTATAGTAATTAAATATGAAAAAAATTATGTTAGTAGCCGCTCATCCAGATGATGAACTTTTAGGTTCAGCTGGTACTTTGTTATTCTATAAAAAGAAAGGTTATAATATAAAAATTATTTTTTTAAGTGATGGAGAAAGTTCAAGAAATATTAGTGAAAACAAAAAAAAATTTTTAATTAAAAAAAGAAAATCACAAGCTAAAAAAATATCCAAACTATGCAAATTTACCGAACCTGCTTTTGCAGAATTCCCAGATAATCGTTTAGACACAATACCAATGCTTACAATTGTAAAATTTGTTGAAAATGAAATCAAAAAATTTAAACCAACAATTATAATTACTCATAACGAAAATGATTTAAATATTGATCATAAATTAACTTTTAAAGCAGTTGTTACTGCAACACGCCCATCCACAAAGACTTTTGTTAAATCTATATATTGCTTTGAAACACCCTCTAGTACTGAAAATAATTTTTCTAAAATTAAAGTTAACTTTAACCCAAACTTATATTTTGATATTTCAAAATTTATAGATCAAAAGATCAAACTTTTAAAAATTTATAAAGATGAAATAAAATCATACCCACATTCTAGATCTTTAGAAGGTATTAAAGTTCTTGCAAAATATAGAGGAACCCAAATAGGTGTAAAATATGCTGAAGCATTCTATATTTTAAGAGAACTTTATTAGCAATTAATGGAATAAAAAAACATATATTATTTAGTAGTTATGAATATAGCTTTTAGAACAGATAGTTCTTTTACAATCGGCACAGGTCATGTTCATAGATGTTTAAATCTAGCTAGAGAATTTAAAAAAAAAAAAAATTAAATGTAATTTTTTACAAATGAATATCCAGGTAATATTAATATATTAATTAAAAATGAATTTGACTTAGTAAGACTTTCAACAAAATACTCAAAAGATTTTTATTCAAAAAAACAAAACATTATCGACTCAAAATCATCAATTAAATTAATAAAAAAACTAAAAATAGATCTAATATTTTTAGATAACTATTTAATAAATGAAAATTGGGAAAAAAATGTTTCAAAGTTTTGTAAGATAGTATTTTTGTCAGATTTTATTAATAGAAAAAGTTTTTGCAATTATTACTTAAATTATAACACACCTTACGAAAATAATTATATTTCTAGAAATTTATTAAATCCAAAATGTAAAAAATTAATAGGAGCTAACTATTCTATTATTAAAGATTTGCCTAATTTAAAAAAAAAAAAAATTGAGAAAAAAATTACTATATTTATGGGGGGTGTGGACTCAAAAAATTTTACAAGTAGATTGATAAATATTCTTTCAGATAAACTTTTTTTTAAATTTGAGAAAATTATTGAATTGGAGTAAAAAATAAGAGAGTAAATATTATAGCAAATCAAATTAAAAATTTAAGGAATTTCAAAATTGTTATAGGTAATAAGAAAAATTTATACTCATCATTTGCCAATTCAAAACTAGTGATAACTAGCGTTGGTACATCTATGTATGAACACTTCGCATTAGGTTTAAATTCAATAGTTATAGCTCAAAATAAATTACAAAAAAAAGTAATTAGCAGCCTATCCGTGTTAAATTTGATTAACTTTGTATATGATAAAAGACATATTAATAAAGACTATATATATAAAATTTTAAATCAAAAAAACTTAGTTGAAAAAAAGAAGATATTACAAAATTTATTTAACACTAAAGGAACTAGAAGAATAGTTAACTATTTTATATCACAAAAACTATATAAAAATGTGAAATTAGAAAATGCATCCCATAAAGATAAATTTTTTATGTTTCAATTAGTTAATGACCCACAGGTAATCAAAAATTCTCTAGGTGGAAAAATAACAACTTTTAAAGAACATAATCAATGGTTTAAAAAAATTATAAATAAAAAAAGTTCAAAGATTTTAATTTTTAAAACAATTAATCATAAATTGGGTCAAGTTCGGTTAGATAGAGTTTCAAAAAATAAGTCTTTCATTACGTATTCAATCGCCAATGAGTTTAGAGGGCAAAATATGGGTTATCAAATGTTAAATAGGGCTTTAAAAAATTCTTTTTTTAAAACACCTTTATATGCAGTTGTAAGAAAAAACAATGAAGCTTCTAATAAGATATTTATAAAACTAGGGTTTGTGATACTAAAAAATTATCAAAAAAATTATTTTATTTATTATTTGAAAAATAATTAAACTTATTTATAAATAGCTTAAATTGTTCAAAAGTTGAACAATATATTTAATTTTTAATATGAAAGAAAAAAGTACAGAAAATAATTTTAAAGTTTTAAGGGTTATAAAAAATAACCCAAACTCATCGCAAAGGGAACTAGCAAGTAATCTTAATTTTAGTTTAGGTAAGCTTAATTATTGTCTTAATGCGTTAAAAGAAAAAGGTTTGGTAAAAATGAGTAGCTTTAATTCAAACCCAAATAAAATGGGATATGCATATATTCTTACACCAAAAGGCATAAAGATTAAGACAAAATTAACCTTAAACTTTATGAAAAAAAAAATAAAAGAATATGATGAACTTAAAAAAGAACTAAATTATTAAAAATATTATGTTTGTATTAAAAAAAATATCTTATTTAACTTATTGCCTATGAAGTGGGAAATAGATGTATGGAAAAATACAATAAAAAACCTATTTTTCGACTATTTTCGTTGGAAGCATTGTATGGATACACTTCGAGATAAAGAAATTTTAGAAAAAAAATTAAAAGAAAAAAACTTCATAAAATAATTAAACTTTGAGAGAAATAGTATTTAAATATCGATTAAAAATAAAATGAATAGAATAAGTAATTTATTTGATTACAGTCAAAAGTTAAAATTTATAATTTTAATTTTTTTCATGATTATAGCATCTTTTTTAGAGCTAATGGGATTAGGCATGGTAATACTAATCTTAAATTCGTTTTTAGGCTTAACCAGCAACTATCTTGAGATTTTAAATGATTATCTAAAAATTTTTTTTAAAATAGATGGAAATTTTGAAATTATACTCTTTTTTGTATTTGTTATATTCACCATTAAATTTTTAATCTTAGTATTTGTGTCATGGATGGAAGCAGATTTTTTGACAAAGTTTAGAGAAAAAATATCAAATAAACTTTATTATAATTTTTTAAACAGGGATGCTGCGAGTCTTTTAAAAAAAAATAGTGCAGAATATATAAGGAATTTTACAGAAGAAATTGTTGTAAGTTCTTTGTTTATCCAAAGTAGTTTAAAAATAATTTTAGACTCTATATTAATACTAACTTTTTTTATATTCTTGACGTATTTTAATCCGATTACAACTGGAATTGTTTTTATATTTTTTTCCTCATTAGGAATTATTTACTTTGTGTTAGTAAAAAATAAATTATCAAGTTGGGCAAAAACAAGCTTAAATAATAGAAAAAATAAAATACAATTTATTTCAGAAAGTTTTTCATCAATAAAGTCCATTAAAATCTTATCAAGGGAAAATTTTTTTTTAGATAAGTTTAAAAAACAAGTTCATTCAATAAGGAAAATTCAATTTAAAGTTACTTTCTTGGACTCACTCCCAAGAAATATTTTAGAATATATGTTGCTTGTAAGTATCTTACTAATATTTTTTTATCTTATAAAAAATGACTACTCGAATGAGATTATAATTCAAATGTTATCAGTCTATACGCTTTCTGCATTCAGAGTTGTTCCATTGATGAATAGATTGTTGGGTCACATGCAACGATTAAAACATTCCTATCCAAGTTTGAATAAACTTATGAATGAAAATGAACAAAAAATTGTGCAAAAAAAAAATAAG
>Ga0206130_10008758_pt1 | contig 10766 bp, 7 predicted proteins | sample Helgoland_Spring_9_FD_148637 | JGI IMG/M metagenome (GOLD analysis project Ga0206130, IMG submission 148637) | Pelagic subsurface seawater microbial communities from Kabeltonne, Helgoland, North Sea - Helgoland_Spring_Bloom_20160512_1 | ecosystem: Environmental > Aquatic > Marine > Epipelagic ...
CTCTTCCCATTCCGAACAGAGAAGTTAAGCCCACCAGCGCAGATGGTACTGCTTTCGCGGGAGAGTATGTCGACGCCGTTCTTAGGGCCCTCTTCGGAGGGCCCTTTTTTTGTCTTCACATTTTGAAAGTGCGTTCTCCATTCAATTAGTAGCTTCGAAGTCATGAATAATTTGGTAGCCATAGTGGGACGTCCCAATGTTGGGAAGTCAACAATGTTCAATCGTTTGACGGAGACAAAGGATGCCATCATAGATCCTACGAGCGGAACTACGCGTGACCGCAAGTACGGTCGTGCGGAATGGATAGGCCGGCAGTTCACGGTTATTGACACAGGCGGTTGGATCACAAAGAGTGATGACGCATTTGAGGCAGCTATTCGCGCGCAGGTTCAAATAAGTATTGAAGAAGCAGCTGTCATTGTCTTTATGGTAGATTCCCAAACAGGTCTCACAGACTTGGATGAAGACATCGCACGTTTGCTGAGAAAGAGTGGGAAAGAGGTTGTTTTGGCGTGTAATAAAGTGGACACTGCTTCACACGATACCTTCTCTTCCGAGTTTTACAAATTGGGTCTCGAATCAGCGGTGCATCCGGTGAGTTCATCCAGTGGTTATGGAACGGGTGATTTTTTGGATGCGTTGGTCGCATTGCTCCCAGCCGAGCCGATTACTGAGGAATCGGGCGTACCGAAGTTCGCTGTCGTTGGAAAGCCAAACGTTGGAAAGAGCACGTTGATCAATACATTGGTCGGCAAAGAGCGCAATATTGTCACGGACATTGCTGGAACGACACGTGATAGTGTTCACACCGATTTCAACCTTTACGGTTTTGACTTTGAGTTGATCGATACAGCTGGATTGCGGAGAAAAAAGCAGATTGAAGACCAGCTGGAGTTTTATAGCACGGTGAGAACCATTCGTTCCATTGAACAAAGTGACGTTTGCTTGCTTTTATTGGATGCTCAAAATGGAATGGAACGCCAGGACCAAGCCATCTTTTGGCAAGTGGTAAATAGCTACCGAGGAGTGGTTATTCTGGTCAACAAGTGGGATTTGATCTCGAAGGATACAGGCACCATGAAGGAATTTGAAGCTTCCATTCGGGAAAAGATTGCTCCATTCACAGATGTCCCCATTGTTTTCACCTCCAACCTCACCAAGCAACGCATCTTAAAAGCGTTTGAGGTGGCGATGGAGGTTTTCGAAAACCGCAAGCGCAAGATTTCCACGAGTCAACTGAATGACTTTTTGCTGCCGATCATGAAGAATCAGCCCCCGCCGATGTACAAGGGGAAAATGGTGCGAATCAAATACGTGACTCAAATACAGTCGCAAACTCCAACATTCGCTTTTTACTGCAATCTCCCTCAGTACGTGAAGGATCCGTACAAGCGGTTCTTGGAGAATCACATTCGGTCGGAATACAATTTATCCGGTGTGACCATCCGTTTGTTTTTCCGTGAAAAATAGGATTGTCTCGGCCTTAGGGCGAAGCCTATCGTTTAGCGAAAGCTAACCTTTCCAGTAGCTACATCGTAGATGGCTCCGGCGATGAGAATGGTTCCATCGGCCTCCATCGACCGAAGAATATCACTTTCCTTTCGAATGCGATCGCAAACCAAGTCCACGTTGCTTGCGACACAGCGATCAATGGCTGCATCAGACGGGTTGTCGCCTACTTCAGAACGGATGGCTGTTACAGCCGGCTCTATGCGTTGAAGAAGTCCAGTGAGGTTTCCGTCTTCGAGTTGGGCGTAAGTGCCCTTAACGGCGCCACATTGGGTGTGACCAAGAACCAAAATTGCTTTGGAGCCCGCGTACTTGCATGCGTATTCCAATGAGCCTAAAATGTCACCATTGACAGTGTTACCTGCTACGCGAGCCACGAATAGATCACCGATTTCAGCATCAAATAGTTCTTCAATTGGGGCTCTGCTGTCGATGCATCCGAGCACGGCGGCGAAAGGTGCTTGGCCACTGGCGGCACCTTCGAGCAAGGCTTTTCGTTCGCGTTTCACCGATTTCAGACTTACAAAACGGTCATTTCCCGCTCTGAGCAAGTCCATGGCGTCTGAAGCGCTCAGGCTCTGCTGGAATTCGGGTGTGATAGCGCCGTGCAATTGAAGGTAGTTGTCAATATGGGTCATTGTGAGCTTTGCTTGCTATTCTGAACGCAAAAATAGGATGCACTTTGATGATTAGCCGAATGTTGAATCTTAAAAATATTCAAATTGCGGCACAGCGTCTAAAATACAGCCCGTGCGATTTCCGCTGTAGGATTGGCCTTGCCCATCGTGTAAAAGTGAAGAACCGGAACGTTAGCCGCCTTGAGTTCTTTGGCTTGCCGTATGCACCAGGCTACTCCTGCTTCTTTGACTGCCTCTTTCGAAGTGGCATTCTCCACCATCCGCACCAATTCATCGGGCATATTCACATGAAAATTCTGGGGCAATGAAGTCAATTGACGCTTTGTAGTAAGGGGCTTCAATCCGGGGATGATGGGGATTTCAATCCCATGTTCTCGGCACTTTGAAACAAAATCAAAGTAAGCTTGATTGTCAAAGAACATCTGGGTGATGATGTACTCCGCCCCATCCTCAACTTTTCGTTTCAGCCATCGGAGGTCACTGGATAAATTGGGCGCTTCGAAATGCTTTTCGGGGTACCCAGCAACTCCGATGCAGAAATCAGTAGCATTTGAATTTTTCAATTCGGAGTCCAAGTACTTGCCACGATTCATATCGGCCACTTGATTCACCAGATCGATCGCATAACTGTGTCCATCGGCTTCACCCTTGAACCTTCCTTCCCCTCGGATGGGATCTCCCCGGAGCACGAGAACGTTTTCTACGCCCACAAAATCAAGATCAATCAAGGCATTCTCCGTTTCCTCTTTGGAGAATCCACCACAGATGATGTGGGGTACAGTATCCAGGTTGTATTTGTGACTGATGGCAGCGCAAATCCCCACTGTTCCAGGTCGTTTACGGACCGTTCGCTTTTTCAAAAGACCCCCGGTCATTTCCCGGTACAGGTATTCTTCCCGATGGTAAGTTACGTCGACGAAAGCGGGGTTGAACTCCAAGAGCTGCTCCACCGTTCCGTGGATTTGTTGGATGTTTTCGCCTTTCAACGGGGGAAGCAATTCAAAGCTAAAAAGCGTCTCCTTTGCTTCCGAAATGTGTTGTGTGATTTTCATGCGTCAAGTAAATTAGCGGACAACCAACGCTTCATGCTCGCAACGGTGAGATTTCTCCGTTGAGCTAGATCATTGATTTGGTCATCAGCGATGAGCCCAACTCCCAAATAGCGTGATTCAGGATGGGCGAAATAATATCCTGAGACGGCTGAAGCCGGTTGCATGGCCAGTGTTTCGGTGAGTGTGGCCTCAACAGTATTCTCCGCGTCGAGCAATGTCCAGATTTGCTTTTTATCCAAATGGTCAGGGCAAGCGGGGTAGCCAGGGGCCGGTCGGATGCCTTGGTATTGTTCTTTGATCAGGGCCGCGTTGCTGAGGGATTCCTCCGGCGCGTACGCCCACGTTTCACGACGAACTTTTTGATGCAGCCATTCCGCCAATGCTTCCGCTAGGCGATCACCCACGGCTTTGATCAAAATTGCCTGGTAATCATCGCCTTCTGCGACCTGATGGTCGGCCAACGGGTCGATACCATGCACGGCAACAGCGAAGCAACCGAGGTAGTCACAGGGCGCTTGGCCTGGGGCGATGAAATCTGCTAAGGAACGTTGAACGCCGTCGCGTTGTTCGATCTGCTGCCTTAAAAAATCAAATTGACCACATGCACGCGCTTGATCCCTAGAATCGAACAACGTAATGGTTTCATTTCCGCTGCGGGCGGCGTGGAAAATACCGTGGATGGCTTTCAATGCTATGCCTGATGGATCGCGTTCCCATTGGTTAAGCAGGCGCTGCGCATCATCGTAGAGCTTTTGCGCTTCGGACCCAACTATTTCATCGTTCAAGATTCGTGGAAAAGCACCGGCCAAGCCCCATGACCGGAAGAACGGTGACCAGTCGATAAAAGCGCGAACTGCTGCGATGGAAGGCTCATCCACAGGTTGAATTCCTAGATTTTTTGGAGGCACAATGGAGCTGAAGTCCAATTGCGGTGCTCTTCCCTGGGCCTCCTCCAAGCTGACCAGTTTTTTTCTGGCGCGGTCGCGTTGGTATTGGATTCGAACCTTGGCATAATCCGCTGCGATGCCTTCCGCAAATGCTGCCTGATGTTCTTTGGAAATTAACGCGGACGCAGCTGGAACGGCGCGCGATGCGTCGTTGACGTGAACGACGGGGGAATCGATATGTGGAGCAATCTTTACAGCGGTGTGCACCCGGGACGTCGTCGCGCCTCCAATCAATAACGGGGTTTGAATGTTCCGGCGTTTCATTTCCGCCGCAACGTCGATCATTTCTTCCAAGGATGGTGTGATGAGGCCACTGAGCCCGATGATATCCACCTCCCGCCGCACGGCTTCGTCCAATATTTGTTCCTTTGGGATCATCACGCCCATGTCGATGACCTCATAGCCATTGCAAGCGAGCACCACGCTCACAATGTTTTTTCCGATGTCATGCACATCTCCTTTGACGGTGGCCAGCAACACCTTTCCTGCGCCTTTTCGGGCACCTGATTTGGCTTTTTCCTCCTCGAGGTAAGGGGTGAGGTAAGCAACTGCTCGCTTCATGACACGGGCACTTTTGACCACTTGGGGCAGGAACATTTTTCCCGATCCGAACAAGTCGCCAACCACGTTCATGCCATCCATGAGTGGGCCTTCAATCACCCGAAGGGGCGAACCAATGGTCGATCTTGCTTCTTCGGTGTCTTCCTCAATGCAATCCGTGATTCCTTTTACCAGGGCATGTTCCAAGCGCTTATTAAGGGGCAGTTCGCGCCACGCATCGGTTGTTTTCTCTCGCTCATTTCCCTTGGATTCGACGGTTGCAGCAAAGGCAAGGAGTCTTTCCGTGGCATCCTCCCGGCGATCGAGGAGAACGTCTTCGACGCGCTCGAGCAGGTCGTTGTGGATGCTGTCGTAAACCTCCAGCATGCTAGGGTTGACAATGCCCATGTCCATTCCCGCTTGAATACCGTGGTAGAGGAAGGCGGAGTGCATGGCCTCACGCACACTGGGATTCCCACGAAAGGAGAAGCTTACATTTGAGACGCCTCCACTGACGTGGGCGCCCGGCAGATTTTCCCGAATCCATCGTGTTGCCTCGAAGAAGTCAATGGCATTGCGTCTATGCTCATCCATGCCCGTGGCCACAGGGAAAACATTCGGGTCGAAGATGATGTCTTCAGGCGGGAATCCAACCCGTTCGGTGAGCAACGCATAGGCGCGTTGGCAAATTTCAATCCGACGCTCATAATTGTCGGCTTGCCCTTGTTCGTCAAACGCCATGACAATCGTTGCAGCGCCATACCTACGAATTAAGCGAGCTTGGCGGAGAAATTCAGCCTCGCCCTCTTTCATGGAAATGGAGTTCACCACGCATTTGCCCTGTGCAACTTTGAGGCCGGCTTCGATGATGGACCACTTGGAGGAGTCAATCATGATGGGGACCCGAGCGATGTCGGGTTCAGCAGCAATCAAATTCAGAAACGTGGTCATGGCAAGTTCCCCATCGATGAGGCCTTCGTCCATATTTACATCAATGATTTGGGCGCCGCCTTCCACCTGCTCGCGGGCAATGGCAAGCGCATCGTCGTATTGCTCTTCTCGAATAAGACGCGCAAACCGACGACTTCCCGTCACATTGGTGCGTTCACCGACGTTTACGAAGTTGGATTCCGGTGTCACAATCAGCGGCTCTAGTCCGGAAAGTTTTAGCGGTCGATGGGCGGTGGATGTGCTCATATGGCGTCGCTTAATGGGGCATGCAGGCCACGGGGTGGGAACGACTCAGCCACGTCAGCAATGGCTCGGATGTGCTCCGGTGTTGTGCCGCAGCATCCGCCGATGACATTGATCCAACCCCGTTCCAAGAATGGAAGCACCGCGTTAGCCATGGCGCGGGGATCTTGATCGTATTCGCCCATTTCATTGGGGAGTCCCGCATTGGGATAAGCGCTCACCCGAAAAGGGGCCTTGTTCGCAAGGACTTCCAGGTAAGGAGTCAATTGTTCGGCTCCGAGCGCGCAATTCAGGCCAATGCTGAACAAAGGCATGTGCTCCATGGAAATTAAGAAGGCTTCGGTTGTTTGTCCGCTCAAGGTTCGTCCCGAGGCATCGGTGATCGTACCCGAGATCATGATCGGCAGTTCACTTCCTACTTCGTCGAAGGCTTCGTGCACGGCAAACAGCGCTGCTTTGGCATTGAGCGTGTCGAAGATGGTTTCGATGAGCAGTAGATCGGCTCCCCCGGCAATCAACCCCAGTGCTTGTTCACGGTAAGAGGCCACGAGTTTGTCAAATGTGATGGCTCGGAAACCGGGGTTGTTGACGTCGGGGGAAAGGGACGCGGTTTTGTTGGTTGGCCCCAAGGCCCCCGCGACAAACCTCACGCGTTCAGGGGTGGAGAGCGCATCTGCTGCCTTGCGTGCGGCTTTCGCTGAAGCTTCATTCAATTCAAAGGCCAGTGCTTGAAGTCCGTAATCGGCCTGGGCAATGGAGGTTGAGCTGAAGGTGTTGGTTTCCACAATGTCGGCACCGGCCTCGAGGTATGCTCGGTGAATGCCTTCGATCACTTCAGGCTGAGTAATGGACAGCAAGTCGTTGTTCCCTTTGAGTGGGTCGGAATGTTGGGTGAAGCGCTTGCCTCGGAAATCCTCCTCGGTCAGACGATGCTGTTGGATCATAGTGCCCATCGCACCATCCAAAATCAAGATTCGTTTGGCCGCTGCTTTGTGCAGCAGTGATGTGCGTTGAGCAATGGATGCGGCAGAAGGGTAAGCAGTCAATTTCGGGGAGGCCATGTGCATTTGAATTACGGGGCGCTTGCACAAAAGCCGAACGGTATACCGTCAGGTTAAGCTCATCTTTCCTTCGGACTTGTCCTCAGGTAGGATGCGGCACCCGGCCTCATTCCCGGGTTGCCAAGACTTCATTGGGCCAATTCCCTCCGTCTTTCGCGATAAGCAATGCAAATATAAAATTTGAATGCGAGAGAAAAAACTCCTGTGCTAACTTTAGCAAATCTTATCATGAGCTATTTCTTTACCTCCGAGTCCGTTTCTGAAGGACATCCCGATAAAGTTGCTGACCAGATCAGCGACGCATTGATCGATCAATTTTTGGCCTTTGACCCGACTTCGAAAGTGGCATGTGAAACACTTGTCACCACAGGCCAGGTCATTTTGGCGGGAGAGGTCAAAAGCAGCGCTTACCTCGATGTACAATCCATCGCTAGGCAGGTGATTAGTCGAATCGGTTACACCAAAAGCGATTACATGTTTGAGGCGCAATCGTGCGGTGTCTTGAGTGCCATTCACGAGCAATCCAAAGACATCAACCAAGGTGTAGAACGGGCCAACCCCGAAGACCAAGGTGCCGGTGACCAAGGCATGATGTTCGGTTATGCGTGCCGAGAAACGGCCAATTACATGCCGCTTCCCCTTGACTTGTCGCACCGGCTGCTTCAGGAACTCGCGGCCATCCGGCGCGAGTCTCCGAGCCCGATGCCGTATTTGCGTCCCGATTCGAAGTCGCAGGTGACCATCCAATATGCGGATGACAATACGCCTGAACGCATTGAAGCCATTGTGGTCTCTACACAGCACGACGACTTTGATAGTGAAGCAGCGATGCTCACCAAGATCCGTCAGGATGTGAAGGAGATTTTGATTCCACGCGTCAAAGCCCAAATGGGATCGAATGTACAAGCGTTGTTTGGAGATGATATTGAATTGCACGTGAACCCCACAGGAATCTTCGTGATCGGCGGTCCGCACGGAGATACCGGCCTTACCGGTCGGAAAATCATCGTGGACACCTACGGCGGCCGTGGTGCGCATGGTGGTGGTGCGTTCAGCGGAAAAGACCCGTCCAAAGTGGACCGATCAGCCGCATACGCCGCCCGTTACATCGCTAAAAATTTGGTGGCTGCCGGAGCCTGTGATGAGGCGCTGGTTCAGCTAGCTTATGCCATTGGAGTTGCCGAGCCGGTTGGTTTTTATGTCAACACGTACGGTACGAGCCGCGTGGACATGAACGATGGGGAATTGGCGGAAGCGATTCGTCCGCTCTTTCCGACAAAGCCATATTTCATTGAGCAGAAATTCAACTTGCGCACGCCGATTTATGAGGAGACTGCCGCTTACGGACACATGGGACGCGAGCCTCAGACCAAGTCAAAAACCTTCGTGAGCCCTGAAGGCCGTGAAGTGACCATGACGGTTGAATTGTTTCCATGGGAAAAGCTCGACTCCGTGGATGCAGTGAAGGAAGCGCTGGGGTTGTAATTCAAGGCGCAAGTTATGGCTCACCCATACCAGCGATAGTGCTGGGAGAGACACCACGGAATTGACGATAAGTGATGCGTTTTTGAATGCTTCAATGGTACCGAAGGACCTTGTTTTTATGACTTCGATGAAAGCGGCAACGTTGGTGCGACCGATTTGTTACTGTTCTTGGAAGCCTACGGCATCAGTTGTCCGTAATATTTGAAGAGTAGGTTTGTTCTCAGAACAAGAAGTCGTAGCCCTGAATTTTCATCTTCTGGTATTTCTCCTTGTTAAAAGTGAAAAGCTGTGACCCTTTGTGTTGGCCTTCGGCCCTGCCATCTGCTTTCTTTTCAAGATCGATGAGCAGGGTGGTCTTGAATAACTTTTTCCGGAAATTCCGCTTATCAAAGGTCTTTTCTAGGGCCGTTTCGTACAAGACTTGGAGCTGGCCGAGGGTGAATTCATCCGGCAACAAGCGGAACCCTACCGGTCGCCGCTTCACCCGGCGTTTCAGCCGCTCCTTCGCATAATGCACAATTTCGTTGTGGTCGAATGCGAGGTCTGGAACTTGTGTAAATGGCACCCACTGCATGTCATTCTCATCCCAATTGGATGCCTGAAAGTCACTTTTTCGCACCAGGGCATAATGAGCGACATTGATGACCCTTCCGCCCGGATGACGAAAGACCTTTCCAAAGGCCTGCAATTGCTCGATCATGGTCGGATCTTCATATCCAAACAGCTGCTTGAACATCTTCCGGGCTGATAGCATCAGCTCCTCGTTTTCATTCAGGTAACGGCTCGGTAAAAACAATGCTCCGTCATAGGGTGCACGTTTGCTTTTTGCCAATAGAACCTGCAGATCATTGCCGTCGAAGCCGAACAGCACGAGGCTCGTCGAGAGCGCAACCGCAAAACTGGGCTCTTCCTGGGGATAATGTAACATTTTTTAAAAAACTCGGGAGGGCGAAATCCGAATCATTCTCGGAAAAATCAAAAGTACTTTCCCGCACGAGCACTTCCTACTTCAATCATTAACAAGCCAAACCGCTTTTGTGTTTATTGGCAATGTGATTTCATTTTCAGAGGGCGCTGCGTCAGAAGGATTCCAGGTCGCGAATTGCTTTGTCGCTCCTTGATCGAAAAGCAGCTGCACCGAGCCGTCCGCTTGCGGTTGTACATCTATGATTTCTCCTGTATACGGCAAATTGCTTCCACTGCTCACTGGTCCGATGTCTTGACGACAGAGTTGTGATCCGCGGATGAACACAGCCTCATTGCCACCAAAACCAGCGATGGCATAGGCATTGGAGGTGGGCGTGCCACTGCCAATGAGCCCGCATAAATCAACCATCGAGCCTGTCGTTACGTCCACAAGGGTCAGTCCCGTGGTTTCACTGACGAGCACAACGTTCCCGCTACTTCCGGAGTTTTGTGTTGGGACGCTTCCGATTCCAGCAGGTTCCACGGCTAAATTGATCAACGGCCCCGTTGCGCCGGTGACAAAATCCCACGAGCGCAATCGGTGGGCTGAGGTGGCTTCATTTTTCTCCCAGAGCACACACGTACTTCCAGTGAATCGTGCGTCTACGGGACTCCAAGGTGCTTCGGAAAATCGTTCGAAAAGCAGTGCTCCCGAAGGATTGATCACGGCGATGCCACTGGCGTGTACGATGGTGAACCCGGCTTGCAGTCCCAGGGCGTGCACACGCTTGATCAGTGGCAAAGACCCGGTGCTTTGCACGGAATTCCATGCGTTTTCGACCACCATGGTTTCCCGATTGACGAGGTGCACAGTGGCTGCTTCGGCATCGGCAAGGGCATATGTTCCATCGGTGTAGGCGAGGTCATGACCCAGTGGAAAACCGCTTGTCGTTGTGACTTCGCCCGATTCATCTTCGAAAGCGACCAGGGAAGAAGTGCCGTCCGTTTCTTCGGTCAAGGCCACGAGAAGATTGGGCAAATCGGCTGCAGCCGTGTAGTCGAAGTCTCGGAATGCGGCTCCGCGATTTCCAGCAGCATCATCGACGATCACGGCGAGGGTCATGGTTTCCGTCGGCCAGGAACTCGCATTCAACGCAAATGGAACAATGAGGGTATCAATCTCGGAACCTTGCCAAAGTCCAATTTGCGAAGTTCGCACCGAAACTCCGTCCCCTTTGCGCAACTCTACGGTCCAAATGCCACCATCTGCTTGGTTATCTGTCGCCGTGAATTGGACGAACAGGAAATCGCCATATTGCGCATCGAGTCCATCAAAGGCGGGCGTGATCAATTGCACGCTGGGAGCTTCTTTGTCCCTTCCGCCGCACCCGGCCAAAAAGAAGGCAATGCACACTGCGCTTAGTGCTTTGAAAG
>Ga0206130_10008760_pt1 | contig 10766 bp, 9 predicted proteins | sample Helgoland_Spring_9_FD_148637 | JGI IMG/M metagenome (GOLD analysis project Ga0206130, IMG submission 148637) | Pelagic subsurface seawater microbial communities from Kabeltonne, Helgoland, North Sea - Helgoland_Spring_Bloom_20160512_1 | ecosystem: Environmental > Aquatic > Marine > Epipelagic ...
GAAAAAAAAACGGGCGCCCCTGCGAGCGCCCGCTTTAATTGATACACACAGCATGACGTGGCGCGATTAAAACAGACCAACCACCTCGCCATTTTCATCCATATCGATACTGTTGGCTGCCGGGATACGTGGCAGACCGGGCATAGTCATAATGTCACCACAGACCACCACAATAAATCCGGCACCGGCTGAGAGCCGCACTTCACGAATCGCAACCACATGATTGGATGGCGCACCTTTGCGATTGGGATCAGTCGAGAAGCTGTATTGAGTTTTCGCAATACACACCGGGAAGTGGCCGTAACCGCTTTCCTGAAGATTGCGAATCTGGTCGCGGATCTTCTGGTCGGCGATAATATCGTCGGCGCGATAGAGGCGTGTGGCAATGGTTTTGATCTTGTCCCAAATTGGCATCTCGTCGGGGTACAACGGCGCGAAGTTGGCGTGACCACTATCGACCAGTGCAACCACCTCATGTGCCAGTTGCTCGGTTCCGGCACCGCCATCTGACCAGTGTGTGCACTCGACAGCCTTAACACCGTTGGCCACAGCAATCTCTTGAATCAGTGCGATTTCCGCATCGGTATCGAGCGAGAAGCGGTTAATTGCCACGACCACAGGCACACCGAAGGCCTTGACGTTTTCAATATGGCGGACCAGATTGCAGCAGCCATCACGGAGAGCATCGAGATCTTCCTGGTTGAGATCTTCTTTGGCGACACCGCCGTGCATTTTTAGCGCGCGGGTGGTAGCGACAATAACGGCCGCATCGGGGCTAAGGCCTGCGGCACGACATTTGATGTCGAAGAATTTCTCTGCGCCCAGGTCGGCTCCGAAACCGGCTTCAGTAACAACATAGTCGGCCAGTTTAAGACTGGTCTTGGTGGCGATAACCGAATTGCAGCCGTGAGCAATATTGGCAAACGGGCCGCCATGGATAATGGCCGGGTTATTTTCCAGAGTCTGTACCAGGTTAGGTGCCAGAGCATCTTTCAGCAGCACGGTCATAGCGCCAGTGCCGAGTATTTCGCTGGCATGAACAGGTTTGTGATCGCGGGTATAGCCCACCACAATTCTGTTTAACCGCGCTTTCAAGTCTTCGAGGTCGGTAGCCAGACAGAAGATTGCCATTACTTCAGAAGCCACAGTGATGTCATACCCATCCTCGCGCGGGAAACCATTACCAGGTCCGCCGAGACCACAGCTGATGCTGCGCAGAGCGCGGTCATTCATATCCGCTACGCGCTTCCAAACGATGCGTCGAGCGTCGAGCTCGAGGCTATTGCCCCAGTGGATATGGTTGTCGATCAGAGCCGACAGCAGATTGTGTGCGGCACCGATAGCGTGGAAGTCACCAGTAAAGTGCAGGTTGATATCTTCCATTGGAACGACTTGAGCATAACCACCACCAGCGGCTCCACCCTTCATGCCAAAGCAGGGACCGAGGCTTGGCTCGCGCAGGCAGACCAGTGCGTTTTTGCCAATCCGATTAAGACCGTCAGTCAGGCCTACTGACGTCGTTGTTTTACCTTCACCTGCCGGTGTTGGGGTGATAGCGGTAACCAGAATCAGCTTGCCGTCAGGCTTGTCTTTCAATGTTTCAATATACACAGGATCTATCTTCGCCTTAACCCGGCCATAGGGAATAATCGCATTGTCGGGGATGCCGAGTCCGGCAGCGATTTCAGTAATAGGTTTGGTGCTGGCATTGCGTGCAATTTCGATATCACTCATGCTCGTTTACTCCGTTAATCAGGCTTTCTTGGGGCCTGTTTGATCAATTGGTCTGGCCGCTCGGCCAGGGACACGCCATCTTCCGCAAAGCGTCGCTGTCACGGCTTTCTGAGACCGGCCGGTGCTGTTCTAAAAACGACTCCAGCGCGGCAATCGTGACTTGCCTGAGTGATGACGCCTGCGGATATATGATTGTCGTAATTGCGCCCTGTCAGAGTCAGATTGACAGTTACACTGCGAAAAATGGCGATATTCTAAACCCCTCTTATGACAGTTGAGTGTAGTCTATGAAGACAAAGGCAAAAGTAGTAGTAATCGGTGGTGGCGTGGTCGGTGTCAGCACGCTGTATCATCTTGCGAAAAAAGGCTGGAGCGATGTGGTTCTGGTTGAGCGCAAAGAGTTGACCTCGGGTTCAACTTGGCATGCTGCCGGTCTGTTGCCGCTGTTCAATATGAGTTACTCGGTGGGTAAGCTGCATCAATACTCGGTCGACTTCTATCATGAGCTGGAGAAAGAGACTGAGCAGACTGTGGGTTTTAGTGTCGTATCCAATATTCGTCTGGCGGCCACCGAAGACCGAATGGACGAGTACCGATATTATTCCGGTGTTGCCCAGACTGTCGGTGTTGAGGTTAACTTTCTCACGCCGGAGCAGGTCAAAGAAGTATGGCCGATGTGTAATACTGAGGGTTTGATCGGGGCGATTCAGCATCCAGACGACGGCTATATTCAGCCGGCCGACCTGACTCAGGCTTTGGCCAAGGGCGCCCGTTCACGCGGTGCCGAAATCTATCGCAATACAGCGGTTCTCGATCTCGAGCAGCAGCCTGACAACAGTTGGATTGTTAAGACCGACAAGGGCGATATTGCCTGTGAGCACGTCGTCTCTTGTACCGGTAATTTTGCGCGCAAAACCGGCGAGATGGTCGGTTTGGATATTCCGGTTATTCCGGTTGAGCACCAGTACATTGTCACCGATCCGCATCCCGATATTCTCGCCCGCAAGGCGGCAGGTTTGCCTGAGCAGGCGGTTCTTCGCGAATCAGACGCCGGCTATTATCTGCGTGAAGAGGCGGGCGGCATGATCCTCGGCCCCTATGAGGAGGGCGCACCTTGCTGTTATGTCGATGGCCCTAGCGATCAGTCTGAATATGAATTGTTTAATGGCGATCTCGATCGCTTGATGCCTCATGTTGAGGCCTGCATGAGCCGTGTTCCGGCCTTTGCTGAAGTCGGTATCAAGACTATATATAACGGCGCTATCGCCTATACGCCAGATGGTAACCCGATTGTGGGTCCCGCCTGGGGATTAAAGAACTTCTGGTTAAATGAAGGACACAGTTTCGGCATTACCGCCGCTGGTGGAGCTGGCTGGCAGCTCGCTGAGTGGATTGTCGACGGTGAGCCTACGGTCGACATGATGGGCGTTGATCCGCGTCGCTTTGGTCCCTATGCGACGCGAGGTTATCTGCGTACCAAGAACGAGGAAGCTTATGATCACGTCTTCAAAAACCACTATCCGGACGAAGAACGCAGCGCCGCGCGGCCGCTAAAGACTTCGCCCTGTTACGATCGCATGAAAGCGCTCGGTGCGGTTTTTGGCACTGTCTATGGTTGGGAGCGCCCCAACTGGTTTGCGCCACTTGACTACTCGTTGTCTGAAGCTGATCTGAATAAAGACGATACGCTATGGAATAAAAATCACTCCAAAGCACTGGATGATGGCCGTATTGTTGAGAAGAACTCTTTCCGCCGTTCCAACTACTTTGATTTCGTCGGTCAGGAATGCCGTCATGTCACTTCCAAAGTCGGTGTGCTGGATATGTCGGCGTTCGCTAAGTGCACCGTGACGGGTCGCGGTTCCGAGGCTTGGTTGAACTCGATTCTGGCCAACACCGTGCCAGTAACTGTTGGCCGCATAGGTCTCTGCCACATGCTCTCTAAAAATGGTGGTGTGCGTGCCGAATTTACTGTCTACAAGCGCGCTAAAAATAGCTATTACCTGGTTTTTGCTGGCGCCAACGAGCGGCATGACTGGGATTATCTGACCAAGCTAGCGCCTGAAGATGGCTCAGTTAATCTGCAAAAGATCACTACCCAGATGGGTGTGCTGGTGCTGGCGGGTCCGCGTGCTCGCGATGTCCTGCAAAAACTGACCGACAGCGATCTCTCCAACGACAGCTTTAAGTGGTTGACCGGTAAGTCGATCAATGTCGGCTATGCTCAGGCTGAAGCGCTGCGAGTGAACTTTGTCGGTGAGCTGGGCTGGGAGCTGCATCACCCCATCGAGATGCAAAACTATATCTTCGATGAGCTGATGAAGGCCGGTGCTGAATTTGATATCAAGCCGTTTGGTATCCGCGCGATGGACTCCATGCGACTGGAGAAATCCTATCGTCTTATCCCGCGCGAGATGTCGATTGAATACGCGGCGCTGGAGTCTGGTCTCGATCGCTTTGTGAAGCTCGACAAAGAGTGTGATTTTGTCGGCAAGCAAGCGCTGCAAGCATGGCAAGAGCGCGGTTTTGAAAACGCGTTTGCGACGCTGGAAGTGCATGGAATTAAAGACGCTGATGCCCGTGGTTCCGAGGGTCTCTACAAGGACGGCATTCTGGTTGGCCGTGCCACGTCTGGAGGCTATGGCTTTCGCACTGAAAAATCGCTGGCTCTGGGCATTGTTAAAGCGGGCTACGCAGCCATTGGGACAGAGTTGGAGATCGAAATTCTCGGTGAGCGCTACCGCGCTACAGTGATTGAAGAGTCTCCCTTTGATGCGAACAACAGTGCCTTGCGTGCGTAGCAAGGTGCTGGTTTAGGGGTGTTGTGATTGCTGGCTGAGGGTTGCTTTCTCTGGCAGGCAAAAAAAGCGTCGCCGATGATCTAAAAAGGCGGTGTCGCGTAGATGTATCAGACGGTCGCGAAGCTGGATGCGGAACTTGGTAAACAGGCACACACTCGCGAATTATTAGACTACTGAGCAGGGCGCTTCGGGCCCTTAAACGGATGGTGCAGGATGAGTGAAAGAGCGAGTAGAAGAAAGGGTGGCGGCCGTGAAGGGCGTCGCGAAGCACGAGAAAATAAGGTGGTTGAAAAGGCGGCTTTTATCGAGCGCAAAATCCCTTATATGGAATATCTCAGCGAAGAAAGCCTGCAGCTGATTGAAGATAACGCAGATATTCTCCTTGAAGAGATTGGTATCGATTTTCTCGATGATCCTGAAGCACTGGAGATCTGGAAAAATGCTGGTGCTGATGTGCGTGGCACCCGTGTCCATTTCCCCAAGGGGCTGTGTCGCTCGCTGATTCAAGCGACTGCGCCAAGAGAATATGTACAATACGCGCGCAACCCTGAACGCAACGTCATTATTGGTGGACCGCGAACGGTTTTAGTTCCCGCTTACGGCTCACCCTTTGTTCACGATATCGATAAAGGCCGCCGTTACGCCACCATCGAAGATTTTGATAATTTCGTAAAGCTCGCCTATATGGCGCCCGGCCTGCATCACTCTGGCGGCACCATCTGCGAGCCGGTTGACCTGCCGGTTAACAAGCGCCACTTCGATATGGTTTACAGCCACTTCAAACACAGTGACAAGCCATTGATGGGCTCAGTGACCCATCATGAGCGTGCGCAAGATACTGTGGATATGGCCAAGCTGGTGTTTGGTGAAGAATTTGTTGACCAGAACTGTGTTTTGACCAGCCTGATCAATGTCAACTCGCCCATGGTTTATGACGGCACCATGCTCGGTTCACTAAAGGTTTATGCTCGCAATAATCAGGCTACAGTGATCTCACCCTTTATTCTTGCTGGTGCGATGTCGCCTGTGACCACTGCTGGCACCGTGACGCAAATTCTCGCCGAAGCGCTGGCCGGTATTGCCTTTACTCAGTTAATTCGTCCTGGTGCGCCGGTCATTTTTGGCACTTTCGCGGCGGCTGTTTCAATGGCAACTGGTGCACCGACTTTTGGTACTCCTGAGCCAAGCATGGTGATCTACGCAGCTGCCGCTCTGGCGCGCCGCCTTGGTGTGCCGTTCCGCAGTGGCGGCGGGCTCTGTGGTTCCAAACTGCCCGATGCACAGGCAGCCTATGAGGCTGCTAATACCCTTCAAACCTCTGCGCTGGCCGGTGTTAATTTTATGTTGCACACGGCTGGTTGGCTCGAGGGTGGTCTGGCTATGGGGTATGAGAAATTTATTATGGATTGCGACCAGGCCAGCATGATAGGCGTGCTGCTCGGTGGCATGGATATGTCTGAGAATGGTCAGGCCCTCGATGCAGTGCGTGAAGTGGGCCCAGGCAAACATTATCTGGGTTCGGAGCACACATTGCGTAATTTTGAAACTGCGTTCTATCGTTCGACCGTAGCAGATAACAATAGCTTCGAGCAGTGGACTGCGGATGGCGCTCTGGATGCCGCGCAGCGCGCCAATGGATTGTGGAAAAAGATGCTCAACGAGTATCAGGCACCGGCCATTGACCCTGCAGTAGACGAGTCTCTTTTAGACTTTATGGCGCGTCGCAAAGGTTCCTTTGCCGACCGTGATTATTAAGTTAACGCTTTTTTAAGGAATTAAACATGTCTGACGAAGACGATATTATCCTGGCCGACCTCTCCGACGAGGACCTGGTTCTGCAGATGCATGACGATTTGTATGACGGGCTAAAAGAAGAAATTGAAGAAGGTACTGAGATCCTGCTCTCTCGTGGCTGGTCAGCTGAGCGTGTACTTAGCGAAGCGCTGGTCGACGGTATGACTGTGGTCGGCATCGACTTCCGTGACGGAATTCTATTCGTCCCGGAAGTGCTGTTAGCAGCTAATTCGATGAAAGGTGGGATGGCTATCCTCAAACCATTATTGGCCGAGACGGGCGCCAAGCCGGTTGGTACGATGGTGATTGGCACCGTGAAGGGTGATATTCACGATATCGGCAAAAATTTGGTCGCGATGATGATGGAAGGTGCCGGGTTTGAAGTTCACGACATGGGCATCAATAACTCGGTGGAAGAATACCTTGCGGCGCTGGAACGTCATCAGCCCGATATTCTTGGAATGTCCGCTCTGCTTACCACCACCATGCCCTACATGAAAGTGGTTATCGACGCGCTCAAAGAACAGGGCCTGCGCGATAAATACATTGTTATGGTTGGCGGCGCACCGCTTAACGAAGAGTTTGGTCTTGCTGTAGGTGCCGACGCCTATTGTCGTGATGCGGCTGAAGCGGCGACCACCGCGATTCGTTTAGTGTCCGAGCGTAGGGCGCTTGAGACTGCCTAATGTCTGATGTGACGCAGGCAAAACTTTTAGTGATTGCCTGCGGTGCACTGGCTCGTGAAATAGTCTGGCTGAAAAATACCGGCCTCGAGCACAGCAGTCTTTGGTCTCAGATGGATTTGCAGTGTCTCGATGCTGAGTTACACAACACCCCGAAGTTGATACCGGCGAAACTGCGGGCAAAGATCGCCGAAAATCGGGGCAAGTATCAGCATATTTTTGTCGCCTATGGCGATTGCGGGACCGGTGGTGAGATTGATCAGCTTCTGGCCGAAGAAAATATTGAGAGGCTGCCTGGCGCGCACTGTTACGCGTTTTTTGCTGGAGAACACCAGTTTTCCGCGCTTGCTGAACAGGAGTTGGGGACATTTTATCTCACCGACTTTTTGGTTGAGCACTTTGAGCGTTTGGTCATAAGAGGGTTGCAGCTCGATAAGCATCCCGAATTGCGGCAGCAGTTTTTTGCCCATTATAAAAAACTCGTTTACCTGTCTCAGCGCCAGGAACAAAAGCTGGTTTTGGCGGCGCAGAAGGCCGCTGATTATTTGGACCTAGTGTTTCAACACCATCACTGTGGATACGGTGATTTGCACACTGCTCTGGATGCGCAGATTTTAAAATTAAGCTAGCCGAGCGGAGTTTGCAATGCAAAAAATAGAAGTGTTTTGGCGTGATATTCCGGCTCAGGTTCTGGTTAAGCGCGGCCGCGAACGTGGCAAAACTATTCTGAGTCACCGTTTTCAAGCGGCTATAGATCGTGCGGCCATGCGCGCTGGTCGCGGAGGCAGTGATGAGTATCTCGAGGACTGGCGACGGGTTAGCATGAACATTACAGAGCAGGGCAGTCCGCAAGAGTTGGCCGATCAATTTGCCAGCGAGATTGAGCAAGCCTATTCCAATGAAGACATTGCCGCGCTGGTGGCTGGAAAAGGTCTCAAGGTAGACGCGCAATGAAAAGTGTTCGCTACTGGTCTGTGCGCAATGCGAGCTGGCTGCATCGGATCTACAAAGCCTTTGAGAAACTGCTTCTAATTCTGCATCCAGTCTGGAATAAGGTTGGCTACCGGCGTCTCGACGGGCCGTTTGCTTACGTCGAAAAGGTTGTCAAAGGGTTCCTGTTCGACTCCAAATCCTGCGGCCAGTGCACACTTGGCTCAACCGGACTAGCCTGTCCGATGAATTGTCCGAAGACTTTGCGCAATGGCCCCTGTGGCGGTGTGCGCGGTGATGGCAGCTGCGAGGTCAAGCCGGATATGACCTGTGTCTGGGTCACCGCTTGGGAGGGCAGTCAGCGCATTGGTGAACCGCAGTCGACCATCCAGGTGATTCAACCACCTCTGGATTCGCGTCTCAATGGCACCAGTGCCTGGTTGCGTGAGGTAAGGAAAAAATTGGGGATCGCTGAGATATGATTTTTGATGATGAACCCTTAGCGGGCGAAAACCTGCCGATATTGCCGGGTCATGTCTCGCCCGGGCGCTTTGAGCGTGTTTTGCGTGCTGGCCAGTTTGCAGTGACCGCTGAAATTGCACCACCGGACTCTGCGGATCCGGCCGAAGTCTATGAGCGAGCGCAGATGTTTGACGGCTATGTCGATGCAATCAATGCCACTGACGGCTCTGGAGCCAACTGCCATATGTCCAGCGTCGGTATGTGTGCACTGCTGACTCGGCGCGGCTATTCAATGATTATGCAGATCTCCTGTCGCGATAAAAATCGTATCGCTATGCAGGGCGATGTGCTCGGCGCGTCGGCTATGGGCGTTTCGAATATTCTCTGTCTCACTGGTGATGGAGTGCAGTCTGGTGACCACCCGGAAGCTAAACCGGTTTTCGATATGGATTGCATGACCTCGCTGTCGATGTTGCGTGGTATGCGTGATGACGGACAATTTTTAAGCGGGCGCAAGCTGACCGCGCCACCGCAGATATTTCTCGGTGCGGCGGCCAATCCTTTTGCTCCGCCGTTTGACTATCGGCCGCTGCGACTGGCGAAAAAAGTCGCTGCCGGTGCCCAGTTTGTGCAGACTCAGTACTGTTTTGATATCGACATGCTGAAAAACTATATGGCTCAAGTCTGTGATATGGGATTGCATGAGAAAGTTTATATTCTGCCTGGTGTCGGCCCGCTCGCGTCGGCCAAGTCCGCGGAGTGGATTCGCAAAAATGTTGCCGGTGTGCATATTCCCGATGCAGTGATCAAGCGTCTCGCTGGCGCCGAAGATCAAAAGCAGGAAGGGGTTAATATCTGTATCGAGATGGTTGAGCAGATTCGTGAGATGAAGGGCGTCAGCGGCGTGCACCTGATGGCTTACAAGCAGGAACACCGAATTGCCGAGATCATAGAAAAAACCCGGGTGCTAGGAGATCGTTCTCCCTGGCATCCGAACCGATAATTTTTTGGAGAGAAACATGACTATCACCACCATCAGTTCCGCTACTCGAGAAGTCAAAATTGGCTTTGATCAGCCATTTGTGATTATTGGTGAGCGCATCAATCCCACCGGGCGCAAGATTCTCGCCGAAGAAATGAAAAATGGTGACTACAGCCGCGTCGAATCCGATGCGCTGGCGCAGGTAGCGGCGGGTGCCCAGATGCTCGACGTCAATGCGGGTATCCCGTTAGCCGATGAGCCACGGATTCTCGCCGAGGCTATTCAGCTGGTGCAGTCGATTACCGATGTACCACTGAGTATTGATTCGTCGATTATCGAAGCACTGGAAGCCGGCCTGTCTGTTTATCAGGGTAAAGCGCTGGTTAACTCTGTGACCGGTGAAGATGAAGTTCTTGAGCGTGTCCTGCCGCTGGTAGCCAAATACGGTGCCTCAGTTGTGGCGATCTCCAATGATGAGACCGGTATTTCTGAAGATCCAAATGAGCGTTTTAAAGTCGCCAAGAAAATTATTGAACGCGCGGCTGACTACGGCATTCATTACAGCGATGTAGTGGTCGATCCGTTGGTGATGCCGATTGGAGCAATCAATAGCTCGGGTTTGCAGGTGATGCATCTGGTGCGTCGGCTGCGCGAAGAATTGAAAGTCAACACCACCTGTGGTGCCTCTAACGTCAGTTTTGGCCTGCCCAACCGCAACGGGATTAACAGCGCGTTCTTGACCATGGCTATGGGTGCTGGCATGACCTCTGCTATCACTAGTCCGCTGCACCCGGAAGTGATGCAGGCGGTGCGCGGTGGCGATGTAATGATGGGCAATGATCCAGACTGCGCTAACTGGATTAGAGCCTATCGCGAACCTCCGGCAGAGGGTGAGGGCCGGGTGCGAGGCGGTCGCCGCCGTCGAGGCTAAGTTATGACCGAGCAAATGGTTAAGGTTGTCTTTACTCCCTCTGGACGCCGCGGCAGTTTTCCTGTCAATACGCCATTGCTTCATGCTGCCCGGGTCTTGGGGGTAGATATTGATTCCGTCTGCGGTGGCCGCGGTCTCTGCGGCCGCTGTCAGATTGTCTGTGCCGATGGTTCATTTCCCAAGCACCAGATTGAGTCCGCCAGCAGTCACCTGTCACCGATTTGCGCCACCGAAATTAAATACGGCGAACGCAAATCACCACTGCTAAATGGGCGCCGTCTCAGCTGTCACACTCTGCTTCTCGATGATGTGGTGATTGATGTTCCCCCCGAGAGCCAGGTGCATCGTCAGATTGTGCGCAAAGACGCCGAATATCGCGATATACATCTCGACGCCGCTACGCGGCTCTATTATGTGCAGGTCGAAGAGCCCGATATGCACGTGCCCAA
>Ga0206130_10008763_pt1 | contig 10763 bp, 8 predicted proteins | sample Helgoland_Spring_9_FD_148637 | JGI IMG/M metagenome (GOLD analysis project Ga0206130, IMG submission 148637) | Pelagic subsurface seawater microbial communities from Kabeltonne, Helgoland, North Sea - Helgoland_Spring_Bloom_20160512_1 | ecosystem: Environmental > Aquatic > Marine > Epipelagic ...
AATTTAAATTATTGATATAATTGTATTATTACTTTACAAAGCACTCATTTTTGCTACTGGTTTGCTCACATATTACTATCATTTCACTCACTTTTTGCTACCAGTTTAATTATATTTATATATCATTATGACTTTTAATAATAAGCAGTTTATCTGCCCATTCATTCACCCATTACAAAAACGCAATACCTTTTTGCGAGGGCTGCGCGTTGGTCAAACATATCATCGCGTCGATAATTTTTATCTAATCCGGTAAGCGCGTGATCGCAGTAGCGGTCAACTAGAAAGATATCCACCGGTGGTTCTTGATTTAGGCACCAGGTCTTGAACGTATTACGAAAACCGTGCGTGGTAATTGCATCGAACTTTTGAAAGTTCCGTCTCAGGGTTTCCGCATTGATTGGTTTGCGTCCATCTACAGAAAAGACAAAATCATCGTTCAGTTGATTTGCTTTGAGCACTCGCAAAGCTTCACAGAGTTGTGGAGGCAGCTTGCTTGAAAAGCTATGACCTGACTTCATCAAGCCGACCTCTCGTGCTTCTACGTCGCGCTCTGGCACCGTCCAGATGCCGGTCTCTGTATCAACGTGTTCCCAACGCATATTGGCCACTACGCTGGCCCGGTGAGCAGTCACAATCGCCAACTGCATAGCTACCTTGACTGGCTGGCTAAATGGCGCGGAACGTAACCACTGTGCTAGCTCCGGTAATCGTGAATAGTGCAGTGATGCGGCATGCCTTGTATTGCGCTTAGGAATTGTAAAAGATGACTTGCGAGGGCAGGGGTTGCCGTCAATGAGTTCATCGTCATAGGCAACTTCAAGAACCTCGGTGATGTAACCCAGCAATTTGGATGCGACCTCCTCACTAGACATGAATAACGGCTGCATAAACGTCTTGATGGTTGGTCGGCTTATTCTATCTAGTGGCAGCGACCCAAGATGACGCTCTGCGTGCAGTTCATAGGACTTGATTGGGCGGCGCTGGCTCGCGTTATTAGTCCATCTGTTTGCCTTTACCTGTAGTGCGTACCATTCGCGGTATGCTGCATCAAAGGTGGGGGTATTGTTGGTTTGTTGTAGCGCAACGTCACGAGCCTTGATGCGGTTCTCCAAAGCCATAGCGGTATCTGATTTTGATAGTGCTACTCTTAAGCTTTCCACTGTACAGTCGTTGGCTTTGATGAGCCGCGCTCCGACAGCCGCTATCTCGCGTGCACCTGAAAGGGACATCGCTGGATAATCAGCAACGTCCAGCCATCTGGTTTTGCGGTCAGCGTCAAAGCGCATTTGGAATAGTTTGCGGCCTGTCTCGAACCCCCGAACATATAGTTTGGGGCCGCAACGGGCGCGGGTATTGTTACCCTTTGGCTTCCATTTTTTTATTTCAGTGTCTGTTAAGAGCTGCATATTTAAACCCTAAATTGGTACGTTTTATGGTACGATTAATTCTAGTATATAGCAATATGTGGGAGGACATGAGAGGGCATAAATATACACAGTGTATTGATTTAATGTATTTTTATGTCTTATAAGTTATTGAAATGAATAGTAATTCTATACCGTGTGGGGGCACCATTTAAATCAATGACTTAAAAGATAAACATCTGAACCCATTGTTGTTTTGGGTTACAAATGGGTTACAAAAAACATCTGTTTGACAGTAAATTAGGGTCTTCTTGATATGATCAGGCGAGCCAAAACCCATATCTCATCTAGGACGGAAGCTACGTTTAGCTTCGAACCTAAGGGGCAGTGCCCCATGCGTAGATATTTGATCGCTGAAAAGGGTTACTCCACCTAATCCTTACAGTTCACACGCAGGACCTAGGACCGGCCCCCAGCATTTTAAGGCCCCGCGTCTCGGACAACGGGCCTTTAGTGTTAGCGTTGTAAATTCATTTAGGCTGGGTTTTGTTTGGGTGTACAATTTTTACTCACACCTCAATTTCAAGCTGAACCGCGCCACTGCTCTAGCTGAATGGCGCCAATTATTGAGCGCATAGCCTCAGGCTGCGCCAGCAATCCGATGCAAGTTCTCATTCGTCTGACAGCACCCTGCCGTTGATTTTCTATTGTGCTGAAGTAACATCACTGGATGGTAAAAAAGAAAACAGAGAAATTGGAATGGGCATTCATGTCTTCGCGACATATCGAAGACGGAAACGATTGGCGCGCTTACATGCGAGCGCCAGCAACGATTACTTCAAACAAGGCTTTGGGAGATCTTGCCCTGATTGGAAAACTCCCACAGGAAATGCTCGCTTCAGCGTTTCTTCTTGCTAAGATTGGAGATCCGATCGGTGCGCGCGAATGTTTGAAAACCTTGCAGATGGCGGCCGATGAAAATGCCCCAAGCGTGGCTCTTCATTTAGCTGATATCTTGCTGGTTGATGCCCATGTCAAAGTCTACGAAGACCGTGCGCTGACGGAAGAAGATTCCGCCCAGCTCACCCAATTGTTGTCCACCTTGCCGGCAAATGACCTGGTCGGGCAGGCTTTGACGTTTAATCACTTATCAACCGCCGCACTTCACCGCGGAGAATTTGACCGCGCGCAAGACCATGCCGAGAACGCAACCCGACTTTATCGTCTTGGGGGTGCGCAATTCGGGTCCTTACACATGCATACCCACCTGGGCCAAATTCGCATGATGCGCGGCGATCTCACTGGCGCAATTGCCCAATATGATGAGATGGAAGAAAGTCTTGACCAACTGGCCGGAGATCCGCAGGGACTGCGCGCAATCTGTCAGGCTTTAAAAGCCGAAGTCTACTACGAGATGAATGAGATCGGAGTCGCTCAGTCCCTGCTTGACGATGCCGTGCTAAGCATTGAGCATACGGACGCTTGGTTGGACGTTCTCGCGGCAACCTACCGGGTTCGGGCTCGCCTTGAATTTGTTAGAGCAGGTCTTCCAGGGGCGCTAACGGAACTCGCCCATGCCGATTCTGCTGCCCGCGACCGACAGATGCCGCGTTTGGCGCGGTTGATGGCCGTCGAACGGATTCGGGTGCTGACTCTCAGCGATGAGATAAAAACAGCCCTCAAGGAAATGCAGCGCATCGGGCTGGACCCCGGGAAGCTGGACGCAGACCAGCCCGACAAGGATTGGGGCTTGCGTCATGGAACAACAAACGTCGCAATTGCCCGTTGGTTGGTTCGCGCGCACCGCCCCAAGCGTGGGCTTGATTTTGTTGAGCTGGCCGAGGAAATCGCAATTCGCGGCGGGCAATTACTGTCTTTGGCCAAGTTGCGAGTGATCCGTGCACAGGCCTTTTGGCAGATCAATGCCCGCCGCGATGCGACAAGCGCTCTGTTGTCTGCCATCCGCTTGCTTGGCAATCAACCTTTTCGACGCTTTATTTTGGATGAAGGGCTTTCTTTGCGGCCAGTAATCGAGGCTGTTTTGGACGGTGATCATGTCCATGTGCCAATCAACACAGCTCAACGTCGCCAGTTATCAGAAATCGTGCACCATTGGTCTTCGGGGTCAAATCCACCAATTGCGGGAGAGCAAAGCGATCAACAGGTTCTTTTGAAAAGGCGGTATTTGCAGCTTTTGGCAGAGGGTCATTCCAACAAGGAAATCGGGCGTATCATGGGCGTAACCATCAATACGGTCAAATACCACCTCAAGCACATTTACAGTGAATTACATGTCAGCAATCGGGCCCGCGCAGTTAATCAAGCAAGGGAATTGGGTGTCATTAATCGATAACTACCCGTTTGGGTAGTCGCTGCACTTGGGCTTTATGAGCAATATCGGAGCGAAGAGATAACCTTGATTAGGGAGATTCGTTTTTGAGCAGTGTTCATGTGATCACGCCAATCGTAACAGAAGGCTTTCGTGCAGCTGCCTTGCCCGCGCCTGACGGATGCAACGTAACTATTGTTCGGATCTTACAAGGTCCGTCTTCGATTGAATCTGCGGTTGATGAAGTCTTAGCAGCACCTGGTGTTGTCGATGCCGCGATAAAAGCACAAGCGGACGGTGCCGATGCTATCGTAATCGACTGCATGCTTGACCCGGGCCTTGACGCGGCTCGCGAAGCCGTTTTGATCCCGGTAATTGGCTGTGGTGAGGCAGCAATGCGAGCTGCGAGCACCAGTTTTGCTATCGTTACAGTCTTGCAGCGCCAAGAACGAGCCTTTGCTGAGTTAGCGGCCAAATATGGTCTTGCAGACATGTTGAGCGAAACACTTGGCATTGGCATCCCAGTTTTAGCCCTCGAAACAGATAGAGAGATAGCGATTGCTGCAACTATCGAAGGGTCAAAGAGAGTCGTAAAACGTGGGGCAACTTCCATTGTCTTTGGCTGTACAGGGATGCTTGGATTTGCGCATGACGTTAGTCTTCAACTTGATGGGATCAAAGTCATTGATCCTCTACCCAACGCCATTATTGTCGCGCATGATGCCGTTCAAAACGGTCAAAAGACTGATAAAGAGATTTACCTTTACCCCGACCCCAAGCCCATCACCGGTTTTGACGAATGGCGCGCCCTAAATGCTTTGATGCGGGGGACAAAGGGTTGACGAACACTATTGCAGCCAGATCAAATAGCCTATCCCAACACCAACTCAAATGGTTGCTCGTCGTCCCGCTGGTTGCGTTTTTCATGTTGTTTTTCGTTATTCCGGTTGGGCTGCTTTTTGCAACTTCTTTCAATCCGGCGAAGGTTGGGCAAGTTGCCTTGATCTCCGACCTGACTTTCGACAACTACATCCGCTTTTTCTCGCGCTCAAACTACCTGATGGCAGCCGGGCGCTCGATTTTTCTGGCTGGTATCGTCTCTGTGATTACATTGATTGTGGCCTATCCAATGGCCTACGTGATCGCCAAAACGGAAAACCCTGCACGCAACACGTTTCTGCTGATCCTTGTGCTGGCGTCGATGCAACTCGACATGGTAATTCGACTGTATGGAATGATGGTCATTCTTGGCGACAACGGGCTGATCAACCAGATATTGCAAGCCATGGCCCTAACAGATGGTCCCGTCGCCCTGATGTATAATTTTCGCGGCGTGGTTTTTGGTCTTGTGCAGTTCGCACTGCCGTTCATGATCCTGACACTTCTCGGGGTGATCAAAGGCATCCCCCCCAGTCTTGAAGAAGCTGCACGCTCACTTGGCGCATCACGCATTAGGGCCTTTACGCGAGTCACGTTGCCGGCGTCGATGCCGGGTATCCTGTCCGGGTCCTTGCTGGTTTTTGCCTTGTCGATCTCGTCTTATATTGTGCCCGCACTGATGGGTGGATTTCGCGTTGGGGTCTTGCCAATCCATATCTACCAGCAGGTCGCACAAAGCGCGCGATTTCAGTTTGGCGCAACTATTGCTGTGATCCTATTTCTGATCAGCGCCACGGCCGTAGCGGTCTATCTGAAACTGGGAAATCGCAGTTCAGGAGGGCTTGCTTGATGGAACGCAAGATACCCTTGCCAATGCTGGTGCTTGCCATCCTGGGTTTCTGCTACCTGCTGTTTCCAATCCTTGTTGTGGTTTTGGCTGGCCTGACTACTGGAGAGTTTTTGACCTTCCCACCCAAAGGGCTGTCGCTCAGGTGGGTCATCTCTTTTCTCAATTCCGAAAAATACCTGTCAGCATTCTTCTTTTCATTCAAACTTGCTTTGATGACCATGGTGGTTTCAACCATTCTTGGAACGGCCGCGGCACTCTTCCTTGCACGCTCACGTTTTGTGGGACGGGCGGCATTGCGAGCATTCTTTTTGTCCCCGGTGGTCCTGCCCGGTGTCGTTGTCGGATTTGCACTCTATGCGTTCTTTATCACGAGCGGATTGGGCATTTCGCGTACGATCTGGGGGTTGTGGATCGGCCATATCCTGTATTCAACGCCTTATGTAATTGGGACTGTTGGCGCATCTCTCGCGACATTTGATGTATCCCTTGAGGAAGCTGGGCGAAGCCTCGGTGCATCTCCGCTGCGGGCTTTTCGCAAGATCACTTTCCCAAACATTGCGCAAGGTATTCAGGCGGGATCAATCTTTGCCTTTATCGTCAGCTTCGGCCAATTTGAGGTGTCGCTGTTTCTGTCAGCCCCCAATTCTGAGCCGCTGCCAATCGCGATGTATAATTCGCTGCGTTACAAATTTGAACCAGATGCTGCCGCGGCGGGCATCTTTGCAATCACCCTAGTCATCGCCTCGGTTTTGCTAACGAACCGGCTGGTTAACATCCGTCGCCTGATGGAACCGCAAGAAGATTAACCGTAACTACCAACCAAAGGAGAAAGAAAGATGTCCATTGAAAAAAAACACAGTAGACGATCCATTCTGAAAGGTGGCGTTGCTCTAGGAGCTGCCGCGACCATTCCTAACATGTTTTACATTAACCATGCCTGGGCACAGGATGTTGTCTATGATGGAGGAACGTTCGATGCGGGTGGGGCCACGCTCAACGTCGCGGAATGGGGCGGCGGCTGGGAAGAGTTCGTACGTAAGGGACTGACTGATCAGTTTGAAAAAGACTTTAATTGCAAACTGAACTGGGACAGTTCATTCCCATGGTTCCCAAAATTTGTAACTCAAGGCGCAAAAGATCCAGTTTATGATGTTGCCAACTGGAATTTGCCCAATCTGATGCAAACCAATGCAGCGGGCGATTTTTTCTTAACAACAGAAGAGATCAAAGCAAACGTTCCCAACGCTGCCGATTGCTGGGATTTTGCCTTTGCTAGTGGTGCCGGAGTAACTTGGGCTTATCAACCTTACGTCTATGCTTACCGAACAGATCGCGGTGCTCCCGTAAATAATTTCCGCGACTTCTTTGCGGCGCGGTTTGCTAATAAACGCGGCACCTACGCTACAGAAAATGGCCTGATGCATGCTTTTTTTATGGCGACAGCCAAGGAGTTCGGAAAAAATCAGTATGACATGGAAGCCGCCTTCAAAGCGCTTGAGGACGCCATGCCAATGAAGATCAGCGAGTTCACTTTCAACATGCTCTCGTTGCTGGAACGTGGTGAGGTTGACGTTGCGGTGCATATCGAAGGTGAAGCCTTGACCCTTAAAAAGCAAGGCGCACCAGTTGATGTCTGGGAATGGGACAGCAAGCCAATTTTGACACAGACCAAAACAATCAGTCGGTACTCTGAACCTATGCAGAAAAAGCTAGCACTCGCGCTCTTGAACCGAACGTTGTCGCCTGATTTCCTTGAACCCTTTGGTGAAGAATTTCTGTGGCGTCCGACTAACGGAAAAGCCGCAATGCCTTCAGCACTCGCGGCCGAAGGAGCAACTAACACTGCTGACGCCGTTTCGGCCTACTGGGTTCCAGACTGGGATTTTTTCGTAGAAAACAAGGCAGACATAACAGAGAGATTAAACCAAATTTTCGGTCTGTAATACCTTATGGCCGGGGGTATTTACTCCCGGTCACTCACTAAGGAAACATAATGAGCTATGTAGAATTCAGCGCAATTTCAAAACATTTTGGCGCTTCAGTGGCCGTCGCAGACTTGGATTTACAAATCGAACAAGGTGAGTTTTTTTCGCTGCTTGGACCATCTGGCTGCGGCAAATCCACGACGCTGCGCATGTTGGCTGGATTCGTCAAGCCGACTACTGGCCATATTCATGTTAATGGCCGTGATGTCACGCCACTGCCACCCGAAGCGCGGGACATTGGTATCGTATTCCAGAACTACGCGATTTTTCCACATATGACAGTATTCGACAACATCGCTTTTGGCCTTGTTGAACGTAAATTTTCCCGAGCAAACATAAAACAAAAGGTTGATGCCGCATTGGCTGAGGTCGGTATGACTGGCTTTGAAAATCGTTATGAACGTGAGCTTTCCGGTGGTCAGAAACAACGGGTGGCGCTGGCCCGGGTATTGGTTATTGAACCCGAGATTTTACTGCTGGATGAGCCTCTTTCCGCACTCGATAAGAAGATGCGTGAAGAGATGAAATTCTGGATCAAGAACATTCAAAAATCTGTCGGCATCACGACGATTTATGTGACTCATGACCAATCGGAGGCCTTGACCATGTCAGACCGCATCGCTGTCATGGATCAGGGCCGCATCCTGCAAATTGGTACGCCAGTCGATATTTACGAACGGCCTGCATCACGATTTATTGCCGAATTTATCGGTGAATCCAATCTATTGAACTGCAATGTTTTGTCCGTTGATGGCCCAGTCTGTTCAATAGCTTTCGGCAGTAAAAGGGTTACTGGACGGTTGACGCAAAACAATTCGGTTTTGGCAGGCCAAGCGATCGCACTGCTCGTGCGGCCAGAGATGATCCGGTTGCATGCGTTGGAGCCATACGAACAACCCAAATTGCGCGGAACAGTTCGTGAGATCATCTATCAAGGGTCTGTTGTTAGGTACCGCATCAAAGTTGAGGATCAGGAATTGATCGTGGAGGTTGCGAACCGTCCGGACCTGCCAAGGCTCGACTTGGATGATGAAGCCAATATTTTTTGGAATGCCGACAGTGGCGTGGTGATGCCATGAAAATCGGGGTGGACGTCGGCGGCACTAATACTGATGCAGTGGTGCTTGGTGTGAATGGTGTCCTTGGATGGAGCAAAACTCCGACCACAGCGGATGTGTACAGCGGCATTGTATCGGCCATCACAGAGGCCATTGCTGACGCTGCGGTCGACAGCGCCGATGTGGACTGCGTAATGATAGGCACAACCCAGTTCACTAATGCGGTCATTCAACGCCGCTCTTTACTGCCCGTTGGTATAATCCGTTTAGCACTGCCGGCGACTTCGGCAATTCCACCGCTGACCGACTGGCCCGATGATCTGATCGTGGAAGTTGGTCGAAACACCCATTTGGTGGCTGGTGGATATGAGTTTGACGGACGGGAAATAGCGCCACTCGACGAACGGTCCGTCGCTGAGGCTGCACGTGCGTTTAGGCAACGCGGCCTCAAAGCCGCTGCGATCACCTCGGTGTTTTCGCCGATGAACGGTGACATGGAACGCCGCGCCGCGGAGATCGTGCAAAATGAAGCGCCCGATATTGCAATTTCGCTGTCATGCGAATTGGGCCAGTTCGGTTTGCTGCCGCGTGAAAATTCGACGATTATCAATGCGGCGTTGTCCAGTTTGTCCGACCATGTTGTTCGGGCCTTCCGTCGTGCGCTGCAGGAACTTGATCTCAATGTTCCGCTGTTCATCAGTCAAAATGATGGGACGCTGATGCGGGCAGATGATGTGCAGCGCTACCCCGTGTTGACCTTTGCGTCTGGTCCCACCAACTCCATGCGGGGCGCGGTCTATCTTGCCAAAATTAAGGATGCGATGGTAGTGGATATCGGTGGTACAACCTCTGATATCGGCATGCTGCGCAATGGTTTCCCGCGCCAATCGACCAATTTTGTTGATGTGGGTGGGGTCAAAACGAACTTTCGCATGCCCGATGTCCTGGCAGTTGGTCTCGGTGGTGGAAGTCTTGTCCGTAATGAAGGGCGACTGGTTGGACCGGACTCAGTTGGATACGAGCTGACCAGTCGCGCGCAATGTTTTGGCGGCGACACGCTGACGGCTACCGATATTGCCGTCGCGGGTGGATGGGCCGATGTGGGTGATAAATCTCTTGTACGTGCAGACCAGGCAACAATTGACGCCGCCCGCGCATCGATGCGCCTATTGCTGGATATGAATGTCGAGCGCATGAAAACCGAAGCTGCGGACCTGCCCTTGCTGGTCGTCGGCGGTGGCGCAATCCTCGTGGATTGGCCGGTACAGTCGGTCTCGGATGTGCTGCGCCCCGAATTCTCATCTGTTGCCAATGCCGTCGGCGCGGCCATTGCGCAAGTGTCAGGCGAAGTTGAACATGTGGTGACCTTGAACGAGACTAATCGGAGGACGGTGCTGGATGACGCCCGCCAGGAGGCCAAAGACAAGACAATCAGCGCAGGCGCCACTGCTGCGAGTGTTGAGATTATCGAAGTGGAGCAGGTGCCGATCAGCTACTTGCCCGGAAACCCCACACGATTGCGCGTCAAAGCCGTCGGCGATCTACCAATATAGGAAGCCAAATGGAACTGAAATGCAAAGATGTTGATGACCTGTGTATCGGCGCAGCTTTTTTGGGCGCCGGTGGCGGTGGCGATCCCTATATCGGTGGACTGATGGTCAAACAGGAACTGGCCGCTGGACGGCGGATTGAGATTATTGACCCAGACGGGTTGGATGACTCCAAGCTGATTATCCCAACGGCAATGATGGGTGCACCCACCGTGTTACTTGAGAAGATACCATCAGGCGAAGAGCCAATTCGCGCTCTGCGGGTTGTTGAAAACGAGCTGGGGCGACAGGCTGACGCGACTATGCCGACCGAAGTTGGCGGCATTAACTCGACCATACCACTGTTTGTGGGCGCAAGGCTGGGAATCCCCGTGGTCGATGCGGATGGTCAAGGGCGGGCTTTTCCCGAACTACAGATGGAGACCTTCGCCATCGAAGGTGTCAAAGGCTGCCCATTAGGGATTTCTGACGAAAAGGGTGACACGTCACTGGTTATGACGGATAACAATCATCGCATGGAATGGATCGCCCGCGGCATCACCATTCGCTTCGGCGGTACCGCATATTTCGCCAACTACCCTATGAGTGGCGCCGATGTGAAACGCAGCGCTGTCAAACACACTTTGACACTTGCACGGCATATTGGAGAGATTATCCGCAATTCCCGGTCCCGCAAGCAGGATCCCTTTGACGAATTGTGCCGTTTTCTGGCGACGACAAGTTATGCACTTGCCCGCGTTATCTT
>Ga0206130_10008765_pt1 | contig 10763 bp, 6 predicted proteins | sample Helgoland_Spring_9_FD_148637 | JGI IMG/M metagenome (GOLD analysis project Ga0206130, IMG submission 148637) | Pelagic subsurface seawater microbial communities from Kabeltonne, Helgoland, North Sea - Helgoland_Spring_Bloom_20160512_1 | ecosystem: Environmental > Aquatic > Marine > Epipelagic ...
CCAACTCCATCTGCACATCGGTTATGCCTTATGTGAGTTATAACGATCAAGAGCCAGTGTTGATTGAGGGCATTGATTTGGCTGCAACGCTCAAGGTTGCAGAAGCAGAATTTGCCCGCGAGTTATCCACATCAGAATTACCAATATGGGCGATTAGAGACCAAGTGGTTACACCTGAAATCGCCGCTAAAATAGCCCAGCTATACTTCGACAATATCGAGATGCTCTATACTACAGAGCCATTTACTATCATCGACTGGAACCATGCCGTATGGCATTTTTCGTGGGCAATTTCTAACCTCTACCGCAATGGTGATACCGCAGTCAAAGCCGCATTACAGCTGGCTTATGAAGATGCAATTACCCGACCGGAAACTCTTGAGCGCTACAACCATATTGCGATTCACCATATCCGAAATGATATTGTGGTGATGGGCGATATTCATACGCCGGCTCACAATCGCATGCAGCAGCTTGTTGTGGCGCCAGGCAATCCAGCATACCTGCAAAGCTTTGCAGAGTACGAGGATACCAAAAGAAGTGAATTTACGCTTAAAACGATTCATATTGTGTACCAGGCAAAGACTTTTTTTGAAGGTTTGTTCTGAGGATCTTTTTTTAAAGGTTTGATCGATCGATGCCGCTTCACCGCGCTCGAGGCTATAAGCTAGAGCTCTGTTTTTTGGTTTGCCGCCACATTAACGCCTAATGTCTCACCTCATTTCACAACAGCGTTTTTAAGAAAATGCCAAAGTTGACTCACAGGAGTTAAAAAGTTAGCCTTAGCCTTATTGATATAATCGTCAATAAGGCTTGATCATCTTTTTTGCGCGGAATTTGATGGTTAAAAGGCGATTAATGTTTCAGTTACTACTAGGGTTATTGCTCTTTAACAGCAAATATAAGGGATTTAATTGATGAAATACCTAATACGGTTTTTTAGCGGTCTTGTTTTGGTTTTGGTAATCGTTGCAGGAGCGGCCTACGCCTATCTGGTGCCCGAAGCTAAGCCAGCCCCTGTAGCGTCCGATAACACTCTGATTAATTTAGACACTGGTGATATTGTTGGCTATCAAAATAACCTTGGGGTGTCGATATGGCGAGGTGTACCCTTCGCTCAACCACCGGTTGGTGATTTGCGCTGGCGCGCTCCGCGACCTCCGAAGTCCTGGCAACAGCCAAGGCAGATGTTAGAGGCTGGACCAGATTGTGCCAATCAAGCTAACAACACGTCAGCGGAAAAAAACCTTATCAACGGCAGCGAAGACTGCCTGTACCTCAATGTCTTTGCTCCCGCAAACGCCAAAGATCTACCGGTGATGTTTTGGATTCATGGAGGCGCTAATAACGGAGGTACAAGTAATCACCCAATGTTGGATGGTTCTCAACTGGCATCTCAATTTGATGTGGTGGTGGTAAGTATTAACTACCGCTTGTCGGCTTTTGGCTGGCTGTCCCACCCTGCCCTTCGAGCCAATGCCGAATTGCCTGAGGATCAGTCCAGTAACTTTGGCACACTAGACCAGATTGCTGGACTAAAATGGGTACAGCGAAACATTACCCAATTTGGCGGCGACGCCAACAGAGTCACTATTTTTGGCGAATCTGCCGGCGGCTGGAATGTTATGGCACTTATGGCCTCTCCCCTAGCTACAGACTTATTTCATGGTGCCATTGTTCAAAGTGGCGGCTTGGATATCGAACCGATTGCCAGAGCTGAAAACTTCACAGAGGATGGGGGACACGAACACAGCTCGCGGGAATTTATCAATCAATTACTGATAGCCGAGAACAGAACCACAAACAGAGAGAGTGCAAAGAAATTACAGAGCAGTATGACGGCTCAAGACCTTGGCAATTATTTGCGCAGCAAAACCACGGCTGAGATATATAAAGCCTTCCGCAGTAAGACCGGCGGCAAGGTGTTCGGAAATTTGGACCTAATTGGCGACGGTATCGTTTTACCTCAGGCCGTTGCTTCAGAGGAACTCTTTGCCGATCCTGCCAATTACAACGCAGTACCGGTGATACTTGGTACCAACCGCGATGAGATGAAGTTGTTTTTAAGCTTCAGTCCCGATCAGGTCGACAGCTTTATGGGTATACCCATCGCCATCAAAGACAGTGGGCGATATCAGGCATTTAGCAGCTATGCCAGCGATCAGTGGAAAATTAAAGCCGTCGACCAATTGGCTACAGTGATGCGTCAGGGGCAAGGAGATAACGTTTATGCCTATCGTTTCGATGCGGACGATCTGCGTGACTTTGGTTTTCTCAGTCTGCAAGAGCTGATGGGTGCAGCTCATGCCTTTGAGATACCCTATGTGTTTGGAAACTTTGTTACATTGATGAGTAATCTTATCCATCCGGAGTTCGCTCGAGCAGCGAGAAATGCTCTATCACAGAGCATGATGTCCTACTGGGCGTCATTTGCTCATTATGGTGAGCCCGCCAAGGGATACCATGGCAAACAGGTTGAATGGGGCACTTGGAGCAATAACGATGAGCAAAATCGAGTAATGATCTTTGATACATCCATAGATAGCGGTATTCGCATGTCTCCAGTGAAGTTAAAGATGCAAGATCTAAAAGAACGGTTTTTTAGCGAGACGCGCTTCAACGACCACGAAGAATATTGCCAGGTTTATAAGCTTTTGTTTACCAACGCCGACTTTGTTCAGGCCGAGTATGACAACCTAGGCAACAGAGGCTGTTCTGGATTCGATTCTTAGTGGGTAGTTGGGACCTCTTATTCCATAGAGCCAATAAACCTACTTATAGAAAAAAGCCCCGGAGATTTATGCTCCGGGGCTTTTTAAATGGCACTGAGTATTAGCCTTTAAACACTATGCTTCACACTGAACTTAGCAACGCGCCCCAATTGAGAATGGGTGCGGACATCGTAGACAATAAAGTGCATAACGTCAGGGGCCTTCGCGTCTGTAAGATTCATAACAGTGACCGATACTGAAGTGTCACCGCTAGGCAGCGTGCAGGTATAGTGAGCATCATAGGTCAAGAACTCCTCAACCTCGCTTGGGTTCTCAACACCACCCAAGCCACCAAAGTAGGCTCCAGCACCAGACTTAACCTCACATTCTTCAATGTACCGCGCATACACTCGGAAGAAATAATTGTCTTTTAGCACAGACAGATAGGCATTTGATCGCAGTTTTGGCAGGCCCTCAACAGTAAAAGGTGCTCCTTATGCCAAAGTTCAGCGCTACGACCCTGGTATCCCAGGTGCAGTGAGCCTGAAAATCACAACCCTCAAGCTCTACATTACCGCCATTGGTCAATTCAGTAATAATCTTAACCAGAGCACCGGTAGTAGGATCAATCATCTTGTCTGCATCAGCCGACCCAGCAGTCTCTTGTTGAAACGGATCCATCAACGGATTTATTCTCTGCCAAGCCAGCGACCGGTATCACCGCTAAAAGCAGTAGCCCCTGTTACCACAAAAGCCGTGCTTAAATTATGGTTTTTATATTTAAAAACATTTTTATTATTTCCCCACGAATTAGTCATAAAAGTAAAGTTACATCCAGATTTTCGATAATAAGACCTATTATTTTTAAACGTACCTAGTAAGTCCTTTTAATATCAGTGTTTAAAATCGATATGTCTAATGACGTGCTATGGCGGGTTGCAGTCAAAGGTATCCCTTGCATTTAGACGCGTAGGGTGTGGAAATTTGCTTGCTCGACGGAGAGGGAAAAGATGTACTAAAACAGCATAATAATTATTCAGCACCAGTTTCTCGATATACAAATCTCGGGATAGGTCAATAAATCTAGTGTCAGGACCACACTAGAAAGCAGACACTGGACAAAAAAAAGAGGCCAAGAATAATCTTGGCCTCCTGAAGGGGAAGTTAGCTTATATTTAGAACTGTAATCTCAGGGTTACACCATAGGTGCGTGGGTCGCCAGGGTAGGCATTAAAACTACCTGCCTGTATCACAGAGTTGAAGAGACCGTCGGTATATTCTTCATCCGTTATGTTTTTTCCCCATAAGGTAAGGGTCCAGAGGCCCTCAGCATCGCGTATCCCCATAGTGGCATTGGCAGTGAGATAGCTATCTTGGTCAGCAATTGGGTTTCGCTCGCTAGTCACATTGCGTGAGCCGCGATATCTAGCTGCAAGATTGGCAAAACCCTCAACGGCGCCAAAGCTTTTAACGTAATTGATGGATGAGCTTAAGGTCCAATCAGGCACACCGGATAACGGCGTCCCGCTTAGGTCTTGGACGGGCGGCAGTGATGGCGAGCCAGCGGGTTGGACGATCTGAGGTCCGCCAACATAACTCGTATATTCGTGATCTAGATAGGAGCCTGCAAGTGAGAGAAACAAGTTTGATGTGGGTGCATAAAGCACGTCAAACTCTAAGCCGTCAATCTGAATCTCACCGGCGTTGGTTAAAACAAAGGTGGTGCCGTTGAACGCGTTGGATTGAAAGTCACGTAAGCGCTGCGAGAAGGCGGCAACGTTAAGCTGTAAGTTATTATCTAATGCGCGAATTTTAGCCCCCACTTCCCATGCGTCAGCAAGTTCCTTATCAAAATCTGCGCCACCAGATCCGGCGCCGACATTAAATCCACCTGCTTTATAGCCCCGTTTGCCGCTGGCATACAGACTCACATCATCACTGTACTCATAAGAAATAATGAGTTCACCAGTAGGCTCCTGTTCGCTGCGTTTTTCGGAAAAGTCCGACACCGGCCTAAATAGCTGTACGAATCCTGCGTATACAGGAAAGGCGGGGTTTATCCCTGCTAGCGCTGCCACAACGGGGCTGCTAGTGGGATCACTGAAATCAATGGCGGAATAGGGCGCGTCAGTAGTAATTCGCGCATCAATTTCCTTGTCTTCCGTGGTCCAGCGCGTCCCGATTGAGGCTGTTAACTTGTCATTAATGTGCCAGTCAAGCTTACCAAACACAGAGTGGCTGGTTGTCAGTAGATTGAATTCGCTTGTTCTACCGGTACCGGGTCCAATATAGGATCCAGTAGGAGCGCCCGCCAGGCTTTCAACAAGCGATACCAAACCGAAGATCCGAGAATCAAAGAATGGGCGCGCGAATGCACCTAAGCGATTATTCCCGCCGGTGTCTTGGTCAGCGTCGTAATAGTAATAGCCCATTAGCCAGTCGATTTTATTGTCACCGGTAGACTGTAGTCTAAACTCTTGAGTGAACACCTGTCGATCAGCGTTGTTTTGCAATACGCCACTTAGTTCAATGTCGATAAAATCGGCGTCAATATCATTGACTTCCTCAAAATCTCGGAACGCCGTCAGAGAGGTAAAGGAATAGGACTCAGCCTCCCAGTCTAATTGTACTGAGTATCCGCTCTGCTCCTGATCGGTTTCCATGGCTCGGTCAAACTTAATCTTGCGCGCGTAAATGTCGTCCGGCAAGATCGTTGCACCAAGGGCCGTAGTGGTGGCTGCATTGCCAGGGTCGTTGTAGTAGAACGGCGCACCGCAACAATCTTCGTTAATGGATGAAGTATCAGCAATAACGCGTATGCTCAGCTCATCGCTGGGCTCTATCAGCAGTTGCCCACGCAAGGCGTAGCGATCCCTATCATTTACAGCATCTCTACCTTCCTGAATATTATCAATAAAACCGTCGCGGCTATTGCGGTTGCCGGAGACACGGTAAGAGACAGTGTCACTAATGGGACCAGTAATGCTGCCACGGGTTATTTTGCTACTGTAATTGCCAATGGATTGCTCAAAATCAGCACCAAACTCTCGCTGAGGTTTTTTTGTAACAATGGAGATAACGCCGGCGGGGGTATTTTTACCGTAAACCGAGCTCTGCGGCCCGCGCAGTATTTCTACCCGCTCAACAGCGATAAAATCATCAATAGCTGAGGCTGCCCGACTGCGGTATACACCATCGATAAACACCCCCACAGAAGGTTCTAAACCTGCATTATTGCCGGAGGTTCCTAATCCGCGAATAGCAAAGGTTTGCTGTGAAGAGCTCTGATTTTGGGTCACACTAAGAGACGGCACTGCGAGCTCCATTTCTTGAATGTCGTCAAGACTTTTTTGTTTCAGAAGCTCCCCTGAAACTACAGATACAGCGACTGGGGTATCTTGCAAAGTCGCTGTTCGCTTTTGAGCGGTAACCAATATTTCTTCCAGCCCGCTATACTTTTCTTCCTGAGCTAGGCCTGTATTGGCGGCTAGTAATGCTGCGGAGAGCGCGCTAAAACGCACCATTGTATGCAATTTCATATTATTATTTCCCCAGTTGCTTTTTATTAGTTGTTTTTATTTCAGGTATAACGAACGATTTTTGAGACTTTTATTATTGTAAATGAGTTAATGTTTTCGTTGTCGTGTCCTAACTCCATTGACTTCATAGTAAATATTATTGAAGTAATCGTCAATAGAACTTTGGCAGAATTAAAATTCGATTCCAAAAAGTTGTAGAAAACCCAAAAAAACCCCTTAGATAAGGGCTTAATTGGGTCGGTTTAATGTAATATTTGCAGCAACAATCGGCCAAGACCTAACCAAATATCTGAGTAAAGAGATTAAATCCGCTGGAATTGATAGTTTTATGGTAGATTTATAATACCCTACTAATCATAGTGTCAATAGTTAATCTATATTGCGAGAAGAAATGCTTTGGAAGCAGAATCTCTGGACTGCAGCTATGGAAATTTTGGTTGAGCGGCCCCACTCTGCGGTTTAGCCCCTGTGCAGATAGCATTGTTCTGGCCAGCGTCGACAGATAAGCCATAAGCTTGGCTGGCATAGCCCCGAAACAGTTGCTATGGTTAGGAATCGTCATTCAATATTAGAGCCATGAACAAAACCGACACGGCAAAGAAAACCCGAACCCGGCTATCGCCAAAAGCCAGAAAAAGCATGATTCTGGACTGTGCGGCCAAACTTGTGGCAGACGAAGGTGTGTCTGCTGTGACCATGGAGCGCCTGGGCATTGAAGCGGGAATCAGCAAGGCGCTGGTTTACAACTACTTCCCCAGCGTCACAGAGCTTTTACAAACATTATTAACGCGCGAATATCGACACCTACGTAGAGCCCAGCTGAAAGTTGCTGAAAGCGCGGAGACACTGGAACAAATGGTCCGCCGAGTCACTAAGGTATATCTCTCCTACATCAGCGAACGCGGACTTATCATTGAGCGTCTATCTATGGAACCCTCTGTGGCCAATAGTGGCGACCCCAACAAATATGGTCGAGATCCAGCGGTAAACTATCTCGCCGAAATACTCTCTGACAACTTCAACATAGATATCGAAGTCGCTAGAGCTACAGTCGACATCTCCTATGGCATGCCAACCGCTGCAGGGCAATATCTTATCCATCACGACACCAGCCTACAGAAAGTTGAAGATATTACTGTTGCCATGATTTTGGGCAGCTATCAGGCTATTCAGAAAAAATACGAGACCTCTCTAAAAACCCTACTCAAACGCCCTCGTAATAAAGCTATCTAAACAGGTTAGTGGCTGCTTGATACAGCCTCAGGTACCGCCTTAATACTCACGCAGGCAGCATCAAAATGCTATTGACAAGAAACTCAATAAAATCCAAGAATTGAGGTCTTTGGAGTTATTGCGACCATAAAAGCCGTCTCGGCAATAATGACAAGAAAGCAAGTTGGGGACATGAAAAATGCGCCTGTTATTTTCGCACTGCCAGTTTTGACAATCCCACCTAGCGGTGGCTAGCTAGCCGCCCAGGCATCCAGCTTGCGCACTGAGAGGCGCGACTGGGGATCAATCGCCTGACGCAGAGAAAAGATATTGCCATCCAGATCTCGGCTGTAGACTTGCCAGAAACCATCCAGCTCAACAGGCTCGCTCACAAAATCCAAACCCAGCTTAGTCAGACGCCGGTACTCCGCCTGAATATCTGCAACCTCGATAGAAAACGAATAGCCCAGCGCAGTCACAGCGCGCTGGCCAGTAAATTCTGGTGTCTCTGGGCTGACATATTGCCAAATCTCGATCACCTTGGATGCTTGATTTAACTTAAACCAGCCACCAATCAAGTCGACATTATCTATATCTACTATATCGTCGAGTCTGGGATTGTCAGTGACATGCGCATATCTATAGGGCTTAAAGCCCAATACCATTTGATAGAACTCCATCAGCCCAACAATGTCATGGGTCGCCAAACCCACCTGAGACATCCATAGATTTCCACCCAAATCCCGCTCGCTGCCGCCGTAACCTGCGCGCTCTAACAAACTACCATCCAGCTGCTCGAGCTCAATCATATTGCCATCGGGATCATAGGCATAGCCGTAGGTGATGCCATAGCCGCCAAGATCAATGGGCTGATCACCGCGGGACAACGGGTCTATGCCCATGGCCACAAACTTGTCCCAGCCAGAGTCATAGCCAGGAGATTGAAAGCAGGTATGAGTCATACCTGGCCCCTCAGGTGGCATATTGCGAACAGGGATACCCCGATTACCCTCGAACTGGGTTAACTCCAAGAGCATGTTGGGACCCCTGAGAACGGCTATCTCATAGGCAATATTGTCCTGGCCAAATAACTTGCTGGCCTGTTCGTTAAGGCTCACCGACTCTCGGCGCAACAACTCAAACTGAGTGGCTCCCTGGTAGAACGCCAACGCAGCATCCAGATCTCGTACCGACAGTCCAATATGATTTAACCCAAGAACACTGGTGCTCGTATCGGCGACAGTTGCGGTTTTATCCACATCTATTGGGCTGGTCGGTTGCAAAACCAAATACAGGCCAATAGCTATAGCGGCGATTAACAGTGCGGACCTGCTAACAAGGTTCATAAGGGTTTCCAAAACAGTTAAGGTTTAGTTGGGGAGAGAAAATACCAACAGCATATTGCCTGGCATCTCAGCCCACTTATCATAGCCCGAGGTCACAAACACCTGACCATTAGCAATGACTGGACCGTCAGCCTCAATCGATCCACCTTGCCCATTCAAGCCATTGACCGCTGTGAATTCTCTAAAGGTATTGTAAGTCCAGAGAGTATCGCCACTACTGGCATCAAAGGCGCGCAGCCGACCATCCATGCCACCGGCAAATACCAAACCAGGACTACTGCTCACCGCGGCAGAAACACCCTGAAAACAGGCAAACTTGATGCCTTCAGGACACAGAGATGGAAGGACGTTACGCCACAAAAATGCCCCTGTATCTGGATCCAGCGCATGTACTCCAGGATATGGATCGCCTTGGTTATAGCGATTCTTAGTGGGAAGGTCAGACACCCCCACATAGAGGCGCTCACCATCGCTGCTCATACCCCAGTGCACGCCACCCATAGTGCCACCACTACCTACCCTTTGGCGCCAGAGTATTTTGCCCTGCTGATCTGGATCCATAGCATAGGTGAGCCCAGATTTTTGCCCCACCAATAAGAGATCTCGGTTAGATTTTGAGGTCACCAAAATTGCTGAGGCGCCAATATCATAATCTGGCCCATCTTCCTCTGGGCAGTTGATCATTGTGAAGCCACAGGCGCCATTCCAGGCATCGTTGGCGGTCACCTGAGACACCCATTTCACCTCACCTGTTGTGGTATCCATGGCTATTACCGCATCACTGGTTCCTGTGGCTGGCGAAGAGTAGTTTTGTCCGGTGGTGGCATAGACAAGATTGCGTTTGGTGTCCAGCGTAGGGCCAGACCAGATAGGCGCTCCGGAGGGGCCAAAGCGAGGCACACCAACGGCATTTTTACCCAGCGGTTCGGGTTTATCTGTGGTGTAGGTGCGCCAGGCAATACTACCGTCTTCTAGGTTGAGCGCAACCAAGGCGCCGCGGAAGGTACAGCAGGCATAGGTCGACTGAGCCGCAGGCACAACTTCCGACGATGACAGGGGCACATAGACCCTTTTATTGTCAGCAGTCACCGAACCAGTAACGCTCGCTAGAGGATGGCTGTGAACCTTGGTTTTCCAAAGTAACGCTCCGGTCTTTGCGTTTAGCGCATAGGCATTGGCCTTGTAGTCACCAAACAATAGTCTGGCCTCCCCAGCAACCTGATTACCCGCATCGCCCTGCAGTTTAATGGCGCCGCGAACCTCATTCTCAGCCTGAAAGGTCCAACGAACGCAGCCAGTATCTGTATCCAAAGCGTACACAGTCCCATCCTGACTGCCTATATAAGTCATGCTTTCTGTCACGGTAGGCTGGGATCTCACCCTACTGGTATCAGGGAAGGCGAAGGCCCATTTCAGCTCAAGGTCTGCAACAGTCTGTTTGTTTAATCTGGTTTCATTTGCTTGAAAGCGCTGGCTATTAAGCTCGCCACCCCAACCTGCCCATTGGGCACTGGCTGAAGACCTGATTTTAGCCGGAGAGTCTGAAACGCAGAAGGCATCAGACAAATCAGCTGTTTTGTCTGATACCATTTTCCCGGTTACGTAATAGGCTACCTGCTGCATCTCGCTAGCCGATAGCGACAGTCCGGTGGTACTCATCACACCACTGGTGAGCGATTGAATAATATACTCGGGCGGATAAAGCTTTAGTGCCTCCATTTGCGGCGCCTTGAGCATAGCGCCGGCATGACAGCTGACACATCTAGACTGATATAACTGCTTGCCAACGAGATAGTCATCATTAGTAGCCTCAACTGCAGAGCTCTCCCCAGCCACAGCAGTCGCGCAAAGGATCGCAGCGTAGATCCCGATCAGAATTTTGACCAAATTAATATTTGGAGGAATTGTTGAAGAGGCGTTACTGTGTTTGGAAGTGATCATTTTTTTACTCGGAT
>Ga0206130_10008766_pt1 | contig 10762 bp, 8 predicted proteins | sample Helgoland_Spring_9_FD_148637 | JGI IMG/M metagenome (GOLD analysis project Ga0206130, IMG submission 148637) | Pelagic subsurface seawater microbial communities from Kabeltonne, Helgoland, North Sea - Helgoland_Spring_Bloom_20160512_1 | ecosystem: Environmental > Aquatic > Marine > Epipelagic ...
GACCACCACATTGTGGGTATGATTAGCCACCTGGGTCCTCAATTGGGGATTGCGGACGGCATTGCTTTGGCTTCCAAAAACCGCGGCAGCGGCAAGGCGACACTGGTATTTACAGGAGATGGGGGCACCAGCGAAGGCGACTTTCACGAGGCCTTGAACGTAGCGAGCGTCTGGGAACTCCCCGTGCTGTTTTGCATCGAAAGCAACCACTGGGGATTGTCTACCCCCAGCAGTCAGCAATTCCGTTGTGCTCAATTCATAGACAAGGCCGCAGGCTATGGCATCCCAGAAGAAGATGCCATCCGGGTCAATGGAAATGACATTTTAGAGGTCTATGACACCGTGCGCAAGGCAGCCGCCTCCATCCGGAAAAACCCGCGGCCCATTATGTTGGAGTTTGACACATTCCGGCGCAGGGGACACGAGGAAGCGAGTGGAACCAAGTACTACCCAGAAGGCATCATCGAAGCATGGGAACAGCGAGACCCCGTTGACCGCTATGTAGAATTTCTCACCGACAAGGGGCACATCACTGCAGAGGAAGTCGAAGCCCGCAAAGCGGATATACAAAAGGCCATTGCCACTGCACTCAAGGCCGCTGAATCTGAGCCAGAGGTGGTGGCCGATGCGGACCATGAGGTGGAACGCTTGTTCCGCAGAGACGCACCTGCCCTTCGCGCACCTGGCTCGGAAACGAAAGAGCTGAGGTTCATCGACGCCATTTCAGAAGGGCTCTCCACAGCGATGGAACGTCACGATGAGCTCGTTTTGATGGGGCAAGACATCGGACATTACGGAGGTGTATTCAAAGTGACCGATGGATTCGTTGATCGCTTTGGAGAAGACAGGGTGCGCAACACCCCCTTGTGCGAGAGTGCCATTATTGGATCTGGCCTGGGCCTTTCCATTGCAGGAATGAAGGCCATGGTAGAAATGCAGTTCGCTGATTTTGTGACCTGCGGATTCAATCAAATCGTCAACAACCTCGCCAAATTGCACTGGCGTTGGGGACAACAAGCCGACGTCGTGGTGCGCATGCCCACGGGAGGCGGTGTGGCGGCCGGACCCTTTCACAGCCAATCCAATGAGGCTTGGTTCTTTCATGTGCCCGGACTCATGATCGCCTACCCGGCATTCCCTGAGGATGCCAAAGGCCTGCTCGCCACGGCTTTTGACACCCCTAACCCCGTTTTGTTCTTCGAACACAAGGCCCTGTACCGCAGCCTCAGTGGAGAAGTCCCTACCAATGACTACAGCCTGCCCTTTGGCAAGGCCCGTCTGATGGGTACCCCTGATGATGCCCTTGTCGTCACTTACGGTATGGGCGTCCATTGGGCCCTTGAAGAAGCCGAGCGGATGCGCAGCCAAGGCTTGGGACAGATTGGTGTTTTGGACCTCAGAACGCTCGCCCCATTGGATTGGGAAGCTGTTTTTGAGGCCTCAACTCAAGCCGGTCGCGTATTGGTTTTGCATGAGGACAACCTGACAGGAGGCATCGGTGCAGAAATTGCTGCGCGGGTCCAAGAATCGTGTTTTGCCTACCTCGACGCCCCCGTGTCGCGTGTGGCTTCACTGGACACCCCCATTCCTTTTGCCCCCAACCTCGAAGCCGAATACCTTCCACGTCAAAGGCTGACCGCTGCCCTTGAGGCGCTCTTGGCATACTGATCGGATCTTTTCCACAGAACACGCACATCGCTTATTGGCGTTGAACTCCATGCTACTTTGACCGCATGGCTAAGGGTGAAACAGAGCGTGCTATTCGAAGTGTACTCTTTGACGTGCTCGATCAATGTGCCCGGCAAATGGATTCTGCTCCCAACAATCGGGCGTATCAACCCGTCGCCTATGCGGTGCACGCTGCCCTGGAAGACTTCGAAAGACAGTTCGCCAAAACCAGCCTCGACGACAATCACCACCACCAGTTGTTCAGGCGGGCGCAGGACATGGCGTTAGAATGGTTGCTCACCATTCAGGACCTCCAACGTGAGGCCCCATTTGCAGAAGGCCTAGAAACCTTGCCTACCTGGAACAGCAGCAAAACGTCCACAGGATCCTTGCCCAAAAACGTTTGATCAACGGCGGCGCATCACCTGTTGGGGATTCTTGATGGCCTGCTCGATGGTGCGGATGTCTGCCTTGAGCATGCCTTTCTTATCCAAGCGTTTGGCCTGAACAATGAGGGCTTTGGCCTCCTTTGTGCGCCGCTTCGAACTCTGGATGGCTGCGAGGTTCAACATCACAGCAGCCTTCTCTTCATCCCGCTTCAAGCCCACTTCCAATGCCTTACGGAATGCCTTTTCGGCTTCGGGTAAGCTAAACTCAAGCAGCAGGTTCCCTTGAAGAAACCAATACTGCCCGCGGTTGCGCGGCCACAAGTGCTTGGGGTTGATTCCCGCCAATACTTCGCGCGCCTTGTCCATCTTTTGCTGCTGGATTCGAAAAGCCACCAGCACCATCCTCAAGCTGCGCGCGGCACTCAGGCCAAAGACAACAGCCAACAATACCATGCCGATGCCACTGCCGGTGTATCCCGTCATGAAGCATTGGACGGCATAAGCCAAGGCCCCAGCGGCCAAAGCAATCTTGAGAATACGGGAGTCGAATGGGATGCGCATGTTGGACAGGGTACTTACAGCGGTGATGACCGGTTGCGAAACTAACGCGCCTGCCGCATAGATGGCATAAATTCGCAGCTTAGGAGTGCACCAAAAATGAACCTCATCCGTTTCCGCGTGATCATCGACATCGAAGAAGACGTCTTTCGGGACATCCTCATCGGCAAGTCAGCACCGCTCGAGGACCTGCACCGCGGCATTCTCGCTGCTTTTGACTTTGGTGAAGGAGAAATGGCTTCGTTTTTTCAATCTGACGAAGATTGGGGACGTGGACGTGAAGTGCCGCTCATGGACATGGGGGCCGACGACTCCGGAACTCCCTACCCTTCCATGCGCACTGTGGCTGTGGGTGACATGGTGGCAGCAGACAACGACCGCATGGTCTATGTCTATGACTTCTTGAGAATGTGGTGCTTCTACGTAGAAGTGGTGGGCATCGAGGAAGGGGACATTCCAGAGTATCCTTTGCTGGCCGAGGAATTTGGCACAGCGCCGGATCAGTATTCTAAGGAGGTCGACCTTTTGGATGGAATGGCTGAAGAGGCCCCTGAAGACGATGGTCCGTTGAAAACAGGTGACCCCGAATTGGACGCCTACCTCAATGAAGAAGAGGAAGATGAAGACGACGGCCCCAGCTTCACCTCGCTCGACGACTTGGACGAAGCAGCATATTGAATTCAACCCGAGGCCACATCCAACCGCGCGGAAATGCGCCCTTGCTCATCTCCATTGTGGGTCCGACAGCTGTGGGCAAGACGGGACTTTCTCTCGCCCTTGCGCAGGCGTTCAACGCTGAGATAGTTTCCGCGGACAGCCGCCAGTTTTACCGCGGGATTGCCATCGGAACTGCGCAGCCTTCAGCAGAGGAACGCGCCCTTGCACCGCACCATTTTGTCGATTTCTTGTCCCTTGATGAGGAATACAGTGCTGGACGGTTTGCGTCAGAGGCCATTGAATGGCTCCAAGGCTATTTTGAAAGGCGCTCTGCTCAAGGACTGCCCCGGGTAGCCATTCTGGTGGGCGGCAGCGGCCTCTATACCCAAGCGGTTCAGGACGGATTCGATGACATCCCGGCAGACCCAAAAGTGCGGGCAGCACTCAATGCACAGCATGCCGCAGAAGGGTTGGCTCCCTTGCTCGAAGAGCTCGAGCAGCTCGATCCTGAGCACCGCAAAATGGTCGACCCTTCGAATCCCCACAGGGTCATCCGCGCCTTGGAAGTGTGCCGCACTTCGGGCCAGACTTACACCGCGTTGAGAAAACAGCAGTCCGAAAGGCGGCACTGTCACCCCGGGGGTTGGTCGCGCTCTTCAGGACGTCCTTGGGACACCCTGACCATTGGTTTGGGGGCACCTCGATCCTTTTTGCACGACCGCATCAATGCACGTGCCCTGCACATGGTGGATTCTGGCTGGCTGGAAGAGGCGCGTGCGGTCATTCATATGCGCCATGTCAACGCCCTGAGAACCGTGGGGTACCCTGCGCTGTTTGAAGTTGTGGAGGGCACCATGGATATGGATACAGCAATAAGAAGAATTCAAGAAACCACCCGGCAATTTGCTCGGCGACAATTGACCTGGTTTCACCGCCAGTCCTGCGTGCAATGGGTCGATGCCCGGCAACCGGAGCGCGCCGTATCACTCGTACATGACTTTTTGAGACATGGCAGCCTCTAAAGCGCCTTCGGGACCTCAAAGGGGACTCGTGGGTTTCGATGATCAAACCATCGAAGACCTCGAATTTGCCGCCATCAGAAGGCTGTTGGAGGACCACTGTTCTTCTGACTCAGCGCGCAGAAAAGCCCAAACCTTGGTGCCCAGTGCCCACCGGCCTAGTGTGACCTCTGCCCTCTTGTCTACGGATGAATTGCGGCGCATCCGTGTCGAAGGTTACGCGTTTCCATCCCTTGTATTTGAGGAGATCCGAGGCGAAATCAAACTCCTCGAAGTCTCAGGCTCTGCCTTGACAGAGGCCGGTTTTATGAGGGTGTTGCAATGCACCCGTCTTGTCAATGACATCGTCGGTGCGTTGCAAGGACGCGAACGCGGATTCCCTCACCTGTGCGGCATGTTGGGGACGGTCAGCGAAAACAAAGAAATCGTCCAAGAAATAGAGGCCGTTTTCGACCCCAAAGGAGGGGTCCGCAGCCAAGCCTCTCCTGAATTGGCACGGATCCGCATCAACATGCAAACGGCACGCCGTCAGGTCAACCGGCTGTTCGACAAAGCCCTGCGGTCTTGCGCCAAACAAGGTTGGCTGGCCGATACTGCCGAAGGCTACCTCAATGAGCGGCGCGTCCTCGCTGTGGCCAGCACACACAAACGAAAAGTGCGGGGCTCTGCCCTGGGCACTTCCAAAACAGGTTCGGTCACCTTTATCGAACCAGCGGACTGCCACCAGGTCAACCATGAGCTGGAGATGCTCCGCGACGATGAGCGGAGAGAAATTGTGCGCATCCTCAGGGACTTGACCCAGCGCATTCGCAAACACACACCGCTGATCAAGGCCCAACAGCGCTTGCTGGTGCGCCTCGACTTCATCCAAGCGAAGGTGAAGCTGGCCCTGTCCATGGATGCCAGCATGCCCCACATCGTGAAGGACCTGCGCCTGGATTTGCTCAAGGCCCATCACCCCCTGCTGTTGATCGCCCACCGCAGCAAGGAACTGCCCGTAGAACCGCAGAACCTGACGCTTCATCAAGGACGCAGGATGCTGATCATCAGCGGCCCCAATGCAGGCGGAAAATCCATCACCCTCAAAATGGTGGGCCTGTTGCAGGCCATGGTTCAGAGTGGACTCCTGGTTCCCGTTCACCCCGACAGCGCATTCGGTTTGTTCAAACAAATTTTGACGGACATCGGGGACAACCAAAGCATCGAAAACCAACTCTCCACATACAGCTACCGGCTCAACAGAATGAAGGGGTTCCTTCACGGTGCGAACCGAAACAGCCTGCTGCTCTTGGATGAGTTTGGCACAGGAAGCGACCCCGAACTCGGTGGTGCCCTTGCAGAAGTGTTTTTTGAGGAGCTTTATAACCAAGGGGTTTTTGGCGTCATCACCACGCATTATGCCAACATCAAAACCCGCGCCACGGACATGCCCGAAGCGATCAATGGCAGCATGTTGTTCGACGCTGAAACCCTATCGCCTACCTACCATTTAGACCTCGGTCAACCCGGAAGCTCCTTCACCTTTGAAGTGGCAGAGCTCAATGGCATACCCGCCGACATCATCCACCGCGCCAAACAAAAACTCGACCCGCGAAAAGTGAGGCTCGACGGCCTCATCGCCTCCCTACAAAAAGAAAAAACGCGGCACGTCAAAATCACCGACCGCCAGCTCAAAGCAGAACATGCTGCGACAGAAGCGAAGCGCTCATTCGAGGATCGTGCGGCGCGCCTTGAGGAAAGGCAAGAGTCCGTTCAACGGGTTGGAAAAGACCAAAACGACGCGCTTGTGCGCGGCAAAAAACTGCAGCAGTTCATCGACCGGTTCACTTCGGGTCAGGCCAACAAACCGTTGCTGGAGGACATTCGCAAGTACCTGTCTGTTGAGGCCACCAAACAGACAGAAAAAGCCGATGCCGCAGCCCGTAAAAAGGCAGCAGCACAAGCGCAGAAGAAATCAAAGCGTACTAAACAACACACCGACCGCATCAATGTCGGCAGCACCGTTCGACTTAAAGAAGGCCGCCAAAGGGGTGAAGTCCTCGCTGTCAAAGGCCAAAAGGCCACCGTCGCATTTGGTGATTTCCGGACGCGCGTGGAGTTGGAAGACCTTGTTTGGGTGAGGTGATCAATCCAAGATCACCCTTCGGGTAACCTGAGCGCCATCGGACATGATTACGGTGACCAACACCAAACCTCGGGGGCAATCGCCCACCTCAAGGGTGGTGGCCCCTCCCCACCAAGGGGAAGTCTGCAAAATGCGTCCAGCAGCATCACGGACCACGACAGTGGCATCACCTGTCCATTCGCCCCTTGGCCAGCGGAGGTGCAGCACCTCACGGGCGGGATTGGGCTGAATGCGCAAGTCACGGGCCAAGGACATCTGTGCCACATCGGCCACATTCTCGCAGGCCTGAGCAGGCCCGCATGGAACGTCTGCATCGTCATCTGGGTAAGCCCCATGGAGCAACGTCGCACCACTTTGGGTGGGGTCCAACCACAGGTTTAGCTTCTCGTCATTGGGGTTGGGATTGTCGTCCCAGTGGTAAGACATCTTGCCGTAGTAGTCGGGCTCATCGGGCCCCGTTCCTTGCCCTACGCCGTTGTTTGTGCAGGCAGAGAGGCCGGCGGAAAGGGTGCCGATGGAAAGCCCCTCTTCATTGAACAGATGCGATCCAGATGAACCGCCTTCTGTCACCCCGTGATTGGTGATGGTTTCTATCCAATAAACCCTCCAATGCGAACCGAACGAACCTAAACTGATGCTCGATGTGTTCTGGGTGAAGGTGCTCACTTTCTTGACGTCTCCAGAAGGGTGGTGGATGCCCACTCCGCTGTTTGCGCCGGATCCGCTGGCGTCCCAACCTGCGTAGTACACGTCCCAGCTGGAAGGGATTTCATCCTCCACTTCGACCAGCAAAAAATCGGAGCCATCAAAATTGTTGCCTTGGATGTCGTCCGAATCGGCCAGACGGATCACACCGGTTCTGCGGCGGTTGAGGAATCCATTGCCTTCGCCACACTCCGGCCGCTCGTAATTGTAATACACCTTGAGCAGGGCAAACTCATCATCGGTGACCTCACTGGCACAGTGCAATGCAGTCAACATGTATTGGCGGCAGTCCAGCGCAGTTGTGTTGACCATGGCCCCGGAGCACAGGTAGGAACCGCCACTTTCAATGATGGAAAGGCGCACGGTCGCGTCCCTCTGGCACTCCCAGCCTACAATTTCTGGACATGCTACATCCACCTCGCAAGGCTGACTGCCACCACGTGCTCCATCTACGTCTCGAAACAAGCCCACTGCTCCTTCGATGTGCAGGCGAACCTGATCTGCTGTTCCATATGGCATGACCAAACGCAGCACAGCTGATTCTCCGGGCACGTCCCCTGTGGCCAGACGGCCATGGTCGTCATTGTCTCTGAAATCATAGGGACCTTCTTCCCAAGTGCCCGCTTCATTGGTCACCCACATTTGAACCCCCGGAGGCAAATGGAAATCGTCAAAATGAACCGCAATGCCCAAAGCTCCCGGCACCTTCACCGCGACAACGTGTGAGGTCGAATGCGCTTCGGGCCCCAAGGCTGCCCAATGCGGCAGCACGATTCCATAGAGGTGCTTGCCCAGCAGTTCTTCTTCTTTGTCTGCGCGCTCCCAAGCCCGGTCCACGTCCAAGGCCGGCAAAACAACTTCTTCACCCCATGATGCCAGAACCTCCTCAGGACAAGGCTGGAAATCTGTTTGACCCACAACACTGGCAGTCATTGTGATCAAGAATGCGGACAGCAGTCCGTGCAAAGCGTATGAATCAAACATCTTGTAGCAGGTTTTGAAGCGCGGTCTGCCCGCCAGCTTCATTGGCCAAGATAGCCGCGCCGATGCACCCGACCCATTTTTTTGGCATTTCTGCCAATGCAGAGGGACTGAGCCGCACACCCTCGCCCTTATCTTGCGAGCATGAGGAAAAACGCCATGAAATCGGCACTGGCTCCATGGATGATGATCGGCACCTTGCTGCTCACCACTGCTCCACTTTCGGCCCAAAAAGAAGTACAGGATCAAGGAGAGAAATTCAATACGCTCCTGTATTACATGAATCGGATGTACGTGGACTCGGTAGACCTCGATGGTCTTGTAGAGACCGCCATCCGGGGCATGCTCGAAGAGTTGGACCCTCACTCTGTGTACATCCCCTCTGAAGACCTCCAGCAAGCTGACGAGCCCCTCAATGGGAAGTTCGAGGGCATTGGTGTGCGCTTCAACATTATGAAGGACACCATCATGGTCGTCTCTACCATAGCGGGAGGCCCCAGTGAACGGCTGGGCATCTTGTCCGGCGACCGGATCGTAGAGGTGGATGGAGAGACCGTCGCAGGTGTAGGCATCCGCAACAAAGGGGTCATGGAAAAGCTGAAAGGCCCCAAGGGAACCCATGTCGATGTCGGCATCAAGCGCAGCAAGGTGGACGGCCTGATTTACTTTGACATCGAGCGCGATAAAATTCCGATTTACAGCGTCGACGCGTCCTACATGGTCGACAACCGCATCGGATACATCAAGGTCAACCGCTTCTCCAAAGAGACCATGTCCGAGCTCATTGAGGCTTTGGACAAATTGCAGGCCGATGGCATGAAAGACCTCATCCTCGACCTACAAGGAAATGGGGGTGGCATGCTCAACACAGCCATTGCCATGGGGGATGAGTTCCTGTCAGGTGACCGACTGATTGTTTACACCGATGGCCGCTCATTCCCAAGGGAGGACCGCATCGCTGAAGAAACAGGCCGATTCGAAAAAGGCCGTTTGGTGGTGTTGGTGGATGAATCCAGTGCGTCTGCAAGCGAAATCGTCAGCGGCGCCATTCAGGACTGGGACCGCGGACTGATTGTGGGCCGCAGAACCTTCGGCAAAGGTCTGGTTCAAAGGCCCGTTCGCCTCCCCGATGGTAGCGCCGTCCGATTGACCGTGCAGCAGTACTTCACACCTTCTGGAAGGTGCATCCAAAAGCCTTACGAAGATGGTGTGGATGCCTACCGAAGAGAGAAATACGAACGGTTCGAAAAAGGAGAATTGATGTCCCTGGACAGCTTGGATCTCCCCGACAGTCTGCGTTACAGCACCCTCATCATGAACCGCACTGTTTACGGTGGCGGGGGCATCCTCCCTGACGTCTTTGTCCCCATCGACACTTCGATGAACAGCGCCTATTTCACAGACTTGTTGCGGAAAGGACTGTTCAATCGGGCTGTTCTGGAATTCGTAGATGCCGACCGCAAGAGATTGGAAAGTGCATTGCCCGATCAGGATGACTATGTCTCTGACTACACCGTGAGTCAGGGACTGCTTGATCAGCTGATTGCCTTGGGCGAGGCAGAGGACATTCCTTTTGTAGAGGAAGACTGGAACACCAGTCTTCCTGCCATTTCGTTGCGACTCAAGGCCATTCTTGGCCGCAACATGTTCGATACAGCCACATTTTATGAAGTCTTTAACCCCATCAATCCAGTCTACCGGCGCGGAATTGATGTCCTAAAAGACGGCACTTACAAGGATTTCGGCATCGGCAACCGATAATTCACGCTACTGCACGGAACAACCTGTGCCCTTTGTGCACGGTCATCCTCGGGAGGACTTAATTTTACACCATACGACAACCCACAACATGAACATCCAACGTACCCTGGCAATGTTTGCCATCCCCATGCTGCTCGTCGCCTGTTCAAGCGAGAATGGAGGAGCGGGCGAAGAAACCGCCCCAGCCAACAGCGAAATGGCCACCGAAAAGGCGGCTCCAGAAGCAAAAATGGATCCCGCAGCTGATGCAGCCGAGGCGCCAGCCGAGACTGGTCCTTCCACCTCCATGACCTTTGCGGAGAACGCTTGGGATTTTGGCACCATCGATGAAGGCGACGCTGTCACGCACATCTTCACATTCACCAATACGGGCGACAATCCACTCATCATTGACCGCTGCAAGGGATCCTGTGGCTGCACTGTCCCAAAGTGTCCCAAAGAGCCCATTGCGCCAGGTGAAGAAGGTGAGATCGAGGTGAAGTTCAATTCCAAGGGGAAAAAGAACAAGCAGACCAAAACGGTCACGATCAATGCCAACACTGTTCCTGAGCAGACGCGCATCACGATTTCAGCAAACGTCACGCCTGCTCCGGCAGCGGACGGAGCTGGCAAATAATCTGCAACACACCCCATCAAAGAAAGGCCCCGATCGAGGGCCTTTTTTTGTGCTGCAACATTCAACAGATGTCCCTGGTGTTGTCCAGAAACCGGGACCTCAATTATTGAAGAAGGTGGTCGATCGCGTCGGCCAAAAGCCGGTCCTTGTCGGTCACAACGCGGCCTGCATCATGGGTGTGCAGTTCTATGCGCACATAACTGTACTCGTTGTGAAAACTGGGATGGTGGGCATGCTTCTCGGCCAGAAATGCCACACGGGTCATGAAGGTGAATGCTTCTTG
>Ga0206130_10008769_pt1 | contig 10760 bp, 5 predicted proteins | sample Helgoland_Spring_9_FD_148637 | JGI IMG/M metagenome (GOLD analysis project Ga0206130, IMG submission 148637) | Pelagic subsurface seawater microbial communities from Kabeltonne, Helgoland, North Sea - Helgoland_Spring_Bloom_20160512_1 | ecosystem: Environmental > Aquatic > Marine > Epipelagic ...
TAGGGACAGCACGAGGCCAAGCGGCAGACGCTCAAACGGGCATGGGTGCCGCTGGAAATATGGGCGCATCACGAGTATTAACTCAGGCCAAGGCGAAACAAACAAAACGCGAAGCGAGAACCGCAGCCCTCGGACAGGTAGCTACTTCTCTGATAATGCAGGGCGCTAAGAATATGCAAACTGGTGGCGAAGTTAAGATGCAGGCCGATAAGAAAACCCCAATGAAAGACGCAAACGGGAACGTCATGCGAACCGAGAAAGGTTCGTTCTTCACCCCGCGCGATGCTGACGGTAACAAGGTACAGGGCTTCGGTAGTCGTCTCAGCCACACAGATTTTATGAACACGAGTCCTTTTTAAGGGTATAGCCGCTATGGATCAAATGATTAAATACAACGAGCGCGAAGCAGGGCTAGCCATGCGGCCACAAATCCCGACTGGTAGAAAAAGAATACCTGGCGTAAGCGGCGGGGGTTTTGAAGGCGTTGGGGCCATTGGACCCGCCGGAACCGCATTACCTGTTGGAGGGCCTGGGATAGCAGCCGGAGCTAATAATTACGGGGACTACGTCAGCAACCTGCCAAGCGTGAGTGATCCAGACGCAACGTACGCTGCTATTACTCGTAACGACTATCTTGATTACGTAAAGAACTACCGAGAATTTGAAGAAGAACTCTTAGAACGTGCGCAAAACGATACGTCCCTTATTGACCAGGCACGCGAAAATTCCACAAATGCGCAAGGGTTAATGTCTGGAATTGCAGACCGTAATGCGGGTCGCTACGGGGTAAACCTGACGCCTGCCCAGCGCCAAGAGCAAACTCGCGGCTTGGCTCGCGCGAACAACTTAGGCCAGGCTCAGTCAGTTAATGATGCTCGTATAGCTCAGAAAGAATTGAATCAGGCAGCTATTGGCGACCTAATTAATATTGGTCAAGGCGTCAACCGTTCCTCGTTGGGTCAGATGCAAAGCGCCGCTCAAAATGCGACCCAGCGTAAGAACGCCTACGATCAAGCTAAAGCAGCATCTAAAGCACAAACATACAGCACAATAGGTGGCCTTGCTTCAGCGGCTATCTTCGCGTTCGCATTTTAAGGTAACAGACTATGTCTCTTCTAGAAGGCTCATTAGCAGCATTACAAACAGGCCAGCAAACGTTCGCGAATCAATACGATAAAAATCGGCAGCGCGAGTCTTTAAAAATTGCCCGTGAGCAGCAAGACAACGCCAACGCAGACGCCTCCCGTATAGCGCGAAAGGATCAAGCACGATCTTTGGTTGGCAACATAAATGCGGCGATTGGCGTGGGCAACGAGTGGAATAAGACAGACGGATTAGCGTTACTCGAACAGCGCCCAGATATCGCTATTAGCATGTTTAATGGTGCTGATAGTGAAGAATACCGCAAGTTCACGAATGAAAAAGGTGAGACCGTAGGAGCTACTGTGGTATCGGTTCGGAAGAACGAAGACGGCTCCTACACACCAATGGTTGAGCGGTTTGACACTAAAGCGATAGTCCCCATGACTACTGGACGAAGCGCCGAAAACACCGACGTAGTAAAGCTCTCTCCAGAAGATGTTCAGAACACATTAAACGCACGTTACCAAGCGGCGATCACTGATGGCGGTTTAGAAAACACAAGCAGTTTTCTAGCTGTTGGATCGAGCATACAAGCAGTAAAGGCTAGAGAGGCAACACTAAAGCTGGCAGTTGAAAAAATCCAGAACCAAGACGAGCGTGCTCTGTTTTATCAGCAGGTGAATAGCATTGATATTGAAGAAGAAGGTGCGCTCGATGCACTCTTGGATATCTATAAAAGTGTTGGCGGAGATCCTGAAGCGCTAAAAACTGAAGGCCAGCAAAGAGCAGATGATTTGTTCTACGAAAAGGTCGAAGCCGAAGGTGGTTACCCTGACGGGTCACTCGCACAGAGACTTTTTGAAAACGGTGTGACTAGAGAGAAGTGGAATGCGCTTCCTCCCGAAGAGCAACAAAGGGTTGCTGATAAATTAGGCGACGGTCAGGCTATAGAAAACATGTGGGACAAGACTGTTGGCAAGTCAGCAGCAGGAGCGACGGACATCGTTATGAGCCCATTTGAAGCTGGGTCAGCGATTTGGGACGACTTTAAAAATAGTTTAGTTGGGCGAAAACTAGGTCTTTCTGAGCTTACGGATATACCAGAAAGCAACACAGACTATTCGTCAGGGACCCCCTACGTAAGCAGAGAGGCAAGCGACGCTAATGCGCGAGAGATAAAAGCCTCAAGCAGTCCTATTACGGTTAACCGTGTGGATGCCATGTTCAACGGTACTCCTTCGAATACAGGGCCTGGCCGTGTGCCCAAAGGGACAAATGTTCAAGGCGCAGCCCCAACCCCAGCAGACCCAGTTATTAGCCCGCCCCCATTCGAGTTGACAGCCAGCAATGTTCGCGAAGCTATTATGTCGAAAACTTCTGATCCAACAGACGAACAGAAAGCTCAAATAAAGAACCTCTTAAAAGCTAAGGGGATTGATACTGATGCTCAGCTTGAAGAGGCAATCAAAGCTAAGGAATTAAATCGCGAGCAAGGTCTTATGCTCGGCTGGGTGTTAGGTGCTACCGCTGAAGGCGACACTAATGTAAAAGCTGGTATTGCTCAAGGAATTGCAAATCTAATCGACCGTGGTGATCAAGAAGTAGGTGTATTGCAGCAAGAACAAATTAATTCAGCTAGGTCACAAGCTGCTACTGCAGCTGCAGCTTACCAGCTTGAGTTCGCTAAGTATGACGGCACTCAAGCAGAGGCTATAGCTAAGGAGGGCGCGGCGGCCCTTTTGAAAATGCAGGTGGACTTGGGCTTGATGGATAAGGAAGGCAATCCCACCGCCAATGATTTTGAAGCGGACGCCGATGATGCACTAATAATAGCTCGGCGCATTCCAGGTTTTATAGCTAGGCTCAAGAGGACAAAAGGCCCACAAGAGGCACAAGCTGGCATGCTCGCGCTAAACGGCATGCTAGGTTTGTATCTCCAGTCGAAGGCGGCATCTGATCCAAACGGTACGTTTTCCGGTGAGAATTGGAAAGATATTTTCAGGCAAGAACCTAATGGCACAATAAATTTTGATACAAACAACGTTCGCGTAGCCGAAAGAAATAGGGCAGGAAAAATTACAAAGATTGCCTATGTCCGAGACGGCGTCTTGAGCCAAGCCGTTACAGTGAGTGATTTAACAGGCGACGAAGCAAACGTAGCTGGTTTATTAATTACCGCTGCGGAGCAGAACTCTAAGAATGGTAAAACCACCTCTGATTAAAAGGTAATAGCGTGTCGAATCTTGGAGTTCGTAACAACAACTGGTTAAACATACGCTACAACCCCGCTAACGATTGGGTTGGGCAGACTGGCGGCGATGATAATAACTATGCAAAGTTCGATGACCCAGTAAGTGGGCTTCGGGCAGCTGACATTGTTCTCAAGAACTATGGTTCTAAACATGGCATCGATAACCTTAACGATGCTATTTATAGGTTCGCACCGCCCGAGGATAATAACCCCACTCCGGCCTATGCTAAGTTCGTAGCAGACAAAATGGGCATCAATCCAGATGACAAGATTGATCTAGCTGACCCTGATACCCGAGAAAAAATGATTGCAGCAATGGTGCAATTTGAAACTCCAGACGCTGCTAGCATGTACTCTCCCACCCTTCTAACTCAAGCAAGAGGTGGCTCGGCCAGTGACGGAGCTAAATCTTTTCAGAAAACAAATGCAAAACAAGACGCAGTAGCAGACTTCTTTGCCGCCCCAATGCCTGCTAACGCGCCGCAGCCCAGAAGGCCCGCGACTCCACAACCGACATCTTCTGATGCAGTGGCAGGATTTGTTTCCGACCTGGGCAAGGGTTCTGCCCTCACTCTGGGCATGGTTACGGATAATGCGACATATAACCAAAGCGTTGCACCTACAGGATTAGTAGAAACTTTTAAACGCGGCATGGCCGCAGGTGCTGAATCCATGTCAGCTGACATGAGCTATATGGGCGCGGCATTTAATGCATTAGTTGGCGACGATGAAGGTGTTGCAACCTCAATAGAAAACGCTCGAATAGCAGAAGAATTCGCAGCCTTACCTATGCAGGGCCTAGAGACTTTTGGAGAGTTCCTTGATGAACCTACTGTTGGCGGCGCATTAGAACAGGCAGCCTCGGGCACAGGTCAGCTGATGGCTAGTGTTGTATCTAGTATTACAGGGGCAGGTGTCGGCAGCATCGCTATGCTTTTGGGCAAAGAGGCGCTGCGAGGCGCAGGCCGACAAGCTGCTAAAAACATTATTAAAGATTCAGTGGAAGCGACCGCTAGAAAAGAAGCTACTCCTGACCAACAGGACATAGCGCAGGCAGCCTTTGAAGCGGCAAAAGAAGCTCACATAATCGCGCGAAACGGCGGGGTCAAAAAAAGTTTGAAACAAGGGGCGCTTCTAGGCGCAGGTGTTTCTGAATATGCCCCCATGACAGGAAGCAATGTCAGCGAAGCTCTGGAATCGGGCCTTGATATTGATAGAGTACAAGCCATCAGGGCGGGCTTTGTTGCGCTACCACAAGCGGCTATTGGTGTTTTTGGTGAGGCGGGATTAGTAAAGCTTCTTAGCAGAGAGGCCAGTCGGAAGTCTGCAGGCCCGAACTCTGTCATGGGGCGGTTAGCCGACGCTACTGGTAGAAATTTTGCAAAAGGTGCCGCGCTAGAAGGCACTGCAGAATTAGCGCAAGAAGAATTGGCAATCCGAAACCGTATGTCTATGGACGATACGTTTACTGAAGCAGACGCTAACTTACGACGTCTGAATGCGTTCTTTGTAGGTAGTGTTGGCGGTGGCGCATTAGCTGGAAGTGGCGCTGGAGCAATACAGGGCGCGCGTGAGTTAGCGGGCATAAAATCTGTCGACGTAGCTGCATCAGTCTCTGAAAAAGCTGCGGATATGTCTGACTCGATAAAAGAGTTTATGACTAGAGCCCGAGCTGCTCAAGATATTGCAGATGTAACCCCAGATCAAACTGCGCAGGAATCTGAGGCTGATATCAACGCTCAGATACTTGCTATGTTAAATCCTTCTAGCTCAAAAGAAGCTGTTTGGATTTCAGGCACTGAGCCCGACCCGCGTTACGCGAAGCGTACAACACCAAGAAAAATCGATATTAACGGGCAGACTGCTTACGCTGCTTTTGTGCCTGGCCGCGGCACAATAATTTCTACAGACATCGATGTAGTTAATAACGTAGTGAAAGGCGGCGCGACTGATGCCGTGCTCTCTGCTGCGCTTGGTTATAGCGCAACTAAGACTGGCGCGGAGACAGCAGTATTCCGTGTGTATGACGCGGATGGCGGCATAGTCTCTGAAGAAGCTGTGACTGTTGACCCCGAATCAGTGAAAGCAGCGCAAGCGGCTGCTGAAAAGATAAAGCCAGACGGCGGTCGTGTTGAGTTCATGTCTACCGAAGACGCCATGGCGGATCGAGCTCGTCGGGCTGGTCCTGACATACGCAACATGGAAGACGACTACGATGACCAGTCAGATGACCTTGAGACTGACCAGGATACAAACGAAGAAAGGTTTGATGGTGAGTTTGAGCCTGAGACCAGGACTTATACTTTTCAGCAGGCTGGAAAAACTGTTGACTCTTACCAGGCTATCGAGGGCGACAACAATTTCGAAGGCGTAGAAGAAGCCCGAACAGAATACGCAGCTATGACTGGAGAAGACATCGACTTCAGCACACCGTTCTACAAGCGTATGTCTGGCAGCATGTTAAGAAGAGCCGTTGCGCTGCAGAAAACTCTACCTGATGAAGTGGTAAACATAGCCGTTAATACGGATGGCTCGTATCGAATCGAGATCCAGACGACGGAAGGCACTGAAAAGATCCGTTTCAAAGATGGTAAAGGTAATGAAAGAGAAGTCTCTAAATCAGAGTGGCTCGGCTTAGAATTAAATAAGGCAGCGAGCAGTCAGCAACGTTTCCGTACAATTAACATCACAGCGCCTGGCTCTGACAAATCTACAACGGCTAACCCAGTCGATCTTATGAATGCGGGTAAGAGATTAGTAGAGGCAGGTACTGGAACCTTTAGCGGCCAAGGGCCTACCCAGTCAGCAAGACAGGGTCTTCTTGCTATGCTTGGTGAGTTACAGATGCAGGGCTATGAAGTAGATGTCCAAGGCGTACCTATCGCTGACATCCTCAACAACCTAGCAGACCCGACCAAAGAACTAGATAAAAAAATAAGCCGAATCACCGTGGGTTTTGACGGCGGCGGCAAGCCTGTAAGTCTAGGTTACCTGTTAAAACCATACGTTCCTGGTCCACAGACTGTAACTAATTTAGAAGAGATTACAGATTCGCAAGGCAACACTATTCTTGTCAGCGACGAAGACGCCCGTGAGGCCCGAAGAGACCAAGACCCGCTAGAGCCTTTTGAGATGGCGGAGAATGCTGCTCGCACCACTGACGGTATTCCTCTGACAGATTTAAACATCCAAGACCTGCGCAATGTAGATTCAGTACAGAATCGTCCAGCAGGTAGCGCACCCTCGACTGGTCCAGCCAGAACAGCGAAACCTGCGGTTAGTATGGCATCAGGGGTTTCATTCCCATTTGGTAAAGTCAACGATTTAGTATCCACGCTTGCTAATCGCCTGTCTCGCGTTTTAAAGCTGAAGGTCCCAACCGCTGTTATTAGCATGAAGGGTGTAGATCAAAAGCTCCGCGAGACAATAGCTGGCTACCTCAACAAAAAGACCACTGCCCAAGCAAGAATCGCCCTGCGTAAATTGAACGGTGATAAGAAAACCAAACCTTTGGATTTGGGCGATCTTGAGGCCGTAGCTGCTTTTGTCAGAGATCTGCAGAAGGACGGCTTGTTTAACCCGAAGATGACTCAGCACATAGACAGCGTGTCAGATCAGTCTAGGTTGGCTTTCACCTTTTTGGAACGTGCTGCATTTGACTCATTAGGTAAGCTCGTCCCGAATCGAAAAGCAGGAGAAATCCTAGCGTCAAGTTTAGCTGGGCAGCTAGTATCCAAGACGAACAAAGGCCGGTTCCTGGGATTTGAGGGCGGCAACGTCATCCTTGTTGGTGACTTACGAAATGTAAATGAAGCTGGCTTGGCAATGGTAGTCGCTCACGAATTTGGGCACGCGTTGTTCAAGGAAGAGATCGATGGCGTAATTGCAAACAAAGCGCTTTATAAGCGTCTCATAGCTGCGTTTAACCGCGATCGTAAGAAAGCTCGCGACGAAGGTAACCCAGTAAAGCAGTGGGAAGAAGTTGGTTTTGAGGAGTGGTATGCAGACCAAGTCGCTGCTTGGGTTAAGAAAGATATGCAGGCTGATAAGGCTGGCGCTAAGAACGCAGCTGATAGCCACTTCAAGAGCGTAGTCAAAAGATTCAAGAAACTCTGGCAAGAGTTAAGTAAAAAAGGTGGTTTACTTTTCCGTCGAATGGATAAGGTCAAGCCTTCGTTTGCTAAGTATATGGACGGGGTCACCGAAGCGCGCCAATCGAACCGCGAAACAGTAGCCGCCCCCATGTACAACGAAAGAGGTGAGGTCTTTGCCTCCTCTTCTGCCCTCGGCGCTATAAGAGTAGACGAACCTGCACCCGCACCTGAAGCAGAAGCGACGCCAGAAGCGCTACCTGAATCAGAAGCTGATCAAGGTGGCGCAGGCAATACGCCGCCTCCACCACCCCCGCCAAACGAAGGTATGTCAGAACCTAATGAGCCATCGTGGGAGCAGAAAGCTGTTGTCGCAGCAATAAAGAACGAGATTAATATTCAGACCGGCGCAGCAGCAAGAGCAGCAAGCTGGAAGCGTTACTTCAACAATCTGAAAAGCGAGTTCCTAGCCAAGAACCCTAATGCTCTGAAGATCCTCGGTCTTATCTACGGGGCAGATTCTATTCTGCGTATCGCCGCGGGCGACGAAGTGGCTGATATGTTCTACGTGCGCTCTAACTCTAGATCAGGGCTAGGCTTCGTTCAGGCACGCGGGTTAGCTCGTGATAAATGGCGAGCAGAGCTATTCAAAGTCTTGGGTACTGACTGGACCACTCAAGAAGTTCAGGATGCATTAAAAGAGGCACAGGGTTCTACACCTACTGCGGAGTTGCAAAACCGAAAGGCCAAGCAGTTGCGTGAATATTTAGAACGTTTCCATCGCGAGTATATAGAGCCCTCCAATAGCGACATCGGGTTCCGCCCCGACTACTTCCCTGTTCTGCTTAACTTGCAGGAGGTTATGAATGACCCTGAAGCGTTTATACAACTAATCCTTGAGAACGACGACCAGGCAAATGAGAAGTCAGTTAGACGTACAGTTCGCAACCTCGTGAAGTACCAGAAGATAGTTGAGAGCGATAAGCAGCAAGATACAGACGAAGATGCGGAGCAAGAAGAATTAATATTCAGCCCAGCAGAAGCTGTCGAGGCTAAGATACAGCTAACCGCTAACGTTAGCCCTAGCGTGTTGCGGGATGCGATGTATATCCAAGAGCCTGAAGTCGCTTTGATGAGTTACCTCGACAACGTTACCAAGCGCGTTGAGTGGAACAAGGCTACTAGAAACAAAGACGGCGAAGACATGCTGGCCGCAGCACTAAAAGATCTGCCGCCGCAGGAGCGCGAAAGAGCGGAAGCCGTGCTCAACGCCTACTTGGGGAACGTGACGCACCTGTCCCCGTTCTGGAGATCCGTCAACAGTTACGTGCAGGCGATCAACCTTGTAACCCTGCTCCCGTTTGCAGCTTTTGCATCAATACCAGATTTCGCTGGGTCAATTGTGCAGACCAAAGAGTTCAACGGATTCACGATGTTCGCAAAAGAAGTCGTGAGCCAGTACAAAGACAGAGAAGCTGCAAAGCGTTTCGCAAACGACATTGGGGTTGTTATGCCAGAAGCCGCAGCAAACGCCTGGATGTCACAAGCAGATAGCGACATGCTTGATCCTAAAGTACGGATGGCAACTGACAAATTCTTCTCATGGACTGGACTGTCATACCTTACAACTCTTTCCAGAGAGTTCGCGTCGGGTATGGCGAAGCGGTTTCTTATTGAGCACGCCAACAACCCTACAGAAAGATCAGAGCGGTATCTCCAGCAGCTAGGTGTAACTTATGATCAGGTACGACGATGGCAAGATAGCGGATTCTCGTTTGAAGGCGAAGACGGTGCGGCAGTAAAAGGGGCATTATCACGTTTTGTTGAGAGTTCCGTCTTACGCCCGAACGCTGCTGAAAGACCTGTATGGGCATCTGACCCGCGTTTTGCTGTTGTATGGCAGTTGAAGTCTTTCATCTATGCATTCAACAAAGTAATTCTCGAGGGCGTGGAGCGTGAGATCGGCCAACGTATCTTGAACGGCACTGGCATAACATCATCGATGGCACCACTGCTGCTCCTTACAATGGCGGCGTTTATGCCTCTAGCTGCTCTTGGTCTAGAGCTTAGAGAGTACGCTAAAGTTGGGTTGTCTTACGCTATCCCTGGTATCGACGGTAGCTTGAAGTATCTGCGCACTGACTCAATGGACTACGGAACTTACTTCGGTGAGATATTCCAAAGAGCTGGACTTGATGGCCCGCTAGCTTTGATCTCTATGGCGCAACGGTCAGGAGATTGGGGTGGATCTGCATTGGCGTCATTAGCAGGTCCAACCGCGGAACTTCTAGAGAAAACTGTGCGCGAGGGCCCTTTTGACGCAGCGTACAGCCGCGCGAACTCCCCTCAAGAAGTCGCTGGGACAATCCTTGGGATAGGCGCTATAGCGAGGACAATACTATGAGCATATTCACAGCGCTACTCGGCCCCGTAGCAGATTTAGGTAAGACGTATCTCAGCAACAAGGCAGAGGAGAAACAGGCTAAGCACGCAGCAAAAATGAACGTTATCCAGAACGATGCTGACTGGGAAGCCAAGATGGTAGATGCGTCTGCTAGCTCGTGGAAAGATGAGTTTTGGACTATAATATTAGCTATACCAATATTCATGGTGGGCTACGCGATTATCGCCAACGACATGACGGTCGTGGAACGCGTTCAGCAAGCATTCAGCACGTTGAACGACCTACCAGAATGGTATCAGTACCTTCTATTTATCGCGATCTCGAGTTCATTTGGAATCAAGGGCGCATCAAAACTTATGGGGATGCGCAAGTGACCGATCCAGAAACCAACCGCCGTTTTGATCGACTTGAAGTAAAGATCGACAAGCTGACTGAAGTGCTAACCAACGTAGCTCGCGTTGAAGAGAAGCTGATTGGTGCGGATGCACGCCTCAAGCGCCACGAGTTCAGGCTAGATGAAGGTGAAAAAAAATTAGAAGAAGTAGCTGAACTGGCTGCTTCTAACGCTAGTACCGCAAAAATCGGTACAGCAGTACTCGCTTCCCTTTGGACAGCAGTACTTGGGTATGTTGCTTACTTGTTTAGGGAATGACATGACTGAATTTAAGTTCTTTAAGATTAATGATTTTGATTGCCAGGAGACCGGCAACAACGAGATGGACGTACAGTTTATTAAAAAGCTAGACCAGCTCAGGGAGGCATGCGGCTTCCCCTTCTACATTACGTCCGGTTACCGTGACCCTTTGGGTCACAGCATAGAGAAAGCCAAGCAAAATCCTGGCACTCACGCCCAGGGAATTGCCGCAGATATAGCCGTACAAGGCGGTATCCAGCGTATGGAGATTGTAAAACACGCTGCAGCCCTCGGTTT
>Ga0206130_10008774_pt1 | contig 10756 bp, 16 predicted proteins | sample Helgoland_Spring_9_FD_148637 | JGI IMG/M metagenome (GOLD analysis project Ga0206130, IMG submission 148637) | Pelagic subsurface seawater microbial communities from Kabeltonne, Helgoland, North Sea - Helgoland_Spring_Bloom_20160512_1 | ecosystem: Environmental > Aquatic > Marine > Epipelagic ...
TAGCTTTAAACCTAACTTTTTGCAGATTTCTTTTAAGCATAAATAACTAAATCTGATTGGTCGCTCCTGACCGCCTAATTCTACCTTTTTCATTTTTATTTGTGTTTATTTATTAGTATGTACCTTTAACTACTGATGATGTACCTGTTATAGTCACAGAGTAAGTCACATTTTCTTCGACCCCTGCATCCATAGAAAGACTTGATACGTAACCACTTCCTTCCCATTTAACACCTGACCCTCGTTCTGAGAATTGTACAGACACTTCATTGCGTTGAGAGATGTCACTAAAAAAGTCGTGAAAGTCTTGGTCTGCACTTATGTCTTGTAGTGCGTCAGTAGACAATTCAAACGATTTAAGTCCACCAATGTTTTCTTGAAATCCTGCACTATCTTTTGTAGTAACATCTCTTAAATCGTTGTTGAACGATATTGAAGCTGATGTGCTGTGAGCTACTGCATCTGCGGCAGCATCCTCTCCTTCAGTAATAACTTCAACTATTATAGCATCAGCACCTATTGTAGCTGTACCATTAACAATACTAATGTCATTAGCTAAATCACCTGCGTAATCGTTTGTAAAATCCTTATAAGTATAATCACCATCTACTACAGAGGTTGTACTTGAATAGTTGTTGTTTAATTGAGCAGATAAATTAACTAATACATTAGCAGCATTATTTGTACCTGAAATGTTTACAGATACTTCTGCTACATTATTTCCGCTAGTATCAGCAGAATTTAATACTTTAATAGTACCAAGTACATCTAAAGGTGCTGTAGTCTTAACTTTAATTCTAGTTACTTGACTAATAGCAGCAGGGTACAATCTATAAACTAATAAATCCGATGCGTTTTTGATTGCCATAATTAATGGATTTAAAAGTTAATATTATGCTTGAGTTAATGCTCCTGTACCTGTAAGAGAAATAGAATAAGTTGCGTTTTCTTCTACACCTGCGTCTATTGAAATAGAAGTAATTATAGCTTCACCATAATACTCTTTAGTATCATTACCAAAAGCTACAGTTACTGCTAACCCTGCTGCCCAAGAATCATAAATACTTGATACGTTTTTAAGAGTAGAGTCTACTTCAGTTCCTTCTTTAAAAGGGTCGTTACCTGTTGCTGTTGCTGCACTTAATTCTACAAAAGCATCTCCACTCATTTCCCAAGATTTTAAACCTGCAAGATTTTCTTGCCAACCAAGTGACGATTTTGTTGTTGAATCTCTTAAATCCATATTGATAGAAAGAGAAGCTGATGTAGCATAAGCGATAGTATTACCATCAGTTCTACCACCGACTCTAAGTGCTACGTTTGTTGCATTTTGAATTGCCATTTTTATTTAGTTTTTGATTATTAAACAATTAAATATTACGTTTTTGTAGAACTTTTCAGGTGACTTAAAATACTCATCATCTAGGGTTTCAAACCTAAACTTAGCGGTATAAGTCACACCATCTTCGGTGTAGTCCACCTCGTACAAATCTAAGGCTTCTACTACTGCCTTAGCTTGACTATATGTTGTTAAATAAACGTCTGCGAAACAAGCAATCCGAATCGATACGTCACAAGAGTTTAACGAGCTGCCTTTACTCATAAAGTTGCTTACGTTGGTTATCTCGAACGTGGTCGAAGGATATGTTACACCTTGCGGTATAATCACAGGAAAGACTCTATTACTACCACCATTAGCTGTTGTAAAAGATGATGTAGCGTTGAGTCTTGTTATTATTACTTTTCCTATATCTTGAAACATACGTCTATTTAAATCCTGCTTTTTTAAACATTCTATCTAACATCTTAGATATATCTCTTTCGGCTGTTGCCATAGCATCCGAACCTTTTTGATCCATCACTTCTTTGTAAAAATTAGGTTGATTTTGTATTCTACCTGTTGATTTACCATTTTTGTGAAAACGCTCTTTAGTTCCGTTTACCAACATCGCAGGTAAATTTCTACTTTTTTTACCTTTGACTGAAGTTTGGTTAAGGTGTTTTAACCTTGTTCCAACAAATAAGCCAGGCTTCTTAGACCTTCGAGCTGTAATGATACCAATCGAATCTGCTATAGATTTACCGACTTTTTTACTTTTTGTTGCTGCATCATATCTTTGTCCAGGAACTTTATTTTTAGTCCTGTGCTTATATTTCATTTTAAGAGCATTGACTAATTTTTGAGCCGCAGGTCTTAATGCTTTGTTTATTATAGTGCGAGATTCTTTTTCGTTTTTACCAAGTTTCTTTAAACTTTTTTTAGCTTCTTCTAAGCCTTTAATTTGTATTACTTGGTCTTTAGTAATGCTAGGTTTTTTATTTCCAAATATCCCCATCTATACAGGTGATTCAGTTGGTAAATCCTCGCTTACGAATATCTCTATAAATTCTTTTCTTGGGTCAATTACGTACCCAATAATATCTAAATCGTTGGTTGTTCCTACCTCTCTTAAAACCCAATTAGATTTTATGTTTTTTGTTTCCGAAGAATATCGGATTGTGTACACAAACCTAGAGTAAGATTGTAGCTCATTACCTTGAAATTTCTCCTCGACATCACGAAGAGATTTAACATTTTTATTAGCCCACATAGTATGAACGGTTGCGTAAGTATTAGTCACACCACCAAAAACATCTTGTGAAGCTGAAAGGTCCCTTAACTCTACTCGAATGTTGAAGTCACCTGCTTTTATTTGACTTATAAACGCCATCTAGTGATAACACTTATAAGGTTGTAATAATATTTGAGAAGCCATAGGAAACGCTCGTTTTCTATCTTCTCTGAAGTAATACATATCAGCTACAATTAACTTGATAGCTTGTTTAATCGCTTCAGGTACATCTGCACTATTCGTACCATATCCTGTGTTGAACCAAAAGTAAAACGTATTAGCCGCATTATCCTTTAGCGTAGTGCCTGGAAAGTCCGAGCTAAGGTAAACCAAGGAAGGGTTAGAGAAAGCGTCTATATACGCCTTATCTGAGCTTTGAGCAGCTCCATTCTCATCTACCCAATTAATAGGTTTCTCTACAGGGTCAGCGTTAGTATGTAAAGTGCAATTAGGAAATATTAACGAAGCCTTATTTACTTGCTCGTTAAAGTAAAGTTTGTATTGGTGTGTTATGAAGTGGCGATTACAATAGTTCTCAGCCATATCAGTAGCAGCATCTATATACGCTTCTAACAAATTTTGCTCATCATTTGAGTCAATACGTAGCTGTGATTTAATATCAGTGTAAGACACCACCTTAGTAGTAGGGTCGTTTACTAAAACTAAATCGCCTTGTATGTTTAAATTTGGGTCTAAGTACATAGATTAAAAGTGAAAAAAGGTTAAAAAAGGGAAGCCCCGAAGGACTCCCTTTAATTAAAAACTATTTATTATTAAGCTATTAAAGAAACAGCTTTAACAAATCCTGCTCCATCAGAAACACCCCAGTCCATATATTGGTTAAGTACCAATCTAGTTTGACCGTTTACAGCTACCGAATAAGGATCTACCATAATGTCTAGTCCACCGAACATTCCCATATATAATTTAGAGAAGTCACCGAAGAAGAAGTCACCTGATACACCTGGATCTTTAGTACAACCATTAGTGAAGAAAGTAGGGTAACCATTGATTAAAGAACCTTGCATACCCGCATTTACTGCTGCTACTTGAGCTGATTGCTTAAGTTGAGCCATTAAAGCAGGAGAAGCTACATAAGCTAAGTTTCCTTCAAGACCACCTACTTCAGCTAATTTTGCTTCAGCAGTAACAAAGTCTAACATAATAGAAGCTAAGTTAGAGAAAGCTGACTCAGTAATTTCGCTAGTAGCTAAAGCACCTAAAGAAGCAGGGGCTCCTGTTACACTAGCTGTAGAGAATATAGCTGCATCCATTTTTTGTGCTGTTGCACGACCTAAGTCACGAATGATAGCTTGTTCTGCTGCTGCTCCGTTTTGTAGCAATAATTGCTTAGAGATGTTTACGTAAGAAGCTAAACGAGTTGGAGTCAATTCAACTTTACCAAATTCAGCACCACCATTTGCTGCTAAATCATTCTCACCTTCCCACTCAACAGTAGAAGCTCCTGCTACAGGAATTGTAGTGTTAGCACTTAAACCTGTTAAGATGTTTGCACCTACTTTGTCAAATACAGACGCTTCTCTCATTGCATCAGCAAATCCTAATACATTTGTAGGAGCGATAGCTGAACCGCCTTGAGTTACATCAGCACGAGATTCTAACATAAAAGAAGGAATACCTAAACCGTTGATTGAACGACCTGCTGAACGAGCTTCGTTTACAGCTTCTTCGTGCATTTCACGCTCTACTCCGTCTAATTTTCCGTTAGTGAAGTCATTTACTGCCTTAAAGAAAGAGAAGTTTCTTACTTCTTTTGGCTCATTTGATACTGGAGCTACTACTTTAGAAGCAATCTCAGCGTTTAATTTTTCTTGTCTTTCGATCATTTCGATAGATTTTTTTAGTTCGTCTATTTTAGACATTTTTTCATCGTAAGATACTTGCTCTTCAGTAGTAAAGTTACGAGTTTCGTTTTTGCAAAGGTCAAGCATTTCGTTAGCTTCTGTGATGAAACCTGCTCTTTCTTGCTTTAATTCAACTGAATTTTTCATTTGTTTTAAAGTTTGCTTTTGAGTTTTAACTCATTAGTTAATAAATTAATATTCGAAAGGTCTATAACCTCTTCCTCTTTAACCTCTTCGGTTTCGTTGTTAAACTCTTCCAAAGAACGTAAAGCTACATCAGTATTGGAGTAAGCTCCTACACCAACAATCGAAACATCAAACAACCTTCCGATTTTATTGATATTTCTCTTTGCTACATCACCATCTTTACTCCACTCGTCATCCTCTACCGTAAAGGCAAACGAAGATTCGTAAAGTAAACCTCTACGCATTAGTTCAGCGACATCTCGCCCAACCGATGTGTTAGGTAACGTACCATCGTATCTTAAACCTAAATCATCTACAGACAACTTAAGCGTACCACCGTGATTTCTATCTAAGATAGCGTTCATATCGTGGTTAAATGTTAAAATTACATTGTCATCTAATCGACCATCAAACGCACCTCTTGAGATAACTTCTCTGAAGCCTAAATCTCTGCTTTCGTGGTCGAACAAAGAAGCGTAACCTGTCACTTTGATTTCGTCAGAATCTTCTTCCATACGAACCTCAAGTGCTTTTGAGTACACTCTAATTTCTTTATTATTATTCTTCTTCATCTTCTTTAATATTATTGTTAATACTTTCCCTAGATGTGTCCTCTCCTAGCTTATCTAAAGGCATCATATTCGATTGCATATAGACTTTCTCGCTTTCTCCACCCATCGGGTTCATATCCTCAAACGAACGTACCTCATCAGGCGATAACACACCGATGTTTACTAATGTTCTGTAGTAGTCAGCTCTTGACTTAGAATCACCTCTTAGCAAAGCGTTAAGATTAAACTTAAAGTATTGTGTATTTTGCTTCTTAAACGGAATTAGTTTTGAGTTCAACTCAGTTTCAATTCGTTTAACATAAGGCGTGATAGTGTGAACCACAAAGTCTATTTGCTGTGCTTCTATGTTATTGTAGCTAGCAGCAGATAAATCATTTATAAGGTGGTTCGGTACTCTAAAAATACGAGCGATTTCACTTATAGAGAATTGTCTTGATTCTAAGAATTGTGCTTGGTTGTTCGGTAACATCTTAGGCATAAAATCCATACCTTCTTCAAGTATAGCTGTCTTACCTGTGTTAGCCGATCCACCGTAGTTGTTAGACCAAGATTCTCTAAGACGTTTAGCTGTTTCGGGCTTGAGAGTCCCTGGATGTTTAAGAATACCTCCCACAGACGCACCGTTCTTAAAGAATGAACCTGCGTGGTGGTTTAAGGCTAAAGATATTCCTAAAGTATTTGCTTGTGATTCAATAGGCGATTGTCCCTCGATACCATCAAGAGAAATACCTTTACAATGAATCATATCGATTGCGTTTACTCTACCTGTGTAAGGGTAAACGAAATTAGTATTGTTTTGATTTATTTCGTAATATACACTTCTACCATCAGGTGACATATAAATATCTACATCAACGCATTGTATAGGGTGCAATCCAATAGGTAAACCTGCTCCGTTTCTTTCGATGTAAGCGTAGAAGTTTCCATCTAAGCTCAAGTCAACTAGCATACGCTCGAAGAACATAAAAGAATTAAATAAAGGAGAAGGTTGTTTACCTACTAAATCAGTTAAGGGGGAGTTTAATTTTTTCTTATTGCCAGTTTCAGGATCAACCTCGTGTTCCGATATTGGAAGTGAAGCGATTGTTTCTGACAAGACTCTTACGCAAGACCAAACCGCTGCGATTCGCATTGCTTGTTCTTTAGATACGTTTTCGCCTGATTGTGAACCGAAAGTTGGTCCTAGTATAGTCTGTCCGTAAAGACCTCTTTCCTCTTGTTTAAGAGGTTGTTTTCTTGTAGTAAAAAAGTCAAATATTCCCAAATTGTCTGATTTTATGAAAAACTATACACCTATAAATAGTAAAAACACCTAAAATGTGAACTAATTTTTCGAATTATTTTTGATTTTTTTTAAAGAACGTGCTAAAACCTTATGTATATAGCGGATACTACACCCTTTAATTTTAGCTATTTCTTGTATTTTTAACCCATATTCGAACCTTAAATACACAATATCTTTTGCTTTTTGGCTGTCTAATTTGAATACCTCTTCCCAAAGTCGGTCAGGAAGTGAATCGTAATCATCGCTTTTAAGGGGTGTTTTAGGTTGTTTAAGACGATAAGTCGTGTGAAAGGGGCTAGAGGTAGACAAGACTTGATTAACGACCACACGAGCCACAAAATACTCTATTTGATTTGTTTCGTGTAAAGACTCGATAGTTTCACTCATTTGTGAAAGCAAAATAAGGTTAATGTCCTGTACTAAGTCGTCTAAAAGGTGATAGTCTTGGTTATTAGCCAAAACACTAGAGCAAATAGCTCTAACACTACCTTGGTGTAGTGTGATTATTTCGCCTTTAGATAAAGAAAATTTCCTTGTCATCATAACCTGTTCCACTATTTTTGTTTTTCATTGCTTCGCTTAAAGCCATTAGACACGAAACGATACCATCAATCTTGTCGTTAGATTTGGCTTTGTTTGGTTTTACGTTACCTGCGGGGTCTTGGGTTAGCACGATGTTTGACATCATCCACCTAAGTACAGGATTTCCTGCGTGACGAATGTTTCCTCCAAGCACTAAAGTTTCGAACTCTTTTGTTGCAGGCGACATAGTCCGATAACCTTGACCAACAGGTATCATTGGACAACCCTCTTCTGTAAGGTCGATTACGATTTGTGAAGCGTTCCATCTGTCATAAGCTATCATTTGAATATCGTATATCTCGCTCAAGTCACGTATCTTTTGCTTGATGTAGTTGTAATCGCAAACGTCACCAGGAGTAAAGATAATGTGTCCTTCTCTGTGCCACTTCAGGTAATCTACTTTATCTCGTTCAGATCGTTTGTAAGCGTTCTCTTCGGGAATAAAGAAAAACGGAATAATATCGTACCCATCGTTGTTGTCAGGGAACATAAGTGATAGACAAGTAATGTCACGAGTCGATGCTAAATCGAGTCCTGCGTAACAAGGTTTGCCCTCTAATCGTCTTGCGTCTACAGGAACATCTCCCTCCATCCACTTGTCGTCACTTATAAATTTGGTTTCGTTAGCTACCCATTGGTTTAGATGGAGTCTACGGAACGTGTTTTCGTAGGAAGGCTCATTTTTTGCCTTTACCGATTGCTGTTGCATATACTCTTCGGTGATAATCGTACCGAAGCCTGGATTGGCTTTCTTTTGCACCTCAACGTCAAAGATGTCATCGTCTTTACCTGCTTCGTACACAACGCCTAAGAACGAGTCGTCCTGGATAGAGCCTTCGATAAGTTTTTTAGAATAGTCGTAAAGCTCTTTGCAAATGTGGTCCTTTTGATGACCTGCTCCTGCTGTCGTGATACCTAGTAAAAGCGGCTCTTTCCTCGCTCCCATACTCGTGAGTAACACGTCATACAAGTCACGATTTTTGTGAGAGTGTATCTCATCAAGTAAACAACAAGATAAGTTTAGTCCGTGCTTAGTATCTGCGTCTGCTGATATTACTTTGTAGTACGATCCAACCTTATCGTAAGTGATTGAATCTCTGTAAGTACCTGCTCGTTTAAGTAACTCAGGATTTTGCAAAACCATTTGCTTTGCGATAGAGAACGATAACCTAGCTTGTTCTTTATCAGCAGCAGCCGATACAATCTCCGCACCCTTCTCTCCATCAGAGAAAAGCATATAGAGTGCGATACCTACCATTAGGTTTGTCTTACCGTTCTTACGAGGGATAAACACAAAACATTGGCGAAACTTTCTGAGGTTAGTTTTCTTAGACTTCCAACCGAATAAAGGGCGTATAATGTCAACCTTTTGCCACTCTTCCAATATAAACTTCTGTCCTGCTAAATCTCCCTTTACGTGCTGACAAAACATTTCGATAAAGTCCACAGCTCTCTTGGCACTCTTCTCATCGAAGTACCACTTGGACTCATCTATGTTTTGTAGGTTATTCATCGTTGTTAAAGAAGTTCTCTATCTTGATGTCGGGAGTTTGTGCTTGCTTCTCGATTGAATTTACCTTGGCTCTACTCGAAGGTGTTAGGCCAAATTCTTTTAAGAGTTGGAAGACTCTAACAAAAGATTGATTAGCGATTTGTACTTCAGGTCTAATAACTGTCTTAGCGTTACCTTCCCTAGAAATCTGTACATCAGTTACACCTAACTCGTTTACGACTTGTTTAGCTGCCTTATATTCGCTGTAAGCATCACAAAGTAATTCTAAGGCTAGTGCATCAGCGTTAGTCAGAACAGACATATCGTGAAGTAACTCGCCTAACTCTAGGAAAGTCTTTTGGCCATCCTCGCTTAACCAGGTTGGTACAGCAGGGATAACTGAAGGTAATACAGGCTCGTTAGGGTTAGCTCTATCATTTCTTAGAGTTCCTCTTTGCTTTTTTATTTCTGTGGGTAATCTACTTGGCATAATGTCAAAGATAATCATTTTTCTGTAAGAAAGAAAAAAGTAACACAAAAAAGAAAGAACTATTATCCTTATCCTTATCCTTCTCTATATAGGGGTATCGTTGACCCCTAATTGACCCCTAAAATGTTATTTATTGATAATCAAGTATTTAAGCCTAAATTCGTGTATTTTGGTCAGAATTTATATGGGGTTACAGCGATATTGCAAAAAAACACCTTTTTAGTTGGTTATTAACAAATGTTTATTATCTTTGCCCTTAAGAAACATTAACTAAAAACTTTATTATGTTTAAGGAAAAATTTTTAACTTCGCTTGATGGTAATACGATTAAAATATCTGATAAAAAAGGTAACGTAGTTGCTGACAATATTGTACTTGTTTTTGGCTATACAGCAGGGAACAATTACAGTAAAGAGAAAACTAGAGAATATGCTAAACGCTCGAAAGCTAAAAAAGAAAGATTATGTATTACAAAGGAACTTTAACAGACTTAAACTCTAAACAACCTAATGGACAACCTATGTCCGTTAAGTTTCGAGATAAATCTGTATTTGAGGTTCTTACGCACTTTAGTATGCTTATAGAAGATTGTAACCTAGAAGAGATTACGATCCGTATAAAAAAAGACGACTTAAAAATAAAAGCACACAATAAAACAAAACCACACTACAAAGATTTATAAGTGAGTACCATACTTGAGTTGGGCAAAAACAAAAGTCCTACTGATTACTTTAATACCTAGTGGGATAGGCGTTAATTGAGGTAGGCAAGTCAGCGTCAAAAGTAGAGCTTAAGTCACTCTACTCTTGGCTTTGAACTATTAAAAAACTAATTATGATTTCAAACGTAGTAATATTAGTAGCGACAATTACATCTGTTGTAGTAGTAATCGAATCGTTTAACAACAAGAAATGAAAACAAGTATTTTATTAATCTTAAAAAAACTTACTTATGCGTGGTATAATATCAAAAGTTCTCCGAGCATCAATCAAAAAAGGTATGAGCTTAAAGGTAGTCGAGAGATACCTAAAGATGAAGTACAAAATTGCTGTAAGCGTAGTTGTATTAACTAACCGAATTAAAAACCTAAAATAGTTATGGCTAAGTTTAAATGTAACGTGTGTAACTCCAATGTAAGAGAAATAATTAAACACACAATTAAAGTGGTTGATGGTGAAGTAGTTTGTCCTGAAGCAGTTTGCTGTGACCAATATATGGAGTCAGTCAGAGAGAAAGGTAAAGGGTTCGGTGGAATCATTAAGCGACCAGGAGGGACAGTATCTAAAAAGTTTTAAATATGTTATATAAATTTACTTACGAAGATTCAGAACTAGATCATAGAGATTTAAAAATACTTTATATCAAAAGAGGGTGCGATGAAGTTAAGGAGTTTACTATCAAAAACTTTGTACCTGATGATTACACTTTGTCGGTTAAAGGTGATGAAGAATTTGAACTTAGAGATTACTACCCACAAGATTGGTTTAACGATAATGTAACCGAAAGATATTTAAAGGAGCTTGTAAAAGAATACGAAAATGGAAGTCATAGAAATTAATTTACTAATCATTTTAGCCTTTGTCCTGGGGTATATCTTCGGAAACGTAGACGTACCCTAGGGTAGGGGAGTACCCCAACAACCCCTTTGGTATAGGCAGGGCGTACAAGAAGG
>Ga0206130_10008775_pt1 | contig 10755 bp, 11 predicted proteins | sample Helgoland_Spring_9_FD_148637 | JGI IMG/M metagenome (GOLD analysis project Ga0206130, IMG submission 148637) | Pelagic subsurface seawater microbial communities from Kabeltonne, Helgoland, North Sea - Helgoland_Spring_Bloom_20160512_1 | ecosystem: Environmental > Aquatic > Marine > Epipelagic ...
CTTCTGCTTCAACTTCTTCATCTTCATCTTCATCACCATCTAAATCTAACATCACACCATCATTTACTTGACTATCATCTAATTCAAAATCAAAATCATCTTCATCATCTTTATCGATAGGTTCTTCTTCTATACCTTCATTTATTAATGTTTCTCCTTCATCAATCGAAGTATCTAATATTTCTCCTGTATCTTGTCTTTCATATTCTGTTTCAATACCATCGAACTCTTCATCTCTTTCACGTATTACTATATCATCTAAGTGTGCATATAAATTGTCTATAGCACCAATCTTTGATATAATTTTAACTATATCTTTTTGTTGTTTATTCAATGATGATAAATCATACTCAAATGAATTAAACATAAAATGCACGTATTTTGTTAATATTGATAAATAATTGATATTGTAAATATTTTTAACTTGAAACATCATTGATGATTTAGAACCCTTATTTATAATACATTTTATCTCCACTCCATTTTGCATTAAATAATTAAAATTATTTATTTTATGTAACATCATTATATAGTTTTGATCATCAGGAACAACATGTATTAAGGGTTTCATCACTTTTAACATATTATTTGATGCACTTTTTGATACTTTATTACCTACAATGGACTTCATTTTTTTACCTGCTGGAAAGTTCATATAATAATTATAATTATATTTGACATCAATGATATTAGACGCGTTAATATTTGTAAATAATGGCATTTTTATACCATATCTACCATAACTCATATCTATTTTTTCAAATAACACATCTAATTTATTTTTAACTATATCATTTAATTCCTCTAGTGAAAGAACTTCATTTTCATGATTCTGATAATAAACATTTATTGTACTATCAATATTTAAATGTACAATTAAAAATGTATGATTGCCTCTTGATGTTTCCTGCATCATTACAAAAAATGTTAACCCCTTCTTGTTTCCAATTTTATTATGATATGCTATAATATCAGATTTACTTACATATGGTATAGATTCTTGATGAATATTTAATTCTTCACTATATAACCTTAATATTTTGTCCTGTTTTGTAATAGGTGTTAATTTTATTATAGGTATTTCTTTACTAGAGTTGAAGGTTTTAAATAATGTATATATTGGAATATTTTGAATGAATGAAGGTTGTATTGTAAACTCCACGTAATTAAAACCTTCCGTAATAAGTTCATTATTTTGTAGCATTTCTTTAACATCATATATGTACTTATCTAACATTGATATATACTCAAAATATGGTTTACTTTTCAACATTTCTTCTTTGTCTTTCAACAATGTTTTCTTATTCTCTCTTAAGTGTTCATCCGTCTCAATATCAAAATTAGTGTTAATGTATGGAAAATACATTTTAATAATCTTATTATGTATATTTTTTTCAGATACAGAGAGAATGTCTTTTAACAAAACTAAATACAATACTGTATTATTCGCTTCTACTTGATTACATAATAAATGATTGTCTTGAACTATTACGCGAATATTATCATGCATATCAACCATTTCTTGTTTTAAATAAAATGGATTTGTGGGTATGTTAAATAAACTATTCTCAAGAGAAAACTCTTTATCACTTGGTAATAACATTTCATATTCTCTGTCTTCAATATCTATATTTTGTATTGAATCATCTGTATCACTTAATTTACTCAATTCATTCTTTAACTTTTCATCGTTTAAATTATTCTCTAAAACTAATACATTATTTTCATTGATTGTAAAGTTTGTTAGATAATTATAAATCAAATCTATTGGTAGTTGCATTTTATTTGCGCTAAATAAATACATTTCATGAGGATTTATATCTTTAAACTCACTTAACATTGATATTTTTTGTTTTATCATCAACATCGTGTCGTCCATAAATATTGATTTATCATAACTACTTTTATCAAATGATAATACTTTTCGATCTTTTTCAAAATCAGGACCGTTAATATATATTATTTCAAATGACATATAATAATATATATTTTAATGCGAATAAAAATTATTCAATTTAATGTTTTTTATACGAACGTTGTTTTTTTTTTCTATTTCTTTTTCTATATGATTTATTTTTTTTTCCTCCTTCACTTAATACTTCTTTAGATGATGATTTTTTATAATATTGGTTTATTTCTGGGTTTGAAGATATTTCATTTATAATATCCAATACATGATTTACAAATGTCATATGATTCCATGAACCATATTTCCACCCATATTCTTCTCTATATAATGTATCTTCTTTAACATCTGTAATATTGTAATCTTCTCTTCTCTTAATTACCTTATCAATATGTGTATATAATGTACCTACATTAAAGTCCTTTTTAACATTAAACTTGTTTTTTTCCTGTAATTTACTTAAACAATGTAATACTCGTTTCATATATTTTGAATATTTTATGAATATTTTTTTATATTTATTTGTTCTTTCTGAACTACGTTTGTCTGGTTCATATGATGAAGAAGAAGCGTTCATAATATCATTTGTACTTTCTAGTACGTCTCTAAAATCTGTTATTTCATTATTACTATGTGTGTAATAATCACCTAAGTTCTCTAATAATGCGGTAAAATATGTATGTTCATCTAATTGAAAATTTGGAATACCAACAACATTATCTTTAAAATTAAAATTCATCTGCATTTCTAAAACAACGACTTGTACTGCTGCTGCAGTGTAATATGCTTCAGATGAATAATATCCTACAATACCTGCGGTACCTGTATCTGATGGAGTTTCATCATTTTTATATAATATTTCTTTTATAGCGTTGTAATTACGATCGTTATCATCAATTCCTTTTATTCTTTCTTTGTATATAACATTTGAATCTGAATGATAATAATGTTCAAGAGGTTTTGAAAAATGACATTGTAAGTAATAATTTAAAGCGTTATGTTTTTGATCAAGATGAAAATTATTTATATTTATACGCGATAAATCTCTATTTACTGTTATCCATTCTTCACTTATTTGATTTAAACTATTTAATTTTGTTTCTATATTGGTTGCTTCACCTATCATGCTTTTAATGCTGTCATATTTTGTATCAATAAAAGGTATGTTTTTTAACTTCAAAAAACCAAACAAATATTGTGTATATATCTCATTATGTTCAGTTATATTTGGAGTATAAAATTGATAAAACTCATTATTCCTATCTTTCATTTTTTCATCATTAACATTTAATATTAATAATCTATCCTTCTTTTTAGGATTTTTAAATATTACCTGATTTAATTTATAACTAACAATATTATATACAGCACTACAATATAAATTAGAATCAAATACAAAAGGTAATGTAATATCATATTGATTTACAAAATCAGAATACATTTTCCATACTATATTAGAGGGATATGGTCCACCTATAGTAATATCATGATCAGAAGTTAAATTAGTACTACCAAATGCTGTTTGTATATATTCTTTTTCTATGTCATTATCCGATTCATTATTTCTAACACATTCGAACAAATATGTTATTAATTTAACACGAATAACACCTAATGCTCTAAGAACAATAGGTACATATGCTATTTCTACCTTACATCGTTTGTTTAAATCCTCATCAACAAAATTAATTTCCTTACCACTTTTATAAGTATCTGCTAAACCCTCCCATCCATATTGTAAATAATTTTCCATACATGTCTTAATTTGAGGAAATATTTCTATTAATGGTATTTCTATTAATCTATCACTTATATAGTTTGATAAACATAATGATTTATCTTCGGTTGAATCTATTGATTGATTATATAAGTCTTCTTCTCTTGTAAACTCACTCATAATAATATACTTATATATTATTATGCTAAAATAAATTACATATCAAAATAAGGATTATCCGTTATTTGCATGCCACAATAATTTTGTGGATCTTTTTTATAATCTTCAGGATCGTACACATTTGCTTCTTTTGCATTTTCTAATAGTATTTTAAAGTTAGCCCAAAACTCAGGTTCGTGTCCTACACTTTCTGTCATAATATGTGACAATTCATGAATAGCAACAAACATTAGTGTATTTAAATCTATTAATTCACTAGTGTTTTTCTTTTTATTTAAACAAAATGCTATTTTTTTCCCCTTATTTTCACTATATGCTGTTAATTTACTAGTGGGTAACGTTTCACTTATCTTTGTAGGATTAAAGTTTTTAACTAATCTTTGTATATCTTCATCTTCAGGATATTTTTTGTCAACATAATTCACTAATATTTTACATTTTTTTGCTACTTGTGCTAATAAATCTGCTGCTAATTCTAACTTAGGTCTTTCTCTTACACAGTATGTTTTACTATCGACATCACTTATTATACATTTTAGATTGAATGCATCAGATTCTGAATAAATCTTTAAACATAAAATGATTATAAATGCTATCATTATAACTCCTAAAATATCAATTCTTTCCATTAATAATTATTGATATTTTATTATTTAAAAAATATTAACACCTTATTGTCCACCTTGTCCAATTTCTAATGGAACACGTGAAAGATCGGGTTCAATTGTTGTATTATTCCATGGTCCAACATTCAATTGAGGGCATGGGGGATCAGAACGTAATTGTTGGTTGGCATTTCTCAATGATTGTCCAACAGTGTTAACACCAATATGATGACCCGCTTTAAGAAGATTTACTTCGCTTAAATCACCACTGGCAGTGGGGTTCAACTTAGCCCATTCACTATTGGTATCCTTGGGAAGTAATTCACGAGGATCTACAGATGCATCATTATTACAACTAGGGGGTAAACCATGTGTATTAGTTGATATACCTTTTACCTTTGCGTAAGCTTGTGCATCAGTCATTGCACCTGGACCACTTTTTCCAGTTTTTACTTCAGTTGATCCTACACGAGGATTTGCCATACTATCCTTAAACGATACCTTCTTATTATTGTACATTGAAACTAAGAAATATGCTACAATTAAAAGCAAAAGCATACAACAAAATGATATTTTACCGAGATTCTTGGTTACAAATTTAACTATGTTTGCCATATATATATAAAACATATGATAAAAATATTTTATTAAATCATTTATTTTATTACTCTTCTAAAGATTGGGGTAATTCTTCATCCACATTACTTGATTCTATCTTTTTAAATATATCTTTAAAATCATCATATATTTTATCATCTACATCAAGCAAATAACTTTCTTTTATATTTTTTGCTTCTAAAAATGAATTAATAGCGTCTAACCTTGCTTGTTTTGCCTTTTCTATAGCGTTTTTATACAAATTATAATAAATATCATTCCTATTTTTAATAGAAACGGGTTCATCTTTTATTTCATTTTTATCTAAATTATATTCTTCCATTGTACCTTCCAATATTTCTAAATGTTTTTTATTTTCATTGTCAGATTTAACTAGTTCAATATTATCTACATCTTCTTCTTTTGATTCTACTAAATCAGATTCTTCTAAATATGAAGCATCTAGTTTTTCTGTTACTATTTTATCATCATCTTCTTTTGTTTCAATATCTGTCAATATTAAATCATTTATATCAATATCTTCATTTCCTAAACTTAATTTTTCTATACCGTCATTTGATATATCATCATCCTCATCATCTGAACTATATTCATTATCTTCTTCTATTGCTTCTTCTTTATCTTCTTCTTTATCTTCTTCTTTTTCTTCTTCTTCTTCTTTTTCTTCTTCTTTTTGAATACTATTTTCTACACTCAACATAATGTTGTTATTTTCTTCTAAAGAATCTTCTTTTTTCTCATTTACTTTGTTAAATGTTATTTGACATTTTTCAAATTGATTATTATTTAACACCATCATTTGTTTAAGCTGAAAATACAATTGAAATGTTTTTTGTGTAAACGTTATACCATATAAATGAAGTATACAAATGTAATCAGAATTATTATTTACTTCATCCATTGTTAATATATTTTCATTTTGATCAAATATCTGCAGTGCTGATGTTTGTAACATTCTAGGTGAATCTGTATAACATCTTATATTGTAATAATTACCTGCCTTATATGGTTTTAATGATGATTTAAATGCGAACTCTATGTCTTCTAATGATAATTCATCATCATCAAACCATAATGATTTTTTTTCAAATATTAACTCTTGTAGTTTTTCTTCTAATTTTTCAAACCATTCAATTAATTCAAAATTAATTTTATCAAACGACAATTCATTGTAAATACGCCTTCCACTTTTTATAAACCCCTGTTTTGTATTACATTTAGGGGTTTGTATGTATATATCATTTCCGTCTAAATTAACTACTTTCGTTAAATGAGCACCACCTTTAATACTCATCGGACGAGTTAATTGTATTTTGTCAAAAGGAAAACTTTCATCCGGTTTATATATATTACTTACTGATTGCTCCATATTATGTATAATAGAAGTTTCTTTATATTTTTTCACGAATTACGATATTTAAATAAATAATTAATATCATATATTTTATGCCTTTGACTTCAAATATTATTTCTAATAATACTAAAACATCCGATGACATTATAAATAAATGTATCCATATAATTAATGATGATGTTCTTTCAAAAAAAAATATCAAACCATTATTGATACCTATTATAGAAACAATACAAAGTGAAATATATCCCTATTTGTTTATTTATATTTTATTCATTTTTATTATATTTATTCTAATTTTAGCAAACTTTATTATTTTATTAAGAACTAAAATAGTTATTCTAAAAAATGATTAATTTTTTTCCCGCGTTAATATATAAGATGACAGGTTGTAAAAATATAACACGTAAACAAAAGGGTGGTAGTGCTCATGAGTGGGGTACTAAAGTTCATGGTGCTGCTAGCCCTACTATGATGACAGGTGGAAAAAGAAAAACACGCAAAATGCAAAAAAACAAACACCCTAAACGTAAAACAAAAGGTGGTGCTTTTGGTGCCACTTTATACAGAGCCATTATACCATTTGGTTTAACCGGATTGAAAAAACTTATGGAAAGAAAAAGTTTTAAAAATAATTTTAAAGCTTACATAAAAAAAAGAAAAACTAGTAAACGTTTTTCACGTAAACGTTAAATTACCATATTAACGGATATTTAGGTATATCATTTAATGGCATTAATGCTGAATCATTATTTTTTTTAATATTTGGAATAATCGTTTTATTATATCTTTCAATCTCATTATTTGTTCCTATTTCAAATAAGTGCTTTATATTTAGTCGTAAATATGATATACTACTAATAAATAATATATTTATTAACATTAAATTATAATAAAAACATTTTTTTATTATAATTTATAAAAACATTAATGTCAATTCAAGATAATATTAAAAATTGGGTTCATATTGATAATCAGTGTAAATTATTAAATGATAAGTTAAAAACTTTTAAAGAAACCAGATCAAAATACGCTGAACGTATTTTTGAAGATGTTAAAAATAAAGATTTAGAAAATCTTAATATAAATATTACAGATGGTGCACTTAAAATACATAACACTAATAGTTTTAATCCTTTGACATATAAATATCTAGATGAATGTCTAACCGAATTATTTTCAAAAGACAAAGCAAATGATATCATAACTTATATGAAAAATAAACGAACTTCTAAAAAAAATATGGAAATAAAGCGATCTTATAATTAATTTTTTGACAATTTATTATATGAATAAATTAGAAAAATATATTTCAGATTTACAATTACCTTTAGGATTAAATATAAAAAAATACAATAATGATATCGAAGATATTGGTTTTGATAATATATTTGAAGACCTAATTATCAATGATACACTATATGATAAACTATTAATGAAAATGTATCCTGTATATAACGTTACAAAGAAGAAAAAAAAATCTAGAAAATCAATAAAATCTAAAAAACATTATACAAAAAAAAAATTAACATAATTATTTATTATTTTTATAATATATAATTTATAAATGTCAGAAAATGCTACATACGACCCAAATGATATATTAGATACTTCTGAAACAAATAATGAAACAACTTATACTACCCCTAATGCTAATGACGATACCGTATTAGCAACAATACCTATTTCTATGAACTCACTCTTTATTGTACTTGCTATTGTGGTATTAGTTCTTGTTTTAAATGCTGTTGGACTTATTCATAACATTGCTTCTTTAGTATTAATTGTTATTGGCTTTATTGTTATTATGGGCTATAATGTACATAAATATAAAGAATCTGAAACAGTAAATGAAGAAACCACTAATACGCAACCTGTTAGTACAACAAATAATAATAGTGATGAAATCGTTAGTGAATTAAAAAAAATACAGACATCATTAGAAACTCATAGTCATGGTGATGAAACTGTTGACGCTGAGGGAAAGGTAATTGATCAAATTAAAAGTGAAGTATCCGATAACTTGGATGCTACCATAAGCAATGCTGTTTCTAATTCTCAAGAAATAAAAGATTTCAATGACCAACGTGTTGAAAGTATTGCGGATGAAGCCGCACGTAAAGCAGTAGATAAATTAACTTCTGGATCATTCCGTTTTTCATATGTAAGCAATGAAACAGAAGAATCTAATGAATCTAGTGATGTTCAATACAATGCTGATGGTAGTGTAGTAACTACTACAGACCCTTCTGACCCTACAACATGTACGGATGGTGCGCCATCATGGGAACATTATTTACGTCGTCATGGATTATTATATGACGGATGTGGTAATCAAATTGAAAATCAATTAGATACCGCAATTAAATACATTATATTAAAATCTCCCCCTGTAAAAACCATAAGTGATAAAGATATGCCAAATAGTGATCCTACATTGATGTTGAATGAAGGAAACTCATCTGATTTAGATATTTTACGTTCATTAACAACCATTGAAAAAGTTATTGTAAGAAAAACAGATGGTTCTGTTATAAATGATGTAATTATTAGTAAAAATGAATTGGGCGAATTATCTGAAAATAAAAAATCACTAACTGTTCCTTTATATGATTCCACTAACAAAAATATATTTGTTATGGGCTATAATACTATGAAACAAGATGGAACTGGTATGCGTACTGAAGGTGTTAATTCAGATTCATTAATTATTGAATTGAATACTGCACATAAAACAAGCGAATTACAATCTATTGAAATAGTATCACCCTTTAATATACAAAATAGCGAAGTTCGTTTATTAAATCAAAATAAATTACCTGTTCACGGTGATATGTTTGGAAAAGTATTTACGGTACCTGATGCTCACAATATTAATTTATTCGTAATGAATAGTGATACCACCGCTGATGATGTTGCTGTAACTTCTGATACTGATAGAGCATATCCCGCTGCTGGTGAATATAGCGTTAATAAGATATTCATTCCTGATGCACCAAATAATAGAGAAGAAATCGCAAAAGCACATGCTACCAAGTTCGGAAATGAAATTACATGTGATGAATCTTTAAATGAACCTGCTGAACAAACAACGCAAGAAACTTTTATGAATATGGGATTATTACAGCAACAATTTGATGCCACTCGTCTTGTCGAAAGATTAACCATGCGCAATCGTCCTATTTCACACGATTTAATCTAAATTATTTGTCTATTTTGTTTATTATATTAAAATAATACATTACTTAATATAATACAATGTTCTACATGAAATAAATAAAATCCATATCATTTGACTTTTTGGTCATTTCTTTATGTAATTCTTTTCTTATTAATGGACACTTTGAATACATGTATTGTTTATTCCCGCGTGTCACATTGTATACACCTGTAATCAATGGTTCGCTACATGTTACATATACTAATTCATCTGCTGCTCTATTTGTAATGATGTCTTCACCAAATAACCACCACTCATTATTTACTTTTTTTTTCATTAGTGAAACTGTTATATTTAATCGTTTACTTTGTTTTTCTAACATATAATTGTACATGCTATTTAAATATCCCATTTGGTTTACATTATATTCATGTTCGCCATGTAAATGATATGACATTTGATGTTGCATTATAGACGAATATGGTGTAACATAACGCTTATTACATGATTGTAATATTGCAAATGCCATACTATATGCCACATCTGCTATGCATGAAATATTATATTTCTCTACTTCATGTATTATTTGAAAACCACTATCAAGTTCACCACCAGGACTATTTATGTACAAATATAAATCATTTTTTTTTGATAATTTATTTATATTTAAAATAACATTACTTGCTGTTTCAGCATTTATTGCGCTATTTAATATAATTAAATTATGTGATTTTAATTCTATCGTTTTACTTCCTATTACACCTACTATTAAGTAAAATAATAATATATAATACATATTATATTATTAATCTTTATCTTTTATATTATTTTTTGTAATTTGTATTATTTATAACAGTAATGAAAATGCTTGTAAATTGATTTAATAATACTATGAATAATCAAGACAACAAAAAATGACAACCGCTGTTGAAAATATCTCATCTGAAGTTGTTCCTGTTATTCATGATATAATTACTAGCGTTGAAGAATTCTGTAAAACGAATACACCATCAGACACTTCTAATACTACTACTGAATTGGATGGTCATTTGCATATATTTTCAACATCATTATATGGTATAATGCTTGGTGCTGCTAATGGAAATACAGATAATAATAGTATAGTATATAAACCTCACAATTCATGTATACGACTAGCAGTAATTTTACCAAATATCGAAAGTATTGACAATATGAAAATAGATAAGTGTTATC
>Ga0206130_10008780_pt1 | contig 10751 bp, 10 predicted proteins | sample Helgoland_Spring_9_FD_148637 | JGI IMG/M metagenome (GOLD analysis project Ga0206130, IMG submission 148637) | Pelagic subsurface seawater microbial communities from Kabeltonne, Helgoland, North Sea - Helgoland_Spring_Bloom_20160512_1 | ecosystem: Environmental > Aquatic > Marine > Epipelagic ...
CCCAACCACCGTCCCGGTAGCTCTTGTGCCACCCCCGGATGGTGTCATCATCAAGATACAAGAACTTCGCTATTTGCGAGCAACTCTCGCCATCGTCCAGAAGCAGGATCGCATTCGCCCGCCGTGCGATGCCATGATCTTCGCGTTGACTGCGAACACAGGACTCAAGCTCAAGGCGCTCCGTGGGAGAAAGAAAGTTGGGACGGATCATGCGGTTAGCTGAATCGTTCTACGGTCAGACGTCAACCCGTCAAAAGTCGGGTGCTCGAGGACTCTGTGTATAACAGGCACTTCTACTTCCACAAATCCATAAGATACTTCCCGTAGCTATTTTTCTTCAACCGTTCGGCCAAGACCAACAATTCCTCTGCGCTGATCCACTCTTTCTCAAAAGCAATCTCTTCGGGGCATCCGGTTTGCAGGCCTTGGCGTGTTTGCAGCGTTCGCACGAAATTGCCCGCATCCAAAAGCGATCCATGGGTGCCTGTGTCGAGCCATGCAAAACCGCGGCCCATGCGTTCGACACTTAGACTGCCTTCGTTAAGATAGCTCTCCAGAAGGGTTACGATTTCTAGCTCGCCACGTGGTGACGGTTTCACAGCGCGCGCGCGGGCGGGAGCGGTTTCATCCAAGAAATAGAGACCCGTGACCGCGTAATTGGACGGAGCGACTTCTGGCTTTTCGACGATTTCGGAAACATTACCCTCTTTGTCGAAGTCCACCACGCCATAGCGTTCAGGATCGGTGACGTGATAGCCAAAGACTGTGCCGCCTGTGGTTTTGCTGTCCGCAGATGCCAACATTTCCGGCAAGCCGTGACCAAAGAAGATATTATCGCCCAGCACAAGCGCAGAGGGTGCGCCGTCCAGAAAATCTTCGGCCAGAATATAGGCCTGCGCCAGACCATCGGGGGAGGGTTGCACAACGTAAGTGAACGACACGCCCCACTGCGATCCATCCCCAAGCACGCGCTGGAATTGCGCCTGATCTTCAGGGGTGGTGATGATGCAAATTTCGCGAATCCCGGCCAGCATCAGCGCAGAGATCGGATAGTAGATCATCGGTTTGTCATAGATCGGCATCAGCTGTTTCGACACACCAACGGTGATCGGATAAAGCCGCGTACCGGAGCCGCCGGCGAGAATAATGCCTTTACGCTGTGTCATTTTAAATCGCCTTCAAATCAGTCAAAATATCAGTCAGGCTGCTGCGCCAATCGGGGCGCAGAACGCCAAAAACATCGGTAATCTTGGTGCAGTTCATCCGTGAATTGCCGGGACGTTTTGCAGGGGTCGGGAAGTCGGACGAGAGGATGTCCGCCACCTCAAACGTGATCCCTGCTTGTGCGAAAATCTCGCGGGCAAAATCAGCCCAGCTCACATCAGGGCCACCCGCGAAATGATAGATGCCGCTCTTGCTGGCGTCGTCGCAAAGCTGTTCTGCCATTTGCATCAAACCCGCAGCAATATCGCGCGCGCAAGTAGGGCCACCAACTTGATCGGCGACAATAGTCAGACGATCACGCTCAGCGCCTAGGCGCAGCATGGTTTTGACGAAATTATTGCCATGCGCAGAAACGACCCAAGAGGTGCGCATAATCGCATGGGCCCCACCCACGGCTTGCACGCCTTGTTCGCCTTGCAGCTTGGAGGCACCGTAAACGCCCAAAGGTCCAGTTGCATCATCCTCGCGCCAAGGCGTCGTGCCGGAGCCGTTAAAGACATAATCGGTAGATACATGAACGAAGGGCAGGCCACGTTTTGCAGCGGCCTCCGCCATTGCCGTTGGCGCATCTACATTGACCCTAAACGCCATATCAGTGTCTGTTTCTGCCTTGTCGACGGCTGTATAGGCAGCGGCATTAATCACGGCATCCGCTTTGGTTGCAGCGATGATCGCAGCGCAGGCGGCAGGATCGCTCAAGTCTGCCTCAGCACGCGACAGGGCTGTCACACCTTCAAAACGCTGAAGCTCTGTTGCGACTTGTCCGGTTGCGCCGAAGACGAGGATGTTTTTCACAAGCGCCCCCATTATCCGTTGCCCAAGCGTGTGCCAACTCCGTCACGATTTTGCAGGGCGCGCCACCAGTCCTCATTATCGAGATACCATTGAACGGTCTTCTCCAGGCCCTCTTCAACGGTCACAGACGGGCGCCAGCCGAGTTCATTTCGGATGCGCGTGGGATCAATCGCATAGCGTGCATCATGGCCGGGGCGGTCCGCGACATAGGTGATTTGATCCGCGTAAGAGCCACTCGCCTTGGGGCGTTTTTCATCCAAAATCGCGCAGAGCGTTTTGACCAGTTCCAGATTGGTCCGCTCGTTCTCGCCACCGATGTTGTAGCTGCGATTTATCGCGCCTTTTTCCAGAACCGTCAGCAGCGCATCTGCGTGATCCTCGACATAGAGCCAATCACGCACATTCGCGCCATTGCCATAGATTGGCAGTGGCTTGCCAGCGATCGCGTTCAAGATCACCACAGGCACCAGCTTTTCGGGGAAATGATAGGGGCCGTAGTTGTTGGAACAGTTGGTTAACACCACAGGCAATCCATAGGTTTCCGCCCATGCGCGCACCAGATGATCGCTTGCGGCTTTGGAGGCTGAATAGGGACTACGTGGGTCATAGGGCGTATCTTCAGTGAACTGACCGGTCTTGCCAAGCGAGCCATAGACCTCATCAGTTGAGATATGATGGAAGCGGAAAGTGTCTGGCTTGTCGTTACCAACCCAGTAACTGCGCGCCACTTCAAGCAGCGTATAGGTGCCAGTGATATTGGTTTCGATAAACGCACCGGGGCCATCGATAGAGCGATCCACATGGGACTCGGCCGCAAGGTGCATGATCGCATCCGGTTTTGTCTCGCTTAAGATACGATCCATGGCCGCGCGATCACAGATGTCGGCCTGAAAGAACACATAACTCTCATTATCGGCAACAGAGGCTACATTGTCGAGGCAGGCCGCATAGGTCAGCACATCGACGTTCACAACGCTATGCCCCGCCGCAATTGCATGACGCACAACCGCGGACCCGATGAAACCTGCTCCACCTGTGACTAGAATTTTCATAATGCGGCCTCATAGGTGAACGGACTGTCAAAATCTTTCAGCAAAGGCGCGATGGTGTCTTTGTCTGACAGAACCGCCTGCTGCGATCCGATGTGCCAATCAATGCCAATATCCGGATCATCAAAGCGCACAGCGCCGTCGCATTCGGGCGAATAATAATCGTCGCATTTATAGATGATTTCCGTGTCCGGCTCGAGCGTGGAAAACCCGTGCAGGAACCCTTGGGGCACCAGCAATTGTTTACCGTTCTCAAAGCTCAACTCAACGCCAGTCCATTGACCATAAGTCGGCGAGCCCTTGTGAATATCAACCGCCACATCAAACAGCCGCCCCCGCCCACAGCGCACCAATTTGGTCTGCGCATGGGGTGGTGCCTGAAAATGCAAACCCCGAACCGTGCCAACCTGTGAGGACAGCGAATGGTTGTCTTGCACAAAGGTGAAGTTCAGCCCGTTCTTGGCAAAATTCTGCGCCGAATAGCTTTCACTGAAAAACCCCCGCGCATCGCCAAAACGTTTGGGCGTTAAGATCAGAACGCCGGGAAGAGATGTTTGTTCAATTTGCATGTTCGGAGTGCCCTAATGAATTCGATTTGTTGTGTATGCCCTTACCAAACGGCATGAAAAAGTAAACACTACGCCCAGATGAGATCACGTCCGTGCGTAATCATCTTCGTATCGAAAGATGTCATCCTCACCGAGATAAATACCCGTTTGGACTTCGATCAGGGTCATGTTCACCTTGCCGCGGTTTTCCATACGGTGGACTGCGCCGAGGGGGATGAAGATGGACTGGTCCTCTGTCACCATACTGACGGTTTCATCAACGGTCACGTGTGCTGTGCCCTCAACCACGATCCAGTGCTCTGCGCGGTGGACGTGGCTTTGCAAGGACAGCTTGCTGCCCGGCGTGACCACGATGCGTTTGACCTGAAACCGCGCACCCATGGCGAGGCTATCAAACCAACCCCAAGGGCGGTGATCGCGGGTAAACTGAGAGGCTTGTTTGACCTGCTTGTCTTGCAGTATCGTTACAGCCTTTTTGACGTCTTGAACGTGACGACGATCTGCGACCAGAACCGCGTCTTGCATGGCGACGGCAACGATATTCTCAAGGCCGACACCGACCAGTTCTTGGCCCTCGTGGGTGGCCCAAAGCAGGCTATCAGTGCACTCGATCGCGGTGGCGGGACCAACAAGGCTGGTGCCCGTGCTGTCCGCATCCGATATACGCCGCATGGCTTCCCAATCGCCAAGGTCTGACCAGCCATCCGAGAAGGGCATGACCATAAGGTTATCGGCTTTTTCCATGATCGCGTAATCGATGGAGATCTTGGAGATCTGTTCCCAGTGCACAACGTCAAGACGGCGAAAGCCAAGATCCTGTTTGGCGCCGTTCAAAGCGGCTTGTGCCGGTTTGATCATATCAGGGGCGTACTGCGCAAAAGCGTCACAAATCCGCTTGACAGAGACTAAAAAAATACCGCCGTTCCACAAGAACTGACCAGAGGCGAGCATCTCCGCCGCGCGCTTTTCTTCCGGTTTTTCGACAAAACCCTTAAGCGGTTGTGGCGCACCTTTGGGATGATCATCACCGGTCAGTTCAAGATAGCCATAGCCGGTTTCAGGGCGATCAGGCGTAATGCCAAAGGTGACGATACTGCCAGCTTCGGCCGCAGGGCGTGCGACCTCAACCGCGGCGCGAAACGCATCATCATCGGGAATCGCGTGATCAGCTGGTGCGACCAACATCAGCCCGTCTGGATCATCCGCTTGCAAGAACAGTGCCGCGATCAGAACCGCAGGTGCCGTATCGCGCGCGGTCGGTTCAATGAACACAACTTCGGGCAAAATTCCAACTGCACCCATCTGTTCGGTCACGATGAAACGGTAATCTTCAGAGGTCAGCAAAACGGGGCGGCGAAAGCCCTGCCCGGTCAGCCGTTTCGCTGTGGCCTGAAACAGCGTGTCCTCGCGTCCAAGATCGGCAAACTGCTTGGGATAGCTTTTGCGCGACAGTGGCCAAAGCCGTGTGCCAGAGCCGCCTGCGAGAATAATAGGAGTAATCATAAGGTCACTCTCCTTCATACCTTCAAATGAGTCTGCGCAATATCCAATTAGTGTAACATACTGAAGAAGTTGACTTAAGACACACCGTCAAAAATTTCTTCGGCCACATCGCTCCAACGGCGCAACTGAGGATGCGCGGCAGCAATGCGCGCGCGCAAGGTCTGCGTGAACTCTGGGTCGTCTTGTAAGCGCACGACGTGCCCTACAAGGGTCCCAACATCCAACGGATCAAAATACAGCGCGAGGTCACCACCCACTTCTTGCAGCGCATCGATTTTAGCGCCAATGCCTGGCGTACCGAACCAAAGCGCCTCACCCAAAGGTAGGCCCCAACCTTCGATACGACTTGGAATGATAAGGGCTAGAGCCTGCTTATAGTGCTCCATCAATTCGTTTTGGTTCGGGTTCTCGATGAAGATCACATATGGGATGATGTCCGCAAAATCAGTCTCTAAACAATCGGTCGTGACTTTAAGCTTGGCACCAGCCAGAACAAGTTTGGGTGGTGTACGCCCCTGTTTCAGCATTTGCGACCAGGCTGTGAAAACCGTCTCCAGGTTCTTGCGCCCAGGTTGTGTGCCAACACAAAGTGCATAAGGTTCTTTCGGCGCTTCTTTTATCACAGGCTCATTGCTGGGGCGGAATTCATGCACCAGCGGCACTGTGATCACCTCAGGTAAGGTCGGTAAGGTACCCTCATCCGAGAAACGTTGCAGATCGCGCGCGGTAAACTCAGAATTCGCAATCACTCCTTTTGAGGCGCGGATGATTGTATCATTGTCCATGATGAAATTCATCGGCAGAATTTCGTCGTAATCTTCCGATGAAAAGTACAGTGGGATCATATCGTGCAGCAGAGGATAAAACTTGAAGTCTTTCACTTTCGCTCCGAGCATCGTCAAATAATCTGCCGCAACCTTATAGCGTCCCACAGTGATCAAGATTTGACCCGTCATATCGACGCGTCTGAGCTTGTCTTGCGGAATACGCGCCCATTTACGTCGGTTCAGGCCCCAAACAATCGCCCGTGCCAACGGCATCAGCGCTGATCTAAATGGATTAACGTTGGCAAACCGGCGGCGCAATCGAACTGGGTTCACACCTTCTGGGAACGAGATCTCCAAGAGGCCATTGCTCGCATCCGCGCCAAATTTTGGCTGCACCTCAAAAAACGCTGTGTGCGCGGGTGAGAAAATCACGAACTTCACACCGCGATTGAGCTTGTGCAGCTCATACCCAATTTCAACGACTGTGCGCGCGATGCCGTAGTATTTATACTTCTTGCTAAAGGTAAAATAAATCTCTGACAGATCAAAATGAACAGTTGGCTTATCGACCGTTGGGGTAGTCATATTTTTTACCTTTAATTTTGATTATTATAGCTTTGTTTCTGCGCACCAAACATACCAGCATAGAGACCTGCTATCTCAAGCAGCTCATCATGCGTACCCTGCTCTACTACGGCTCCGTCATCCAAAACGAAAATACAATCTGCATGCGTAATAGCTGACAAACGGTGCGCCACAATAATAGTGGTCTTATCCTTGGACAAACGTGCAAGCGCGCGCTTTACCTTTTCTTCAGTTTTTTGGTCAAGGGCAGATGTCGCTTCATCGAGTAATAGGATAGGCGCGGATCGTAAGAACGCCCGCGCAATCGCAATCCGCTGTTTTTGACCGCCAGAAAGCTGAGAGCCTTTAGGACCAAGCAGCGCATCCCCGCGCGAACGTATCAAATCCGCAATTTCAGCGTCCTCAGCCGCCTGCCAGATTTCTTCATCCGTCGCTTCAGGACGTACATAGCGAATGTTTTCCCAGATCGAACTGTTAAAGATAACAATATCCTGCGCTACTACCGAGAATGACTGTCGCAATTTGGAAATTTTTAACGTGTTGATCGGTTGCTCACCAATGGTAATTTCGCCTGCATCAACGTTGTACAAACGCGCAAGCAAGCTTAGGATAGTTGTCTTTCCAGAACCCGTCGCTCCTACAATTGCGGATGTCTCGCCCCCCTTGAATTCCAGATTTAATCCGTCAAAGAGTTTGTTTTCTGGCGAATAACCGAAGTCAACATCGCGAAGGCGGATCGTGCCTTTTTCATCAAAATTCTCCAACGCGTCGGGCACATTTACGACCGTTGCTTCTTCTTGATGAATACTACGGATGCTTCCCAGAATGATCAGGCTGGCTTGGAGTTGTGCAAAGAACTGCGCGACCATACGCGCCGGATCAAAAATCAGGGCCATCCCAACTAGAAAGGCGATAATAGACGCGCCATCCATGTCGAAATCAGGACTGAGTGCCATATAGCCACCGCCACCAATGACAAGGACATAGACAAAGGCGGACATCAAATCAATTGTCGGCAATACTAGAGCTTGCGCGGCTTGAAGGCGAATGGAGATGCCCTTGATTTCGGATGTGGCCTTTTCCAGACGTGCCCGTTCAACGGGTTCCTGGTTGGAAATCTTCACGGTCCGCATGCCGTTGCTGGTCTCTTCGATCCCGCTCATGTAATTTCCATAAGCGTTTTCAGCGGTACGCTGGATTTCTTTGATTTTGTTGGAAACCAGCTGCATCATGACAATAACGAAGGGCATGAAAATAAGCGCTGCGGAAAACAGATAGGGTGATTTATAAATCAAATAGGCGGAAATGATGATGACTGTCGCAGCATCTCGCACTGCATTCACCGTTGTCTGACCTACAAACTGACTTAGATCTTGGGTCTGGTTCACAAGGCGTAAAATCAATTCGCCCGCGTTCGTGCGTTCAAAATAGGCGAGATCAAGCACCATAAGATGGGCAATCAAATCCCTGCGCATTTTAAGAACTGCATCGCTTGCAAGCCACGTCGACAGACGCGGGACCAAATAGGACACCAAAGCGCGCATTGCGAACAACCCGAACACAAAAAGACAGACCTTGAATAACTCGTCAAGGTCTCCGTTCTCGAAAATCACCCTTAGGCCACTTTCAGTTAGCGACAGAAATTGTTGGTAAACCAAACCTTGAACCAAAATCATCCCCATGACCACAAGAAGCCAAGGAGACTTTTCCTTTAGATAATTCGTCCAAAACCAACTCAGGTTGTCTTTATCTTTGTCACTAAAAAGCGGGTGTTTTTGCTTTTTTTCCTTACCAAACGGCCAGAATTTCATCCGTACAATTCCTACAGTAAGTCATGTTAGATTTCGTACGTATAACGAAACTAATGGAAGGTCACCTGCAAATGCGCCGCAGCCTCGACAGTCGGCACTTTCGAGCTTTGCGTGGTCTAAAGTGATTAGAAAGTAGATGACTTATCCCATCTACTGTTTTGCGCCATAGGCCCTTGAACCACTCAAAAACTGCCAACCCTCGGCACTTACATAAACTGCTGTCAGCGCCCCACTCTTATACGCCCCCGTATCAACTGCAATACGACCGTCACGGACATCAGGTTTGGGGACAATCACGTGGCCAAAAACAACGCATTCGCCGTCACTGCGCGGAACCTTGATGAAGTCGCGGTGGCCCCAGAGCATGACCTCTTCGCGTTGGCCTGAAATCGGCTTATTCGGGTCTAATGCCGCGTGAACACAGTGGACGTTGCCGCTTGACCAAATCGCCGGCAGATCGCGCATCCAGGCTTGCAAGCCCTTCGGCATTGCAGCCTCTAAGGCATCAGCAGCATCAAGCGCATCCTCGGCATTGGCGCGGGCTTTGAGGCCTGCCACGCCATAGCTTTTCAGCGTGTCCGATCCGCCATTCACCAACCAACGTGCACCGCGCCCTAAAGGATCGTCGATAAACTCCAGCATCATCTTTTCATGATTGCCCATGATGCAAATGTATTTCTCTGGATCAGACGTGTTCAGCTCAAACAGGCGGGCCAGCACTTGGGCCGCTTTCGGCTTTGATCTTGTCCAGCAGCTTGTTCAACAGATCCAGACAGCCGTGAATATCGCCAATCGCATAGAACGGCGCATCGGGCTTTACGATCGTCTCAATGCTTGAGGCGACCTGCTCGACCTTTGAAGGCGTGTTGCCAAAGAGTGATTTGAGACGTCCAAACACCAATTCGTTCCTTCTGCGCGGTGTGATAATTCTAAGGGGGATCGCGGATGTGAACCATCTCTTTCTGAGATTTGCTCCAAGTGTGTCCAAAACGCTAACACAGCGCCCCCATAGGTAAGCCTTTGGCAAGCAATATGGCGGACCGTCAGGGCAATCCCCGAGCCCCTGACGAGAGCAAAATCATGTCCCAATCCAGCCCGCGCCTGTCCCTGCCCTTCATCCAAGCCGCCCAAGCGCAAAAGCATGTCACCCATAACGAGGCGGTGCGCGCGCTTGATATACTCGTGCAGCTCAGCTTTGCAGATGACCAACTTAGCGCGCCGCCCCCTGCCCCGAGCGAAGGTGATTGCTACATCGTTGCCCCTGGTGGCAGCGGCGCATGGGTGGCGCAGGATGGTGCGATTACCGCTTATCTCGATGGCGCATGGCAGTTTCATGTGCCGCGCGCGGGTTGGCGTGGCTATGTGCTGGCGCGCAGCGCGATGCGAGTGTTTGATGGCAGCGATTGGCAAGATATCAGCCCCAGCGAGCTACAAGCCGCGAGCCTTATCGGGCTGGGCATGAATGCCGACAACTCGACCCCGTTCGCCGCGAAACTCAACGCTGCGCTTTGGAGCGCGCTTTATAGTGCAGACGGCGGAACTGGTAGCCTTATACAGACCCTAAACAGAGAAAACAGCACCTCTGATGTAGGGTTCGTGCTGCAAGATAACTTCGAGACACGTGCGCTGATCGGTGCGTTTGGCGATGAACGCTTGCGTCTGTCCGTGACCCCTGACGGCACCAATTTCAACGACGCGCTGATAATCGACCCTGCGACGGGCATCGCTGATCAACCCAGCCTGCCCCGCTTCAAAGCATCGACCAACTTCGATAACTTCATTGCCGAAGATGTCTGGAGCACAATCGGTATCAACACCGTAGAGTTCAACGATCAGGCCTGCTTTGATGCCAGCACCAATCTGTTCACGGCTCCTGTGGATGGCAGCTATCTTTTCGGCGGCTCGATCCATTTCAAAAAACATCTCGCCAGCGCGCATTCCTGCATTCGTCTGATCCGCAATGGCGTGGAGGTGATCCTTGGCTCGTTCGGACGGACCAGTGGGCCGCATTATTCGCTCTCGAACACGATCTGGTGCCAGACGATGGCAGCGCTCACTGCGGGCGATACAGTCGCCTTGCAAAGCATGATGGAATCAAATGATGCCTATGCGGCGGCAGATCACACCACATTCTGGGGCACCAAGATCGGCTGATTTGTTTCGCGCGCGAAACATTTGCATCGCCACCAAGTCACCTTGCCTTTCACCCTGCTGCGCGCCATATCCATACGCAAGACGCGCAGCAGGAGACACGTCATGAGCAGCCCTATCCTAGTTACCGGCAGCGCCGGATTTATCGGCTTTCATCTGTGTCAGCGTTTACTTTCCACCTAATGGATTTAAGCCACCGGCTTCTAGCCGGTCCGCTTCAGCGAATCTGTCTCTGATCTTCTCTCCTGAACTTTGAAACCCGCTGAGGCGGTATGGTTTCAAAGTTCAGGAGAGAAG
>Ga0206130_10008782_pt1 | contig 10751 bp, 5 predicted proteins | sample Helgoland_Spring_9_FD_148637 | JGI IMG/M metagenome (GOLD analysis project Ga0206130, IMG submission 148637) | Pelagic subsurface seawater microbial communities from Kabeltonne, Helgoland, North Sea - Helgoland_Spring_Bloom_20160512_1 | ecosystem: Environmental > Aquatic > Marine > Epipelagic ...
ATGCAGGTTTGAAGCAGGCTTACAATGCATCAAAAAATATTGTGCAGTTTAAGTGGTTGATGGTTATTTCATCTATTGTTGTATTTTTAGTTGGTTTAATTATTCTGAGTGAAGGTTATCAGCTTGGAGGTTTGGTCTATATTATATATTCAGCTTTCGGATTCGCCCAGTCTTATTGTTCATATAAGAGAAGAGATTGGGATCGTAATGCTCTAATATTTTTCAATGCCTTATCAGTTATATTGAGCTTTGGGTTAAATATCATAGCGTGGTATATGATTTATCTGTTCATTAAAAATAAAAATCTCTTCGGATCTGATAGACTCACGCATCAAGACCTGAAATCAGAGTGTAAGTATAGAGGCTTAAAAATAGGTCTCTCTTTACTTGTAAAAGTAGTTCTCATCCCACTCGCAGTATTATTAATATTAATTATCTTATTTGCCGTAATTGCGGCTGCCTTAGATGCTTGAGCAAAGAACCAGTTTCCACGGCCTGACCGACGTTGGCATTGTGCGCGACCATAACGAAGACGCCTTTGGCTTTTTCGGAGCGGGGGGCAGTTCCTTGGGAGATGCGGGTGCTTCGCCCTCGGGCGGCGATGTGATTGCCGTGTTGAGTGATGGAGTTGGCGGACATGATGCAGGTGAATTGGCTTCTTCCGCGACTGTGGCCGCTGTCGGCGCTTTGCTGGGGCAGTTGGCCTGTCTTGTAGATCCTAGTGATGTGGAGGCATTTCGCGAGCGTGTTGAGCCCGCTATGGCTGGGCAGAATCGTAATTTGCGCCTGCTCGCCAAACATCGCGGACAGGGGAAGAAACAGATGGCGGCTACACTTACCAGCGTTTGGCTCGCAGCCGGTCGTATCAACCTAGTGCATGCTGGCGATAGTCGACTGTACCGCTTGCGTGATGGTAAGCTTGAGCAGCTCTCGATCGATGATACCATCGCGGGGCGTAAAGTGGCGGCTGGTGAGATTTCGGAAAAAGAGGGGCGTTCCGATCCCAAGTGGCACGTGATACAACAGGCTATGGGTATTGAAGAGCGTAAGTTCGGGGTGACCGTGCAGTCGTGGCAAGTCGCCGATGGCGATACCTATTTGCTCTGCTCTGATGGCCTCACCGATGGGTTGACAAATGCTCAACTTGAAAAAGGCTTTGCGCGCTTCGATCCCGCAGATCTTGCGGAATTTTGTGAGCGTTTGATCAATGCGGGTAATCAGGCATCGGGGAAGGACAATATTACAGTCGCACTACTAACAGTCGGAACCGGGTGGTGTGCCGCGAGTCGGCGCTCTGAGAATCGCGCATTTTTTAAACAAAAAGTTATGAAACAAAATATCGGAATTTTGAATGCGAGTCTATTGGCCTTATTGGCAGTCGCAGTGCTGGTGCTAGGTTTAGGGCTTCGTCAATCACGCGTGGCGACCGATACGGCACTGACTGAATTGGCGGAGCAACAAATCAAACAGCAAGCGGCGACTGACGCCAACTTTGAACGCATGGAGTTGGGCCTCAGTGAGCGTTCCGAAGTATTGCTCAAGCGTGATATGAAATCCGCAGCAGGGCTCCAGGAGCTTGAAGCCAGTGTGCAAAATGCCTTTGAAGCTCAGTCGGCTCAAATGACCAAATCAAGAGCGGATTTTGTCGCCGCACTTCAGGTCTTACAGGTGCAAACGCAGGGCGCTCAAAAACAGACAGCATCGGTTGCTGGGCAAATGGATGGGCTATGGGCGAGCCTCAATGAGCAACGCGAGCAATTTGAAGCGCTTAAAGAGAGCGTCACGACTCCGATCGAAGTGGTTCCAGCAATGGTACCCGAAGTGGCCGAATCCTTGGAGGTCGTAGACCCAGGGATCGCTGAACCCGCTGAAGTCGATCAGGCAGATGCATTACAAGTTTTAGATGTAGAGTGATTTCGACTCACTATATTTTTAACCGCTCAACAAAACTCCTCCCCATATACCCGAACTACCGAACTCCTTTCCTTGGAATTCTCGGAATTCGGTCTACTGCGTAGTTTACAAATTTAGGACGTTATGTCATTCCACCCAGATAAGACTCAGCTACACGAAGACTCACGCCATTCAAACTTACTAAGTGATGGCCAGACGTTTGGGCAATTCCGAGTGATTCGTTTACTCGGGCGTGGTGGTATGGGCGAGGTTTACGAGGTGGAGCATCGGGATCTGAGCACACGGCACGCGCTCAAGTTGATCAACCCCGAGATCGTTGACCGTCCTGACGCGAAGGAGCGCTTCAAACGGGAGGCTCGGGTGATGGCTCGCCTGCGGCACTCGAATATTGTGCACGTCGATGACTTCGGCGAGTTGGACGGTCATATTTGGCTGCGGATGGATTTGATGAATGGTTGGGCTTATCAAGGAAAGACCTATCACTCCCTACAGGAGCTAATGCGTGATAAGGGAGCACTGCCCGAGTCTCTAGTGCGTCGGCTTCTTGGATCCATCTTGGATGGGCTCGGGTTTGCCCACGATTCCGGAGCCGTTCATCGCGATCTGAAGCCAGCCAATTTATTGTTGGACGAACAAGGCAATGTGAAGATCACGGACTTCGGTCTAGTCAGTTTGGCAGGAGCGGACTGGTTGCAAAGCCAGGTGCAACTGACGGTGGCTCGCAGCATGGCCGATCCAGACGCCACTCATCTGGAAGGTGGGGCGGAATCAGCAGGCACCTCGACTCAAGCGCTGCTAGGTACCTATGCCTACATGAGCCCCGAGCAGAAGAAGGGCGACGATGTGGACCATCGAAGTGATCTTTATTCGGTTGGCTTGATCGGATTTCAGCTACTGACAGGCGAGGAGACTGCAGCCTTTGAAACGCCGACTGATTTGGTCGAGGGCGTTGATCCTATGTGGGATAATTGGGTGAAGAAGGCTCTGGCGAGCCAGGCGGGTCGTCGCTTTGAAAGTGCCGCAGTGATGCGTCAGGTATTGAATGATGAAGCTGCGGGTGACGTTGCAGCTGGCGAAAATGCGCACGCTCCCTCTGCCAAAGTGGCTCCGACGAGTAGTCGGGATCTCGATGTAATCGAGAATCGCGAGCCGGAGATTTTAGTCGAGAGAGAGAGCATCACTGCTCCTCCATTAGAAGCAGAGGGCTTTGTACTGAAGCTCGCGGATGAGGTCTATCTGGATATGGTGTGGGTGGCTCCTGGTCAGTTTACAATGGGGTCTCCGCAAGAAGTGAAGGAGGATGGTTTTCTAGGTTTCGGAGGTCGCATCATCCAAGCCGGAGAGAGGGGCCGTTCTGCCGACGAGCGCCCGCACGTTGTCACGTTGAGTCAGGGTTACTGGCTCGGCGCGACTGCCGTCACACAGGGGCAGTGGGAGAGTGTTATGGGGAATAATCCCTCGAAGTTCAAGGGATCAGACTTACCTGTGGATACGGTGAGCTGGGAGGATGCGATGTCGTTTTGCCGGAAGCTGACGGAGCGCGAGCGCTCGGCGGGTCGTTTGCCTGCGGGAATGGCTTATACCTTGCCGAGTGAGGCGCAGTGGGAATATGCGTGTCGCGCAGGGACGAGTGGAGCGTATGCGGGAGACTTGGATGCGATGGGCTGGTACAGTTCGAACAGTGGCGATCGGACGCATCCGGTAGGCACAAAGTGCGCGAACGCTTGGGGTTTGTATGACATGCATGGGAACGTATGGGAGTGGTGCAGCGACTGGTATGGAGCTTATCCGAGCGGAAGTGTAGTCGATCCTAGCGGTGCGAGTTCGGGCTCGAACCGCGTTTTCCGCGGCGGCGGTTTCCGCGGCAACGCGTGGATCTGTAGCTCCGCCAATCGCAACAGCGGCTCGCCGGGCAGCCGCGACCACTTCCTCGGCTTCCGCGACCACTTCCTCGGCTTCCGCCTCGCCCTAAGGCCAGTTCAGGATTGATGGTATCCGAGTGCTTTTCAAAATCTCCGTGACTTGGAGTGCTTCATCGTTTAAAAATAATACGTTATGTCATACGATCCAGATAAGACGCGGTTGCCTGAAGATTCGAGTGGTTCGAGTTCGTTGTCCGCAGGGCAACAATTTGGGCAGTATACCGTGATCCGCCAATTAGGCCGTGGGGGTATGGGCGAGGTGTATGAGGTGGAGCACCCTGTGATCGATAAGCACTATGCGCTGAAGCTGATCAACTCTGCGATAATGCAGCGTCCCGAGGCTCTGGCGCGCTTTCAACGCGAAGCCAGGGTGATGGCAAATTTTGAGCATCCCAATATCGTGAAGGTCGATGACTTCGGGGAGACCGATGGTCGCACTTGGTTGCGGATGGAACTCGTCCTAGGCTTTGCCTTGGACGAGAGTGATGAGTCTCGAGTCAAGAGTGGTAAGTTCAGTTCGTTGGATGGCCTGCTAACTGGCGAGCCATTGCCAGAGGCTTTGGTCATTGATCTGCTCAAGCAGATGCTAAACGGTTTAGCCTATGCGCATGCCCAAGGCGTAGTGCATCGTGATCTAAAGCCAGCGAATATTTTGCTGTCTTCTACGTCAGAAAAATTGAGCGTTTCTTTAGCGGAATTGAGCGGCGGAAATATCATTCCCAAGATCACGGATTTCGGCCTCGTTCGCCTCGCTGGTGAGCAATGGGTTCAGTCGCAGGTGCAGTTGACGGTTGCACGTAGTTTGGCGGATCCGGAAGCGACACGCTTGAATGATAGGGGCAGTGCTGGGACTTCGACACAGGCGATGCTGGGCACCTTTGAGTTTATGAGTCCCGAGCAGAAGCAAGGTCAGGAAGCGGGACCACAGAGCGATCTGTATGCCATCGGTCTGATCGCATTCCGTATGTTGACGGGCGAACAAGTGCTGGGCTTTGAGATGCCGAGCGAGCTGGTCCCCAGCTTGGGTCCCGCTTGGGACGATTGGGTAAAGCGCGCGTTGGCTCCTTCTGCGACACGTCGCTTTGAGAGTGCCGCGGAGATGTTGGAACGTTTGCCGAGTTTGACTCTGGCTACAGCGCCGATTGCTGAAGTCAGTCAAACTGTCACTGAGCCAGAGGCGAAAGTGTCCCAGCCAGTTGCGCAACCTGTTCGGGTGGAAGTGGAGCCTCAGGTGCGAGAGCAGGTGAAAGGGAAGGGGCGGTTTCCTGTGTTTGCTTCTGTATTCAGTATGGTTGCTGTTGGAGTGGTGGCATATTTTGGATTGGCTGATTCTGAACGCTCGCGTTTGGAACTAGAGGCGGAGCGGTTACGCACCGAGAGTGCTGAGGAAGTTCAGAGACCAGAGGCTGGAGAGGAGATCACGAGTCCGATATCTGACAGCAACAGGGTTGTGGATATGGGCGGCGAGGGTGTGGAGTTACTGCCTGTGCAACGTGGAGGAATTGCTGCATTGGAGGCAGAAAGAGGGCGTTTAGTTGTTGCCACGGTTGAGGTTCAGCGAGTGCTCAACGACTACACTGCATTTCAGGCTGCGGTTGAAGCAGGCCGTCACCTAGCAGAGGATGAACAGCAAGAAAAGCTGGCTCCCCTTCAGGCAAAGGCAGTGGAGGCAGTTAAAGCCATTGCCGAAAATCAGGGAATCGATCTAGTCTTTGCGTTGAACAGTTTAGTTTATGGAACGAATGATTTAGATATCACAGATGCCGTAACTGTTTTTCTGAATTCTGGATCTGCTGCGTTTGAGTCTTGGGCCGGGGCGCATAGATTTCCTAGGAGCATCCCAAAGGTAGCCACGGTGAATGTTCAGAAAACGCTCAACGACTACACTGCATTTCAGGCTGCGGTTGAAGTGGTAAAAGCTACTGTAACACCTGTTGAAGATGAAATGAACAAGATGCAGGAGATAATTCAACAAATCGTTATTGAAGGGCGCGAAGCTGAAGCCATGGTGAAGAACTGGTCTGCCAGCGCGAAAGCAGTCTCGGAAGCTAAGGCAAAGGTGGCTGAGTTGCAGCGACGGTTGCAGCAGGAGAAGGCTAAACTTGAGCAGTTTCGTGAGCAAGCACAGCAACTCGCTCAACAGGGGCAGCAAGACAAGCTGGCGCCCCTTCAGGCAAAGGCAGTGGAGGCAGTTAAAGCCATTGCCGAAAATCAGGGAATCGATCTAGTCTTTGCGTTGAACAGTTTAATTTACGGATCGGATGATTTAGAGGTCACAGATGCCGTAACTGTTTTTCTGAATTCTGGATCCGCTGCGTTTGAGTCTTGGGTCGGGGCGCATAGATTTCCTAGGAGTATCCCAAAGGTAGCCACGGTGAATGTTCAGAAAACGCTCAATGGCTACGCTGCTTTTCAGGAAGCGGTTGAAGTTGTAAAGGCTACTGTCGCACCTGTTGAAGATGAAATGAAGAAGATGCATGCCAACATTGAGGTGATCGTGACAAAAGGTCGCGAGACCGAGGCAAAAGTAAAGAACCCTGCTCTTCGCGACGAAGCGAAGGCTGAAGCACAAGCAGAGATCGTTGGTCTTCAAGCTCAGCTCCAAGCTGCTCAAGACGAGTTTCAGCAGTTTCGTGAGCAAGCACAGCAACTCGCTCAACAGGGGCAGCAAGAAAAGCTGGCTCCCCTTCAGGCAAAGGCAGTGGAGGCAGTTAAAGCCATTGCCGAAAATCAGGGAATCGATCTAGTCTTTGCGTTGAACAGTTTAATTTACGGATCGGATGATTCAGAAGTCACAGATGCCGTAATTGGATACTTAAATTAAGGATCAACTTCGCTTCAAGAATTGGTTATCGCTTCTATCATCTGAACGGTATCATTGGGTGGCATGCCCAGTTTGGAAACTGGAAAAATTAATAACTCTGGGCAGTGGCGGTGAGGTCTGGCAGACATGATGGTTAAATCGAGTTAATGGCTGTAAGATCGATGGCTGTAGCCACGGTTACAATGAAAAGAATCTCCGTGACTCCTTGCTCTCCATGGTTCAAGAAATACTTACACTTAACCACCTAAAACCTAAGCTCTTAAAGCATGTCCCATCTCCTCCAACGCAAGCAACATCACGAAAGTCAATGCGAACAAGCCTTGCGCGAGGGGGACGCCTTGCAGGCAAAGGTCCATGCCACTAAGGCAGCTGATTACGCGCTGTCATTGGCAAAAGCTGTGACGAGTGAATCCGTCGCAGCCAGCTATGTGGCGGATGCGGAAGGTTGGCTGGAGATCGCCGAAAACATTAGCAAGGCGAAGCTGCCGACTCGGCAGCCTTCGGGAGGTGCCGCAGCTGGCTCGAAAATGGAACCAGTGGAGGAGGGGGCCAATCAGAGTGAGTGGCTCGTTACTGAGAAGCCGAATATCAGATTCGATCAGATCGCGGGCATGGCGGAAGCGAAGCAAAGCATCCGTGAAATGGCGATTCTACCCCTGCAAAGGCCAGAGCTTACCAAATCGTTGGGATTGAAGGCGGGCGGAGGTGTCCTGCTCTATGGCCCTCCGGGCAATGGCAAGACGCTACTTGGTAAGGCCATAGCCACCGAACTCGATGCCGCCTTTTTCTATGCGTCGGGTGCTCAGATTCGCTCCAAGTGGCACGGAGAGTCAGAAAAGCGTTTGCGGGAACTCCTACAGGCGGTGAAGGCCGAGCCAATGGCGGTGCTCTTTTTAGATGAGGTCGATGGTCTGCTACCTAAGCGTGGCGGGAATTCGGCGGTGGATAACCGGATTGTCACACAGTTCCTTTCGGAGATCGGCGGCTTTGAGGAGAGCGAGAACACACTCCTACTACTAGGAGCAACTAATGTGCCTTGGGATATCGACGACGCGGTTTTCCGCACCGGACGTTTCGATGAGAAGATCTACATCCAGCCGCCGGATGTGGCTGCACGCTTAGGGATCTTTCAACACCATCTGAAAGAGGTGTCTGTAGCAGGAGATATCGATCTGCCAACGTGGGCGGAACGAATGGTGGGCTACACGGGTAGTGACATTGTGGGCATCGTGAACGGAGCCAAACGCAGTGCGCTAGGTCGAGCGATTCGTGATGAGTTGGAAGCTGCGATGATTTGCTGTGAGGACTTAGAGCGTATTTTGAAGACGATTCCACCTTCGGCGAATGCGAAAATGTTGGCTAAATACGAACGTTTCGCTGCACGCTAGATCAAACAAAACAGTATTATTATGGACGGAGATATCACGCGGTTGCCTGGCAGTTGTCCGAGAATCAATTGATTTTTCCATCCATGCCAGCAGAGGGTGAGGAGAGCAATATCCCGAGCTTTGGTTATGATATTGATGAGTTGAAGCACTCTTCTATGAGTAACTAATCATAGATAATTTCTGATGTCTAAGCGAAAATAATCTTAGCCTTTGGTTCACTGTTGGCTTCATTAACTTAATCGTTCACAAAACATTCGTTGTTTTCTGTTCGCTCAAGATCTTCTGCATTTCGCCGAATACATGTTCGTCTAGAACTTGTCGAATAGCTCGCTCCGCTACATGCGAATTATTGGGGTTGGCATGAGGAGCCACTAGCTTAGGCAACGCGTCAAGGAGCCTTCTAAGCGGAGTAAGTGTTTTGAGCATAGCTTCGGTTGCTTCTGTTGCGGGTATCAACTCTCCTTTTTTTTGGCTTAATTCAAGTTCTCGCATTTGAGCGATCGCCTGTTCTTTTCGCTCCTGAGCTTGGATGAGTTTAGCTTTAAGGTCTTGGATGTCTTCAAGCTTGTAATCTTCACCGCTCATCTGCAATCGACCGGAGCCTTTACCGATGCTTTTTTTGTTTTTAATCCAAACTTGCCAGTCGCTTAAACTTTTCGAATCCCGTGGGCAGCTTTCCTCCTGCCGCCTCCATTTTGAGAGAGTCTGAGGTGCGACATTTAATAGCTTCGATAATTCTACCCAGGTTTTCGTAATACTATCCATATACAAATGCGCTTTTGTTAATCTTAACTAGTAGGTTTAGATTTTGACTGTCGTAAAAACGCAGAGGTGCGGATGTGCCTTGTACAGCTGCATCTTGTGGGAGGACCCAAAGTGGGGGGGCGTAGGGAAAAAAGTGCTCTCAATACTAAAGGCGCTGTATGCAATTTTAGCATAGAGGGGGCGTGATGGCCGCGGCCATTTTCTCAAAATGTTGAAGCGGTGGTGCAGTAGTGCAATGTGCAGCGCCTCTATATAGGCGCTTGCACCATTGCACCAAACTGCTGCGAGGGGTACAAAAGTGGTATTTGCACAAACTTTGCATCATTGCACTAAAGCGGTTATCTCTGCCTTTTTGCTGGGCTTGTAGCTATTCGACCTCATTTGCATTTCCTCGGGTTGAAGTGTAAACGCCTCGGTTTGCATCGTGCTTTAACAGTCTGGCGTCTAACCATTGCTTTAACCTTGTTTGCGCTGTCCGCTTTTTCACGCCTTCGGCTTCCATTATAGCGCAGACAAGATCCTTGTTTTTCCAAGCCAGCATCTTCGTTTCGGCTTCAATCTCTCTAAGGAGTCGAGTCCACTCCTCGAGCTTTTGAGCCTGTTTGATTTCGCCAGGAGTTCCCTCGATTTCGACAAAGCCTTGTGACTCTTCGCACCAAGCGAAGCGCACGCCGTGAGCCTCTGGAATGGATCGCTTGCGTGCTCGCTGCGTAAACAAGACACGGCTGCCGTCATCGCTCTGCTTTATCTGCAAGACTGTTTGCGACTTCCTGCCAAGCTGGCTTCCGAGGTGCCCTCTACTTTTTTCATCGCTGCCTGGGTTAAGGTGAAGCACTCCAATGATTGCGACTTCATACCTAAGCGCGGTGGCCATGAGATATCGCACTAGCCCGATTGCCTGCTCTTCGTCATTCACGCTCCCCAGCAAGTCCGCAAATCCGTCAATTAGGACTGCTCGCAAATTTTGCTCGCCTTCGAGAATGGCAACCAATGCCGATTTTGCGTCACTCACACTCAGTCCAGTCAGATGATAGCCAGCAACTTTTTCAGCATCGCATCCAGCTCGGAGTAGCAAACTTTCAAAATCGGTACGATCCTGCTCGCAATCAATGTAAGCTATTCGGCCTACATCCGCACAAGTGAAGCCCAAATGCCGAGTACCCTCGGTTGTGGCCTTTGCTATTGCTGCTTCGACGTGAGATTTCCCGCTTTTGTCATGGCCTACTAGGGTCAGCAGGTTGCCAGCGTAGAGCACTGGCACGTCATTCAGAAGCAAGAGCGGCTCTTTAGTTGGTGCTAGGTTATCTGGGTCAAACTTAAGAGACTGAAGTTTGTCGAAAAGAGAGCTTGGCAATTCGTCTTCGCTTTCCTCCTTTCCTCGCTTACCATAATATTCAGTGCCTGACTTGCTCGGTTCCTTGTCGCCGAACTCATCCGCGAGCGCCTTAGTTGCCGCCTTGAAGTCTCCGCCGTAACTGAGCGTTGTGAGTAGCGCAAAAGCGGAATAGCTCTGCGATGGCTTAAGCGGTGGCGCTTGATCGCTGAAACAGTAAAAGCCGCCATCGCTCCAAAGCGTCCCGCTAACGCCTCGCTCCTTGCCTGGTCGCGTACAGAATGTCCGATCACCGCCGCTTCGTACTATCTTCCATCCGACGCCCGTGAGCAGGTCCGCAGATCTATTACAGATGTCGCTGCTAGCTTGGTATCGGTCGCCGATGCGGTCGCCTTCGGTCGGCTTCTTTTTTGGCTTAGGTGCTTCTACCTTCGGCGCGACTCTTAATGGTAACGCGTCCGGCGCATAGTGCGCTTCTGGATCGACCGAAAGGAAGCACAGGCGACTGACATCCTTGCAGGCTTCGTCGGCTTGCAGTTCATACATTGTAGCGCAGTAGTCTCGGACTGTCTCGAAGGCGTTGCCGTGATTGCCGTTGTCGGGTA
>Ga0206130_10008786_pt1 | contig 10748 bp, 12 predicted proteins | sample Helgoland_Spring_9_FD_148637 | JGI IMG/M metagenome (GOLD analysis project Ga0206130, IMG submission 148637) | Pelagic subsurface seawater microbial communities from Kabeltonne, Helgoland, North Sea - Helgoland_Spring_Bloom_20160512_1 | ecosystem: Environmental > Aquatic > Marine > Epipelagic ...
CTTCAAGGCTTTTGGGAAAAATACTATCAGCCAGTAAGATCAGCCTAAGTGGAATTCTTGGATTGGCTTTTGGATTTAGCCAATCGGGAAGCCACTGATTTTCTTTGCATGTCACGATAATAAGATGAGTTCCCCCGTTTTTTAGCTTTTCCCTTTCCCGACACTCCACCTTTTTTTCCCATTTGGGAGGCAATTGCACTTAATGAGTCTAAAATTTTCTGTACCATTTTATCGACTCACCCGATTTAATACATCCAGCACATTTTCGAGATAATTGGAGGACGACTCCAACTTTCGCAAAATTCTTTCCGCTCTTTGCTCTTGGCTCTCCCCCTTGATGAGAGGCATTAGCAAAGGTTTATCTGGATCATCATAGAATCCGGTTTCCCGGTTAAAATGCTTCAACCTCCCTCCCCTCCTGATTTCCACCGTATTGTTGTTCATGCCCGTTCTTTTTGCACAAGCGATTGTGTAAATCAAGTACAAAAAAAAGAATCATGCTTCTTTTAATTTTTTCAAAAGTATACTCTTTAATTCCTCCAAACCTTCTTCGAGAACCGCAGAGATAAAAAGAGGTTTTATTTCAGGAAATCGTTTTTGAAATTCTTTTATATTTTCCACTGCGTTTTCTTCATCATTTTTATTACCGACAACGACAAATGGTTTTTCTGCAAGCCTCGGATCGTAATCCAAAAGTTCTTTTTGGAGATGTTCAAAATCTTCGGCTGGGTCTCTTTCGTCCGTTGCAGCCATATCCAATAAAAAGAGCAACAACTTACATCTCTCAACATGACGAAGGAAGCGGTGCCCCAAACCCCGATTTTCTGCAGCCCCCTCAATCAAGCCAGGGACATCAGCCATGGTAATGGAAGCAAAGTCTTCTGGATAATCAATCACACCCACTGTTGGGACTAATGTAGTGAAAGGATAAGAAGCGACCTTAGGGGTCGCGTTCGACAGAACATTGAGGAGCGTAGACTTTCCTGCATTTGGGAAACCAACTAAGCCGACATCTGCAATCGTCTTAAGGGTAAAGACAAAATTACCTTCTAAACCTGGCTTGCCTTCGGTGAACTGTCGGGGAGTTTGATTAACGGATGACTTAAATGTTGCATTCCCACGTCCTCCTTTACCCCCTTCTAATGCAAGAAATTCTTGTTCATGATTTAGAAGTTCACAAACTATTTCATTGGATTCTACTTCTCTTACTTCAGTACCCAAAGGAACCTTGAGCACGCAATCAGCTCCACCTTTTCCATTTTGATCACTTCCACGACCCGGCTCCCCGTTTTTAGCATTCCAATGTTTTTTGAAATGAAAGGCGCGTAAATCAGAAATATTTTCATCGGCCAACAGATAAACATCTCCTCCACGACCGCCATTCCCTCCATTAGGGCCGCCGTTGGGCATGTATTTTTGCCGCAAAAAAGACATGCAACCATCTCCTCCTTTGCCCGCCTTCAAATAAACTTTTGTTTCATCGTAAAACATTAATTAGGTAACAGGTATAACCTTTCCATTGATTTCGGTCAATGTATCAAAAAAAAGACCGCAACTCTATTTGAGTCGCGGTCTTATTAAACTCTAAGAAATTAGATTAGTAGCGGTAGTGCTCTGGTTTGTAAGGACCATCAACAGATACCCCAATATAGCCGGCCTGTTCATCTGTAAGTTTTGTTAGCTTAGCACCGAGTTTATCAAGGTGCAAACGAGCGACTTCCTCATCCAACTCTTTACTTAAACGAGTTACCCCAATTTCTCTGTCGGGATTATTTCGTATATCGATTTGAGCAATTGTTTGGTTGGTGAAACTGTTAGACATCACAAAACTAGGGTGACCCGTTGCACAACCCAAATTAATTAAGCGGCCTTCTGCGAGAAGATAAATACTTTTACCGTCAGGAAAAGTAAATCGGCTTACAGGTCCACCTGGGACACTATCTTCTTTGATAATTTCTTTGGTGACGCCTGGCATATTTTCTAATTCAGCAACTTGGATTTCGTTGTCGAAGTGACCAATATTGCAAACAATGGCTTGATCCTTCATACGGCTAATGTGATCAGCTGTGATGATATCTTTATTACCAGTTGTGGTGACAAAAATATCCGCAGTTTCAAGTGCATCCTCAATAGTGGTGACTTGGTAACCGGACATACATGCTTGGAGTGCACAAATTGGGTCTACTTCAGAAACCATTACCCGGGCTTTCTCGTTGGCAAGTGAATCCGCAGATCCTTTACCGACATCGCCGTAGCCGCATACCATCGCGACTTTACCAGAAATTAAGACATCCAAGGCACGTTTGATACCATCGACCAAAGAGTGGCGACACCCATAATTATTATCAAATTTGGATTTAGTTACTGAGTCGTTGACATTGATGGCTTGGAAAAGAAGCTTACCCTGCTCTTGCATCTGAAGAAGACGAAGAACACCAGTGGTGGTTTCTTCAGAGACTCCTACCACATTTTCCGCCACCTTTGACCAGTGAATGGGTCTTTCGGCATGAGTTTTGATGAGAAGTTTTTTGATCACGGCTTCTTCTTCGCTTTCGGAATCTGAATGAACCCAGTCGCTGCCATTTTCTAATTCAACACCTTTATGAATCAGCAAAGTTGAGTCTCCACCGTCATCCACAATTTGGTCAGGACCAGATCCATCTGGCCAAGTTAGAGCATTCCATGTGCAATCCCAATAGTCGTCCAGCGTTTCTCCCTTCCAGGCAAACACAGGAATGCCAGCGGCTGCTATCGCTGCGGCCGCGTGGTCTTGGGTGGAAAAAATATTGCATGAACACCAACGAACATCAGCACCAAGCTCAACGAGTGTCTCGATGAGCACCGCCGTTTGGATTGTCATGTGTAAAGATCCCATGATTTTGACACCAGCCAAGGGCTTGGAGGGACCGTATTTGTCACGGGTTGACATTAAACCGGGCATCTCATGCTCAGCTATTGAAATTTCTTTTCTGCCGAATTCAGCAAGTGTGATGTCGGCGACTTTGTAGTCAAGTGTGGGGGTGATGGTTTCTGTCATTGTGGTCATGGGTTAAATAACGATGGTCAAAGAATGTTAGATCAATTAATTAGGAGACTGCCCGGATAAGAGCATCTGTCTTCGAGGTTTGCTCCCATGGTAAATCAGGTTTACCAAAATGCCCATAATGAGTAGTTTGGCGGTAGATGGGACGGAGTAAGTCGAGTTGTGAAACAATGGCAGCAGGCTGGAAATTAAAAACTTCTTGAATCGCCTGCTGAATTTTTGATTCTTCTACTTTCTCGGTCCCAAAGCAATCAATGGTAATGCTGGTAGGATGAGGGTGACCAATGGCGTAGGCTACTTGAATCTCTGCACGGTCTGCAAGCTTTGCGGCCACCACATTCTTCGCAACCCATCGACACATGTAGGCCGCAGAACGGTCGACTTTGCTGGGGTCTTTCCCCGAAAAAGCTCCGCCACCATGCCTTCCCCATCCTCCATAGGTATCGACAATGATTTTACGTCCAGTCAGTCCTGAATCTCCTTCCGGGCCACCAACAACAAAGCGGCCGGTAGGGTTGATTAAATATTCCGTACTGGAGGAAAGTAATGCAGCGGGCAAGGATGGCTTGATAATTTCTTCCGTGATGAAGGAACGAATCGTTTCGTTATCAACAGCATCCGCGTGCTGAGTGGATACTACAACATTTTCAATTCCAACCATTTCGCCCTGATCGTACTTGAGAGCAACTTGTGATTTGCAATCAGGACGCAACCAAGGAGCATCATTAGTAGATTTCCGAACTTCTGCCATTTTACGAAGAATACGGTGAGCAAAGATTACGGGTGCAGGCATCAATTCATCCGTCTCATTACAAGCATAGCCAAACATAATACCTTGGTCTCCGGCACCTTGCTCGTTAGTACCCTTACCGTCCGCAGCAGTTGCATCAACCCCCTGTCCAATATCGCGTGACTGAGCTGTAAGCTGGTTGGTTATGAAAACTTTATCTGCATGAAATATGTCATCATCGTTTATGTATCCAATGTCACGAATAGCTTCCCTTACAACCTCTTCATAGTTAAATTCTGAGGAAGTCGTGATTTCTCCGGCAATGGTGACACAATTACTTTTTACAAGAGTCTCACAGGCAACACGACTTGTGGCGTCCTGTTTAAGGCAGGCATCTAAGATACTATCGGAAATGAAATCCGAAACTTTATCCGGGTGACCTTCGCCAACCGATTCAGAAGAAAAAATGAAGGATTTAGACATTCCATCATTCCAACATATCCGAATGAGAAATCAAGATTATTCATCAACGCATCATGATGCGTTGATATGTTTTTAAATTATTGATCTTTCAAAGGTCGAGAAATAATCGATTTCAAGTACAACCCATAGGAAGAAGATCCATGGGCTGTAGCTTGCTTTTCTAGCTGTTCCAAATTCATCCAACCTTTGTAAAGGGCAATTTCTTCCAAACAGGCAATTTTAAGACCTTGGCGACGTTCTATAACTTTTACGAAATCTGTAGCAGAGGCCAAATTGTCATGACTTCCTGTATCCAGCCAAGCGGTTCCACGACCCATCACTTCAACCGAAAGTTGCCCCGCCTCAAGGTAAACGCGATTTAAATCAGTTATTTCAAGTTCACCCCGCGGAGAAGGTCTTAGTTCTTTTGCAATAGCAGAGACTTGCTGGTCATAAAAGTAAAGGCCAGGAACAGCGTATTGAGATTTTGGGACTTCCGGCTTTTCCTCAAGAGATACTGCCTTGCCGGATGGATCAAACTCAACCACTCCGTAATTCTCTGGGTCGGATACATGGTACCCAAAAATAGTGGCACCTTTTTCTTTTTGTCCGGCATCGTCTAAAATCTTTTCCAATTCATGCCCGTAAAATACATTATCACCTAAAATCAGGGTTGAGCCAGAAGCCCCCAAAAATTGTTCACCTATAATAAACGCCTGAGCCAAGCCATCAGGGCTTGGTTGTTCTTCATAGCTGAAAGAAACTCCAAATCTTGAGCCATCACCAAGTAATTCCTGGAACATCGGTAAATCGCGGGGTGTTGAAATAATTAAAATTTCCCGAATTCCCGATAACATCAAAATTGAGATCGGGTAGTAAATCATCGGCTTATCATAGACAGGCATCAACTGCTTGCTCACTGCCATGGTCAATGGATAGAGCCGTGTCCCCGACCCTCCAGCCAGAACGATCCCTTTTCGTTTACTCATGATGCCCCCAACCTCTCTCTTTGATACTTCCCTGAGGTCACATTACTGCACCATTCTTGGTGGTTGATATACCAGTCTACCGTTTGCTTCATGCCATCATCAAATGTGTAAGATGGCACCCAACCTAATTCAATTTGAATCTTTGTAAAGTCAATCGCGTAACGATGATCATGACCAGGGCGGTCTTTTACAAATGTTTTTAATTGAGAATGCGGAGCACCACTTGGGTGCAACTTATCAAGAATTTGACATAAAGAGTCCAACACTTCTAAGTTTGTTTTTTCCGAAGCACCCCCGATGCAATAGGTTTCCCCTACCCTTCCTTTTTCAAGAACCGCAAGTATTCCTGTACAATGATCTTCCACATGAAGCCAGTCACGGATATTAGAACCATCTCCATAGATCGGCAGATTCTTCCCTTCACATGCATTTAAAATCATAAGAGGAACCAACTTTTCCGGGAATTGATAAGGCCCGTAATTATTAGAGCAATTTGTGGTCAGCACCGGCAACCCGAAAGTATGATGGTAGGCTCGAACTAAGTGATCTGCCGAAGCTTTGGAGGCAGAGTATGGACTATTCGGTGCATAGGGTGTCGACTCTGAAAAGGCAGGATCGGAAAATCCTAAGGAGCCGTATACCTCGTCTGTTGAAACATGCAGAAAACGGAAGCTTTCCTTTTTCTCAGTGGCAATGTTGCTTAAATAATCCTTCGTCGCCTCAAGTAAACGCAAGGTGCCAACCACATTGGTCTGCACAAAAGGTTCAGGACCATCAATGGAGCGATCCACATGACTCTCGGCTGCAAAATTCACTACTGCATCAACTTGGTATTGCGACAATACCTCAGCAACTGCTTCCTGATCACAAATATCAGCTTTTATAAATTTGTATTTCTCACTACCTTCAAATTCCTGAAGATTTTCTGGGTTACCAGCATAAGTCTGCTTGTCCAAATTAATCACCAGGTCATGTAGATTTTTTGCCAAAAGCATACGGACAAAGTTAGAGCCAATAAAACCAAGGCCTCCGGTAACAAGAATCGTATTCAAACCATGACCTCCTTGGCCATTTTGCGCATTGAATCCCGCATGGCTTCCTCTACAGGCCGCATACCAATACCAGCCTTTTCCGCCTTGGAAGTATCAAGCACGCAATTTGATCGGGGTGTTTTTGCCGCCTTTTGCATGAATTGTTCTTCATTTTCAAAAAACTTGAACCCTTTATCCGTTACCCCTTCTTCGATCATCCATTCCGTAACTTGCCGAGTCGTAACCGACCCTTGATTCGTCATATTATAAACCCCCGGTTCAATATCTTTCTCAAAGCAATCCACACATTTCTCGACAAACTCATCCAAGTGGGAAACAGAATTTTCAGCCTCAAGTAAAGAATCGTAGTTTACTAATTTCTGAATGTAATTCCTCGGACTTCTTTCTTCATTAAAAGGAATACGAAGCCTCCAAACAAAACAATTTTCCGCCCCCGCCAAAACCTCTTCTCCCAAGGCTTTGGATCCACTGTAGAAACTACACGGGCCATCACGAAAAGAAAAATTGGGCTCATCCTCCTCCGTCCATCCCTTTCCGTCACTTCTACGCCCCGAATAAATACACCCACTAGATATATGCCCCCAGGAAATCCTCAAATCCTCACAAACTTCCCGAATAATCCCAGGAAGCACGGCATTCCCCTTTAAACATTCAGCCTTGGCCAACTCACAAGCATCCACATTCGGTTTTCCGGTAAAACCTGCTCCATTAATGAGAAAAGCTGATTTTCTGGATTTAAGAAAATCTCTTAACAATGCTGCATCAAAATAATTCAGATCATTTCGACTCAAGCAAACTGGATTTATCCCTTTGGCAACAAAATGCCTAGTAAAACTTGAAGCCAAATAGCCGGTTGAGCCAAGGATGATATACATCCCACTCTCATTGCACACAATCACAGCATTTGCAATTTGATTAAGAATTTTCTCTTCAGCAAAACCAAGAAATTAAGATCATACCCAAAGCAGTTTTGTACCAGTTATGCAACAGAAGCGCAATGTTACGAACACAAAGGAACAATTCACTTGTTAGGGCATTGTGATAATGAAAAATGCAGTTTTTAAAATCAAATTTTGCAATATGAAAACGTTGATCATTTCCTCCTCCTTCTTGCTAGTAGCACTTTTGGGTGCTCTTCAACAAATGCATGGTGAAGTTCCCCAAGCACCCCATTTTTTTAAGGAATGGATTGCCACAGAAAGATTAATTTCCAGGGAATCTTCAAACTGGGAAATAGAAAAAGTGGCACTCCAGGAATTAATCAGTTTGCTTGAGGAAGAAAAACAGGTGATCCAGGAAAAGCTGGATTTCGTGGAGAAGGAAAATTCCTCAGGAGAGGCTGAGCGTATACAACTTGCTGACCAAAACGAAGATTTGAAAGCTTCTATTCTGCCTGTAACCCAAACTCTTGAAATTTTGGAATCTAAGATAAAACAACTTACACCCCGCTTTCCACCACCCCTTCAAGACGACCTTCAAAGTTTCCTTAATCGAATCCCAAAAGACAAAAAACAAACTACTGGTTCTTCCGTTAGCCAAAGAATGCAAGCTTTAGTTGGAGCACTTGCAACCATCGATAAGTTTAACAGTTCAATTGCCCTCGATGAAAAACTTCTAGACACTGACAGCGGTGCGATAAAAGTAAGTGTCCTTTATTTTGGTTTAGGGATTGCTTATTTTTCCGATGAGACGGGTTCCAAGGCGGGTTATCTTCTACCTTCAAAATCCGGGTGGGATGAATTTGATAAACCCGAGTCCGGAACCCCAATCCTGGAAGCAATTGCTTACTTCAACCGTACGGCTCAAAAGCAGGCAACTTTTGTGAACCTTCCTTTCAAAATTAATTGATCACCCCCTTTTATAATCTAATGAAAAAAATCGTTACATGGGTTCTTGGCCTGTCCATTTGGCTGTCACTTCCAGCAAGTGAATACCAAAAAGCTGAAAAGGAACTGCTTGATAAAAATAAAGCGGCACTTTCCACACTTTCAAACCTAAGGACCAAGATCCAAAATGAAAAGATTCCCTTGGCCACAAAGCTGAGTGATCTCGAAAGAGTTGTTCATGAAAAAAGAACATCTCTAGACCGCCTACAAAGGCTCAGGGATAATAAATCAGTCAATCTTTCCACACTCAAAAAGGAAGTGAACGGAAGAAAAGCTGAAGTCCAATTTCTTTCAACATTGGGAAGTGATTATTTGGCTAATTTCGAAGCCCGCTTGCATGTTACTGAAATTGACAGGAACCAGGTAAAACTATCTGAGATCAAAACAAAACTCGACGGCGATGCCTCGGAAAAAGACAAAATGAAAGCTAGAATGCAACTCCTTTCGCTATCCATTAATCGCATTGAGGAATTAGTCGGAGGAACTCAATTTGATGGAGAAGCCTTGGATGGTAACGGCAAGGTAAGGGAAGGCTCATTTGTTCTCTCGGGCCCTCTCGCATATTTTGAAGAAAAAGGAGGGAACCTGGTAGGTATCACCCAATCCGGACGCGATCTAAAACCGAGGATTTTTGAACTTCAGGAACCTCATTCTTCCATCTTACGATCATACTTTGAATCCAAGGGCGAATCCGATGCCAGCTTACCCGTTGATGTAACTCTCGGAGATGCAGTTAAAGTAGCTGCAGCCGAGGATACTGCCTTGGAGCACATACAAAAGGGAGGGACATGGGCATACCCCATCGTCATTGCTGCCGCCGTTTCTCTCATCATTGCCCTTTTTAAATACTTTCAACTAAGCGGCATAAGCTTTCCAAAATCCAAAGCAGTCACCGAGATTATCCGAAAAATGGAAGAAGGGGACAAGGAAGGCGCAATGAAATATGCCCAAAAACTTAAAGGACCTTTTAAAACTATGTTTTCAGCCGGAATTTCCAAGTGTACCGAAGGCAAGAAAATGGTGGATGAATCAATGTACGAAGAGCTCCTGGCCACCCAGCCAAAATTAGAAAGTTACCTGCCAGTTATTCAGGTAACTGCCGCGACAGCTCCGCTTATGGGACTATTGGGAACGGTGACAGGCATGATAAAAACCTTCAAACAAATTACACTTTTTGGCACTGGAGATGCCAAAAGCTTATCCGAAGGAATTTCTGAAGCTCTTATCACAACAGAGCTTGGACTAGTTGCCGCAATCCCTTCCCTTATCCTTTACGCAATTCTCTCCAGAAAGACCAAGGCGATCCTATCCGAGATGGAAAGACTATCTTCTCTATTCCTCAATGCATTCCCTAAAAAGAAAGATCTTTTTGAGCAAGAGAAACCTACGGACCAAAAAGAAAACGATTCATCTTTGGACTCGCTCCCGGAGCCGGCCTGATTGTTCTTTTTATTTAAAGCCCACCACCATTCTCTCTTACTAACTGATGAATTCTCTCATTTCTTGGTTTTCGGATGAAGTTTGGGGCCTTTGGCTTCAGGGAGGTTCTCTTATGTTCATGCTGCTGGCAATTGCATTAATCCTTTATTACGCCACTCTGGAAACCTACCTGTTTTTAAAATCAAGAACATCTTTCAAGCGAACCAACAAAAACACTCTCATTCAATGGATTGGGAACCCCGAACAAGCAGACTTGGAGACCCAAAAAATTCTTTATTATGTTGCCAATGGAAAAGAGACCTTGGGAGAGGCACGCAGACGCTTTGACGAAATCCGTGCATGCTTCCTACCCTTAATCGATCGCCGCATCACTTTTCTGAGTTTACTTGTAAGTACCGCCCCTCTTGCCGGACTACTCGGAACAGTAATGGGAATGTTAACCACATTTAAGGGTCTATCCACAAGTTCTGGGGGGAAGACAATTGACTTTGTTGCTGGAGGTATTTCCGAGGCACTCATAACGACGCAGACAGGTCTCATTATCGCCATCCCTGCCTACATTATGATCAACCGTATTGTATCACAGAGAGATCAACTGGAAGTTTTCTTCACCACCCTGGAAAGCTTAACAATGCAAAACTACAAAGGAATTCTCGAAACTGATGAGAATGAGGAATAATTTATTATGAGCCGAGCACGCAGAAGTTTTTCAGCCGCCGACAAAGCGGAAGATATTAATATTTCACCCCTGATCGATATGGTTTTCATCTTATTGATCTTTTTCATTGTCACTACGGTGTTCGTGGAAGAAACCGGTGTCGATGTGGATAAGCCTCAGGCAGCCGCTGCCAGCATGCTTGAAAAAAACAGTATTTTAATAGCCATCACCGGTGAAGGCAGAGTTGTCTACGGGGGCAGAGAAGTTGGGGTAAGTGGAGTCCGGGCAGTCGTGCGGAGATTAAATGAGGGTAAGGGGGAGGACGACGCCCTGCCCGTCATTTTGCAAGCTGATAAAACAGTCGTAACCGATCTTCTTGTGCGGGTCATAGATGAGGCCAAGCTAGGTGGAGCCCAAACGGTCAGTATTGCGACCGAATCGTAGTTTTTCGTATGCCGGGCGAACCCTACCAGCCTCCTAAATTTGGA